>TARA_R110000868_G_scaffold378945_1_pt1 | contig 10441 bp, 13 predicted proteins | sample TARA_R110000868 | Tara Oceans TARA_R110000868 (sample SAMEA4397489) | marine metagenome | biome: Polar Biome; feature: [SRF] surface water layer (ENVO:00010504); material: water (ENVO:00002006), including particulate matter (ENVO:01000060) such as... | depth 5 m | reverse complement strand
GTGAAGTATGGCATTAACTAATGTTCCGTCGGGATGTCCTGGGGCCGGATGCACCACAAGTCCGGCCGGTTTATTAACGATGACGAGATGTTCGTCTTGAAAAAGTATTTCAATGGGAATGTTTTGAGCGATGGCCTCAAGTGGAACGGGTGGCGGCACATCAATCGAAACAGTTGTGCCAACACTCGGCATTTTATTAAGGCTAAGATTAACTTCGGCCGAAATATTACCGGCTTCAAATAATTTTTTTAGGAAAGTTCTAGAAAAACTTGTGCGCTCTGCAAGCCACTGATCAAGTCTTTTAAATTGTTCTCTATCTGATTGAGTTAGAGTCAGCTCTATCTCTTCAAGTTGATCACTTGATGGAGATTCGTCGGTCATTATTCTTCGCCGCTATTACTGTTCTTCATCAGGAATACATAGGAGTTAGCCACAATATCAGGATTGAGCTTTAAACATTTAGCATACTGATAGACGAACCCGCGCACGTAGGCTGGGGCGGGGAGTTTATCGTAAGCTTCTTCTTCGATATGGCGAATATATGTTTTAGAAACTTTGGTCATGTCGGCCATACGCGGAATATCAACGCCTTTGTATTCACGAATCTGTTGCAAGAAAGCACCTGTAAATTCGGTGCAACTTTCAATTTGTTTTTCTAATTCTTCATTAATTGAGTAAGTGAGATCAAAGCGCTTCTTGGCGACGATCTTGGCCATATTATTATGCTGAGTTGTTTGAGGAGCTCCGCGAAGGTTATGTTGCGCATCGGGGTCTTGATTCTTACCAGGACCAGAATTTTTATAATTGAGATCTTGGTTGATGCCGCGAGCTTGATCATACAGGCGGCGCTTTTCAGGGTCGCTGAGTATGGAGTAGGCTTCATCGATTAAATCAATGATCTGATCGCACTCATCTTTAGTCATAAGTGAATAGAGAGCTAGGCTATCCTGCGAGTAAGCGTTCTTGGCCCTGACATAACCTTTATGTAAGTCATCGCTCGAAGCATCGGTTGGAACTTCTAGAACTTCGTAATAATTCTTGCTACCGGACTCCATGCTTCTCCCTAATTCTATATATTCAGTAGGCGGTGAACGATGCGATCAAAATTGGCGACCAGTGCCGAGTTTGGAAACTCCATAAGAAGCGGCTTACGCTTTTTAACACTTTGCCAGACAGTTGCATCGTATTCTAGATAGCCAACGTAATCGAGATTCATGCCGAAATATTTACGACAGATAATCTTCATGGAAAAACCAATGTCGACATCAGCTTGAGTTCTTACTTGATTGATAATCAACTTAGGCTGAAGCTTGGCAATCTCTGCCTTGAGCTTGTGACCCATTTGCGGATTGATCTCTATCACCCGTGCCATCAGATCGGCAGGCGTCGAGTTTTGATGAATCTTAGCGTTCATAGCCTGATCAATAAGCGGACCAATTTCGAGCAACTCTTCGGCCATTTTAAGTTTGCGGTGGTAGACCGACTTAATAAAACGGTAAGTATTCTCGATCGACGTTGGCTCAGGCAATGCCGTTAAAATACCTTGGTCGGCCGAGATGAAAAAGTCGAGAGTATTATAAGAAGTACCTGCACCAAGATCGAGAATGACGTAATCAGCATTGAGTTCACCAAGACGAGCTAGAATTTTAGCTTTATGCATTTGGCGAAGATTGGCGATCCCGACATCATCTTGCGCACCACTGATGATTGATAAATTATCAATCGCCGTTGGAGTGATAAGATCGTTGAGGCTTGAAACTTTTTTTGTAAGATAATCTGAAAGTGTTTTATCTGGGATAGGAACACCAAGACAGGTGTGCAGATTTGCTCCACCAAGATCCAAATCAACAGCAACAACTTTATAGCCCATGAGGGCCAAGCAAATTGAAACATTGGCCGTGACCAAGCTTTTGCCGACGCCGCCTTTACCACCACCGATGGCCCATATTTTGGCGCTTCTCGCCCCACGAATATGAGAGCTCATATCGCTATCGTTATGAGAAAAGAGTGATCCACCCGGACGGGACACGCGGCTTTCCTTGCTACTATTTCCATCTTCATTGATGAATATGCTTTAGAAAACCACTCCTTGGGCGCTTACGCAAGGATTACGCTGTAAAATAGCTGTTTTATTAAGCACTTATTGGAATGTTGTGATGCGTAATTATTGCGCAGTTTCTAGATTGTCAGACGCTTTTACTCTAGAATGGCGCCATTGAATCTAGAAGGAGACTTATGGAAAACACACTTCGTGCACGCCATGACCTACATTTAATGAGAAAAGCCTGGCATATGCTGACTGGCTCAATCGGTCTTATGACCTTTCTCACTTTCAATATCGACCAGCATCTTATGGGGATGGCCTTGATGGTTTTCGCCCTGAGCGGTTTTTTGTTTGAGGCCTTGCGTCTTAGAAGTCCTACTTTAAATGAAAAAGTTTTGAGCTTGATGGGTCCACTGATGAGAAGAAGTGAGCAAAATTCTTGTTCAGGCTTGCCGTTTTACGCTCTCGGGGTCGGAGCCTCTTTATTACTTTTTGAACGCGAGCAGGCGCTTCTTAGTATTTTGTTTTTGGTTTTTGCCGATCCAATTTCTTCACTCTTTGGAATTCTATTTGGCAGTCATAAAATTATTTCAGGCAAATCACTTGAAGGCTCAATGGCGGGCTTTATCACCTGCTATTTGATTACTTTTATTTGGATCAATTCTTCTACCGGTCTGAGTGGTTCAAACGTGGTGGTCTTTTGTATTTTAGCCGGATTGATCGGCGCTGCAAGTGAGCTCTCATCAGTGTTCGCCGATGATAATTTAACCATCCCACTTCTCAGTGGAGCCGGACTAACGGCCATTAACTTGCTTATCCCTGTCTTAATTTAGTGCGCGATTTTTCGAGAGAGCTCTTCTTTATCAATGGATTCGAAGCGCTTGAGGGCTTCGGCGATATGAATGTCTTCCGATTGGAAGTTATTGCTAAATAATGTTGCAAGCATCTGGACGCGCTCACTCAAGTGGACATTTTCAAGCAGTAATTGACGGATCTCACTGTCGACAACCATATACATACTTACGGCATCGACGATCTCTTTGGCATTTGTGATTTTATTCAAAAAGTTCTCGCGCTCGCTCGAGTCATCAATATTTTCCTTGGCCCAGCGCTTGAGTAAACTGTGAAGTTTTCCCAGACCAAAGTCTTGGTTAAAATCCGATTCACAGCGCTGATCGGGAATATTCTCAGCCGTATAGAGCATATAGGGGAGACTTTGTTTTAGAGTGAGGAGCTTGACCCTGAAATGAGATCGAAGCAGAACCTTAATCGAACCATCTTCATTTTCACTAAGCACCACAGGTTCACCGACAGTACAAATAGCGCGCGGAGAGTTCCTAAGTCTGGTGTGACCACTCGTTATATCCATCAGGCTCACGGCCATGAGACGACCACTGGCAATACAATCTTGCACCATCTGAATATGCCGAGGATCGGCCATATAAAGCGGTAGGTCGGTATTTGGGAAAAATACCATATTGGGAATAGGCAGCACGGCCACTGTGAGGAAACTATCATTCACCATCGATGGGCTCCAATTAATCTCTTATTATAGCTTGCTAGTGAGCCCTACCAAAATCCGAGACCCTACAACTTGAATTAGCTTTGTAACAGTGCGAATCTTTAATGAGTTGCCAGAAATGGAGGGCATTTTGCTCGCTGGAGGAAATCTTGTCGATTAAGTACATGAGCCCATTAACGCCCCATCTTGTTTATAAGCCTTGGGGTGGCACGCGTTTAGCTAAGCTTAAGGGCTTGCCGGATTCTAGTTCGGATTTGCTGGGTGAGACGTGGGAAGTTTCTCGCCTTGAAGAAGGATTGAGTGCTGATGAAGATCAGGTTCCTCTCAGTCGCTTTTCAGATGAAGAACTACCTTATCTCGTTAAGTTTATCGACACGACCAAACCGTTATCTGTGCAGGTTCATCCTCACGATAAATACGCTGCTCGCAACGAAAATTGTCTCGGTAAAACAGAGTGCTGGTTAATTCTAGAAGCAGATCAAGGAGCCGGTATTTACTTGGGCTTCAAGCCTAATGTAACTGAGGACGATTTTTTCGCCGACGTCGATAATGGTTCAGACCTTACAAAATATCTTCAGTTTCATACTGTTAAAAAAGGTGACTTCTTTTATGTCCCGGCCGGAACGGTTCACGCGCTTGGGGCTGGAATCACTCTTGCTGAAATTCAGCAAAGCTCAGGAGTGACCTATAGAGTATGGGACTGGAATAGAGTTGATGACAAAGGTGCTTCTCGAGAACTGCATATCGACCAAGCAAAGGCCGTGCTTAACTTTTCTCCCGCTGGCAATGACCCAAGTGTTTTTCAAATGAAAAATATCTTTTCAGGTGAAGAGACTGAGATTTTGGAGCATCCACAATTTAAAATTTCATTTTATCCCTCAAGTTGTATGAAAAAAATTGGAGTGGACAGAAGAGTTGGCTCCATCATCTCTTTGAATAGTTTACTGACGTTAGAGAGCGAGGGTTCGACATCTCGCCTCAAGCCCTATGAATGCTGCATCGTTAGAAATGGGAGCGAGCTTAGTATCTCGGGTGGACAATTTTTGGTGGTTGAATGATTAAACTAACAAGCCTATTTACTCTTTTGATACTGCTGACAAGTTGTCGCGATTACGCCGAAGTCGATGTCGATGGTCAAGGCGCTAGTGTTGCTTGGAAGAGTGGTGGAGCAACTTCGGTAAGTGTGACACCTTGGAGAGTTGGTCCGTATCGTAAGCAAATGCTGAGCATGGGAGCTCGAGTGAAGGTGGAGTTTCCGGCCCTCAAAGAAGAAGATATTGAGATGTTAGGCGAAAAATTTGATGTCGACTCTTGGTTAGTTTCTATCCAAGTCTCAGGACTTGGGCGCAGGCAGCGACTGGCCTCTTATTATATGCCGCTCTTTAAGCGCTCTGGTCGCTCCGGAGTGATGGGGGTGAGTAGCGCTGAGATGGGTTATTTGGATCTATACTACGCCGCCGCATCGATCTCCACCAGGCTTAGAAACCTAGAGTGTCCAGGGCTTGAACACAGGCGGGTTCTTGGCAATGCTGAGATCCGTGAAGTCGCCACCGGTAATCCGATGATCGTCGTTTCTAAAATGCAGGAATACTCCTTTCAAAATAAAGTTGAACGACTAGACTTTCAACGCAATATCATTAACCTAGGGGAGAGCGTAGAAGGGGAGTATCAAGTCTCTTTTGCACTTTATAACTCAAAGAAGAACAGAGTGCTTTCAAACGACGCCATCGCTCCTCAAGTGATTGTCTTAAGCGGCGAGAAAAATGAGAGAATTAGAGGGTGTGAAAACCTACAAACGCCACCTGCAAAGCAAGATGGCGCTGGTGAAATACAGAACTTTAAATTTGGTCGTTAGTTTACAGCTGAGCAATCCAGTGGGTAAGTCAGCTCATGACCTTCTCTAGAGCGAATCACAAGATAATCTTCAACTTGTGATGGGCTAGCGACATTGGCCACGTGGATAGTGTGGCGTTGACCTTCAAAACTTACAATCTTAGTAAAGCCGTTTCCAGACACTTTGGTTCTGATGCCGTCGATCGAGGCAAGCTGACGTTCAGGCGCTGGAAGTGTTTCATCTAAGAATGTGACTTGTGTTGCTCCGACAACGAAGGCTTTATCAAGTCTTGGAGTGTGACAAACGAGCTTAGCATTCGACGCAGTGATGGCGGCGAAAGAGTTCAGTGTCAGCAAACTTAAAAATAGAGCAAATAGGGTTTTCATTGTTTTCTCCCAAAGGTTTTACATCTATTAATAAAGCAACACTTGTGCCATTAAATCTGTCCTGAAACTAGGGAGTTACGAGGTTGTACTGTCTAGGGATATTGGGGCCGACTAAAATTTTGACAAAAAAAAGACTCGTCCTGAGTCTATTTTCTTACGGTAAATCTGTTCTTTGACATCATTAGCGCGTTTCTATTTTGTATCCACCGACATACATGCTTGAAACACTCATGCCGCGCATATTAATTGAAAGTCCGGTTACTTCGTTCGTTCTGGCAACGTTGCCATGATAAATCTTATATTGGCTGCCTATATTTTTACTAATATTGATCGTCTCTTTGTCATAGCTACTGCCATTCCAGATTTCTATAGTGGCCACTCCACCAATCTCACTAAAGCCTGGGGCGGGGCGAACTCGTAGGGTAGGCTGAGCAGCACCATCCATAAAAAACTCAAGAGGTTGACCACGCTTAAGTTTATCAATGGTAATTTTTTGATTGATATCTGAGTTAATACCTAGAACACCGACTTTTGCATCAATGTTAAGGTCGACCAGTTTGCCTTCGCTAACTGTGAGGTAAATCTTTGCTCTACCGGCACCAATCCCAAGCATGCCATAGGAAATCTTAGCTTCAATTAAATCGACACGAACTTTATTGGCTTCAGAGACTTGATTAAGAGCATCTATGTTTTGCTCAAGACTCCTATCGACCACCTGAAGAGTATTAGTGCAAGTAATACAATCATCGTCAGCTTTTAGAGTTGGAGTGAATAAAAGAGTCGCAATGAATAGACCAATAATGTTTTTCATAATTCTTCCCGTTTAGTTTTTATAGAGAAGTAATAAGCAAAATTTATGCCGAATGAATTCTTGTAAAAATAAGTCCTTAGGTCTTGGTTCAGCGTTAAACTTTGGACGCTGATCAAATTGTTTACAAATAAGTTCTTATTTACTGTCATAGAACATTGGCAATTGGCGTGACCTGTCGGAGCACTTAAGTTGTTGTAATGCCTATAGCTTGCTTCGAAGGTTAGACTTAATTATGACCAAGGATTTAAAATTACCTCGTAGAATTATTTTGGTGGAAAGCGACTCCACTCTAAAGAGCTTATTATCTCAAAATCTTGAGTTGTACACAGGTAGCGAAGTCATATTTAAAAATGATGCTGATGACTTGGTTGACTATCTTAAGCGCGACATCGAACTTCCAGATCTCATCATTAGTGAAAATATGGCAGGTGATGAGTACACCATGCTTAAAATTTTCTATTACGTTAATTCACAAAAACTCGGCATACCGATGATTTTACTGGGCGAGAATGCGAAGCTTGCGGGGCAAGTCGAACAGATTGATCGAACCGAATGGCAGAGTGTGATCAAGACTGCTGGTAAGCTGATGGAAGTTAGTGCTGCTAGCATGGTTGAATTAGATATGCCGGAATACTATCCATTCAATCTGATCGTTTTATTTGGACTTGAAAATTATCCTGTAGATTTTTATCATCATGAAGAGGATGAGCTTGTCATGCTCGGTAGTCGTGGCGATGCACTCGATAATGCCAAACTTCAAAGTCTTCTCACGGCTGGTAAAGAAACGATCTACACTAAAAGTCTTGATCGACTAAGCTTTGCCACAGGTATTAGCGGACACCTTCAGACACTGTTAATGACCGAAAAAGATCCAAAGAAGCTTGCCACTATTGCTGGCGAAGCCTTTGATTCCGTGGCATTGATGTTAACGAAAACTGGAATTAGTGAAAAGAGTATTAATCTAGCAAGGGCAACAATTACGGCCATGGAAAAAGTGGTGAAGAACTCGCCTAAGCTCGATGTGCTGATGGAGATTCTAGCAAGAGATCAAAACTCAATCGCATGGAAGCATTGTTTGATGACCTGTGTGGTCTCAAGTGCCATGATTGAAAAAGTTGATTGGGGTAATAAAGATCAAATTACCAAGCTTGCCTTCACTTCATTTTTTCATGATATCTGTATTCCAGAGGATCGCTTGTCGCGCATTCAAAGTGCGGTTGAATTAGAAGAGGCCGGGCTTGATAAGGAAGAGAGACAGCGAGTGGAACGTCATGCGCTTAAAGCTTGTGAGATTTTGCGCGATCATCCAGGCGTCCCGTTTGGTGTCGAAAACGTGATTCAGCAACACCACGGTATGCCTGGTGGTGTAGGTTTTCCCGAAGACCACCTCGACAACCGAATCACACCCTTGGCCATCGTCTTTAGAATCGCTGAGCACTATGTTCATGCGTTGTTAGCAAGTGAAGAGGAGCCCAATACCCTTGAAATCATGAGGGAGATGCTCAATCGCTACAATAAGGGACATTATCAAAAGGCCATGGAGGCGCTCAAGGCGTGTCATGGAAAGTTCAATTCTTAAGTGATTTTCATCTTGAACGGGCCGTGTTAGAAACTCCCATGAAATTTATCCTCCTATTTGCCTTGTCTACAGGACTTCATGCTGCGGATTGCATCGCCCATCGCGGAGATACGTTTGGAGGTGTGGTTGAGAACTCTCAACAATCGATCGAACAGGCGCTTGAACTTGGCGCTGACGGTGTGGAGTTCGATATTCGCCATACCTTAGACGGTATTCCTGTCTTAGTTCACGATAAAAAGTTAGAGCGCGTCGCCATGGATCTCCCTGGTTGTGACGTTCAGACACCTATTCGCGATCAACTGTTCAAAGATATTCAAAACTGCAGACTTAGTGATGGTCAGTCCATTTCGACGCTACAAGAAGCGATGAGCTTGATGAGTTATTCCAACGCTCTCGTTTTCTTGGAACTTAAAGACAAACCAAATGAGCTGACCGGCGAGATTATAAGAAATAGTGGAATCGAAATGAATCGCATGCGCTTTATTTCTTTTAAGTCGCGCTATCTTCGAAAAATCAAAAAATATATTCCTGAAATTGAATCCTTGCGCTTAAGTATCTTTATTCCCTTCTTTTCTTTTACAAGAGGAATGAATGTGGCAGCTCACCTTAAAATCTTCACGGCCATCTCTCATCTTTTTGGCAATGAAGTAGGGGTATGGACAATTAATTCATTTAAGAAGCTGCAAAAGTATCACGCTAAGAAGGTTGATTTTATCACCACAGATAGAACCGATTTATGTCTTGAGGCAAAGCATGAAAGAAGCTGAGTGCACCTGGTCTAAAGCATTTGTTGGCGTGTGCACTCGTTGCCATGAGCGTGTTTGTGATCCAACGATAACTCAAGAAGGTAATGCCGGCGAAAACCTCAAAGACTTTCTCAAAGCTTCTCTTCGAACAAAAGGTCATGCCGGTGCGATTAGGACAGTGACCACAAGTTGCTTAGGGCTTTGCCCCATGGGAGCTCACGCCGTTGTCATCCACGCTCATGGTGAAAAAGGCAAGATGCTTGCGCTTCATCCTGAGGCAGATAGAGAGGAGCTGGTTCATTACTTAAACCAGCTCGCCGACGCTTAGTCATTTATAAATGCCAATCCTCATTTGCTTCTGGTTGATACATAATTTCTAGTATCCTAAGTCTTTTTGTCGATCCATCAGGAAACATCCAATTTATTTCTTGCCCCACTCTAAGTCCAAGCAGTGCAGAGCCTAGTGAGGCTAAGACAGAAACCTTGCCCTCTTTAAAATTGGCATCGCTTGGATACACAATTGTAATTTCCATTTCCTTAGAGTTGGATAAATTTAAGAATCGAACTTTTGAATTCATCGTGACCAGTTCACGTGTGACTTCATTGTCGGCGATAATATTGGCCCTATCGAGCTCTAGTTCCAGGTTCTCAAAATCGCTACTTTCGTGGTAGCTCAAGACATTCTTAATTCGCAGGTAATCTTTCTCTGTAATATAAATAGCATCATCATGATTCATGATTTCTCCGTGGTAAAAAATATTTAAGTTGATTGTTCTGACTGAAATGAACGGAAGATTTCAGTCAGTTAAAAAACTGAGGCGCAAGTTCGTGAAGAGTTGAGTTTTTTTATGCTCTGGCACATAATTCGATTATAGCTCAAATTCATTTATTAAGATAGCTTGTGACTTATACCAAGTCTTTGATTTTATAGTTTTTTAATTCGCTAAGAAAAGAACTTGAAGCCTTCGTGAGCATTCGCTTGAGTTTACAATGGGGACTAAGGGTGCATGTATTTGATTCTTCATTAAAGCATTCGACGATATCAAAGTCTTCTATCGATCTTATAAGTTGAGCTACCGTATTGTTGGCTTTTGCATTGTTTATCTCAATTCCACCCTTTGGACCTGGAGTAGAGTGAATATATCCGAGCTCTGAGAGTTTATTTACGGCCACGCTTAAATGATTTTTAGAGATACCGTAAGAATCGGCAATTTCCTGAATCTTGGCTTTACCTGGCTTGGATTGCAAATAAATCAAAACGCGTAAACAAAAGTCAGTTTTACTTGTAAGTCTCATACTAATTCCTTGCATTTAATTCTATATTAATATATTTATAATGTATCGATATAAAATAAATATATTAATTAATGAGGCAAGTATGCGTAAGTATTGGTGGTTATTAGCCGGAGTTTTAACAGTTACATTTACGATCTTGGGTTTTTTTGGACGTGAGATTTATCGTCAAGCGCCACCACTTTTTTCTGAACTAACAACGCAGTCGGGGCAAGTGCTCTATACT
>TARA_R110000868_G_scaffold93805_1_pt1 | contig 10442 bp, 12 predicted proteins | sample TARA_R110000868 | Tara Oceans TARA_R110000868 (sample SAMEA4397489) | marine metagenome | biome: Polar Biome; feature: [SRF] surface water layer (ENVO:00010504); material: water (ENVO:00002006), including particulate matter (ENVO:01000060) such as... | depth 5 m | reverse complement strand
GAGCCACTGACGGTCAGTCCGGTCGTTCCGCCTGAGAGCGCGACCGAAGTCACCGTGCCACTGCCTGCTGCCGTCCACTCCACGTCAGTCGCGCCGCTGTTAACGGCCAAGACTTTTCCGACGTTGCCAGAATAATCTGGCAGCAAGGCGTCACGCGCGCCGCTGGCGGTCGTAGCTGCGGTTCCGCCGTTCGCGATTGGCAAGGTTCCCGTTACGCTGGTCGTCAGGTCTACGTTTGCGAGCGTGCCGCCGAGCGTGAGAGAACCTGAGGCCGTGACTGTGCCTGTAAGCGTGAGGCCGTTGACCGTGCCCGCGCCCGCCACGGAGGTCACCGTGCCGGTGCCTGCTGCCGTCCACTCAGTATCGGTTGCGCCGCTGTTAAGCGCGAGGGTCTTCAGCCCGTTGCCCGCGTAGGCTGGAAGCAAGTTGATGCGCGCGTTTGCTGCCGTGCTTGCGCCGGTGCCGCCGTCAGCAATGGCGATGTCGGTGATGCCGGTGACTGTGCCGCCGCTGATTGCCACGGTGTTTGCGTTCTGCAAAGCCACAGTCCCGAGCGGCCACCCCACTCGCGTAGGATCGTTGACGTTATTTGCAGGGGTTCCGTAAGTGACCCAAGCGGAGGCTGCGCCGGAAGTATTAACCGTCCTGATTCTCAGGTATCCGGCAGTCAGCGAAAGTGCAGAAATGGTTGCGACATTTTTTGCTGCTGGGATGCGTGCTTGGCTGGTGCCTTCCACACTCCATGAGTAGTCTGCGGCTGCGTCGCTATCCGTTGTCGTCACTTTGATTTCACTGTAAGCCAAATCTTTTTCGTTGCTGGTCGTCCATTTTACTTCCCCCACGTAGAGCTGCACGCGCGCGACTGAAAATGAGAACACGGGAGTCGGTGAACCACCCGAGGATGGAGAAGTGACGGTAATTCCAGACGGCACGTTCGGGGCCGTTGTCTTTGTGGCCGCTGTAAACGCTGTGCCCGCGACCTCGGCAGAGCCGCCTGTGCTGTTGAAGGCTTGGGTTGCGATGTCATAGCCCACGCCGGGAGAGAGGTCGTCGAGCCGAATTGCGGTCCCGAGTGCCATGGTCAGCGCCGCCGTGTTCTTGTATTGGCCTGCCAATAGCCATTCGGTCGCGCCCGTGCGTCGGTACTTGAGGTTTTGCACCTTGGCACCGGACGGCAGCGCCCCTAGTTCAAGTGTGACAAACGAGTACACGCTGCCGTCGCTCGCGTCATAGGTGCCCACGACGGGCGTGGTCGGTTGCGCGGGTGCCGTGGCCAATCCGGGCAGCGCGCCGTTTGGTGCGATCAGCGCGACTGTCGCGACACCGGCGTTTGCAACGAGGCCGGGGGTGCTGATGATTTCCGAGGCCGAGACCGCAAACAATTTGTACCAATAGGATGTCCCCGCGACCACGGAGCTATCTTGGAACTGATTGTTGGCGGTGTCAGCGATGAAGCCAAACCCAGTGGCGGCGCTGGTCTGCGACCGCCAGACTTGATACTCGTTCACGGTGTTGCTGGCGCTTGGATACCAGAACAAGTCAATGAAGCCGGGCTGCGCGGTCGCAGTGAAGGCCGTCGAATCGTTCGGGGCCACGGTGTCTCCGACGATTGCCGCCGAGGTGGCGGTGGCGTAGCTTCCACGCACGCCGACGTTATTGCGGAACCGGGCGCGGATGTTGTAGGCCACACCGATCTTCACGTCGGTCAGGAAGTCGAAGAGGATGTCGCCGCGTGATTCGCCCCACACGGTGTAATCTCCATCCGTGCTTTTCTTGTATTCGATTTCCACAACGCCGCCGCTTTCAACGTGAATGTTGTTCGGCGTGGTCCATGAGATTTTGAGACGCGGCTGAATAGTGCCGTCAGGCTGAAGGTTCACCGTGGTCGTATCGGTGAGGAGCGTGAGCGTGGGCGTGCCGACTGTGAAGGGAGTCGGCAGTGTGGTGTTTGGCGCGAGGTCTTCGGTGGTCTCTTCGCCGTTGGCCCAATCCCACACGCCTGCCGCCGTTTCCTGCAACTCAAGCGAGACGCCGACTGCGATGTTTTCATTCTCACCCATGAGTTGAAACGTCCAGCCCACGACCGAAAACAGTTTGGCCGACCAGCCGAGCGAGGCGCGGGTGATCGCCACGGTGTCACCCGGCATTAGCTGCATTGCCTTGAGTGAGTACACCCCGGAGCAACTGATCTGCTGCCGCCCACGCTCCAGCTCGATCTTGAGCAGTCGCTGTCCGGTCGCAGAGGAGGAGGTGAAATTTAACTGCACGTCGCGGTCGAGCCAGACCCCTCCATCGCTCGCCTTGTACGTGTTGTTTGAAAGCGCGGGAAGGTCGGCGGGTGCCCATTGGTTATCGGGCGAGACGTACACGCCACGGATGCGGTTAAAGGTATCCTGCCGCGATTGTCTTGGCTGCACGCTGAACCCGCCCACGAGGTCAGCGTCGGTGAGCGTCACCGTGGAGGTGCGGTGCGCGCCTGCCCGCACAGTCCATGTCCCGCCCGTGTCCACGATACAACCGGCCATCGCACCGGCGAGGTCGGTAAGAATCGAGGACGGGCTTTGGTTGGCGTCGATGGTGCCGTGCGTCTCGTAGCGGTTCTCTGTGGTTGCGTCGTCCAGCGTCACATCCTCGTCGCAGATGTTCGCGGCTTCGATGAGGTCGGCAGAACGAATCCGCGCCTGAGCCACGCCTTTGCCCCACGTCGAGTCGTGGAGGTAGTCTGCCGCGCACAGGGCGGAGTTTGCGGAGTAAGCGGTAAGGCCGCTGCGGGGGTCATAAACCTTCTTCCCCTTCACGACGCACTTGATTGCCGGGATGCCGTTTGGGAAAATGTCCGCGCTCCATTGCAGACGGGCGACGAGGTAAGCGCAGCCGCCGAGCTTGTGCGCGCTCGTCCAGATGCCGCCGGTCTCGGCCACGAGGTCGGCGTCGGCCACGTCCCCAGCCACGCCGCGTTTTTTGTTGATCCGCACATAGCCAGCGGTGCGACCCGTCGAGGCGTTGCCTGAAATGGGAATGAGTTCATCGCCAAAATAGATGTCGCCAAGCTCTTCGACTTCGTGACCGGCCACGACGACGACGAGGTGGAGGTATTGGTTTTTTGCCCCGGTGACGTGCATGAACACGATGTTGCCCGAGACAAGGGTTTGCCCGTAGATAAGGCGGCGCGGCCCAATGGCATCGCGGGCCATGACGGTGCGCCCTTGATCCACGCTGGCGGAACCCATCGCGCTGCGGGCCTTGGCTGATTGTGACGCGGAGTAGGCGACCGCAGCTCCCATGAGAATTGCAGAGCCTGTGAGTCCGGCCACGGTGCCAACGGCCACGCCAGCAATGAGCACGGTCGCGCCTGCTGTTGCCGCACCGACACCCATTGCTGAAAGGACGACTGCGCCGATGACGGGAGGTGACATGGTTACGCGATGCGCCACGCGGCGCGGGTTGAGATTGTATTCACGAACGTGACACCATCGGCCCCAGCAAACGCCGAGAGCAGGCCGATACAGACGCCAAGCGCAGGGCCGGTGTCGGAATCGTAGAGGACGACATCCCCGCGACGAGCAAACGTGTTCTCACAGGAGGGCCAGCCTTGCGCCGCGCACGCGGCATCGGCGATCGCCTCGATGCCGCCGTGGGCAGCGAGCACACGGGCGGCAGAGAGGGCCGAGGTGATGCCGGGGCGCAGGCTGGCGGCGGGGTCATGGCCGGTGAGGTGCGCGATCCAGTCGCACGCGAAGAACGCGCAGTTGTTGTGCTGCCAATCAAACGGGGTGTCGCGGTGCTGCTCGATAAACCTCGCCAGCACCAGAGGCCAGTTTTCGCAACGGGTGCTCATGGCTCGTTGTCCTCGGTGCGTGATGAGCCGGGAGCTACCGCCGAGGTGATGACGGCCTTGCCCCACGTGACCTCTTTGTTTTGCAGACCGGCGACGTACTCAAACCCAAGGTCGCCGGGGAAATCAATTTGCTGGTCCTCGTGCGTGTAGCGACGGCCACGGGTGCGGTTGTCGATCAATTCTTTTTCAAGCTGTACCGTGATGGATGCGGTGTCGCCGCTGTCTTCGATGGGGCAGACATCCACGACGCCATCGAAGACGAGATACGGAGTGATGGTAAATCCGGCAGTGGCATCGAGCAGGCCGAAATAAACCTTGGCGGGCTTGCCTTGAGACTCGCCGCTGAGAGCCAACGAAATCATCCCGGACGGGATGCCGGACAGTTTTAGCTGCACGCCGTTGGCGGTGCCGTCGCGTGACTCCCGAATTTCCGAGATGGTTCCGAGCAGGCCGGTGCCGCTGTACGTGTTGCCGTCAAAGACAATTTCGCCGTAGCCGTTCCACACATACACCGTGCCGGTGGGCCACTCGATTTTGACAAGGAAGACCGGGGCAACCGTTGGTTGCGCCAGCGCCGTAGCCATGCCGGTTGGGAGGTCGCGTGCCATGTTAGGTCAGAACCTCCATCGCGTTAAACGTCAGCCCTTGGCACCGTTTGATTTCATCGTAGCCCCAGCCGGGCAGAGATGTGAGGCGGAAGATGCCCACGGCGCTTGTTTTGATAATGGTCGTGCCGTTGGTGTAGGCCGAACGCAGCCGGGGAAACACATCCACCGACGCAGAGTCGATGACCTTGACCACGCGGTGCAGGCGCGCGGTCGTCGTCAATCCGACTTGTAGCCAGTCTCCCACGGCAAATACTGTAACGCCCGCTCCCGCCAGTGGCAGCGTGGTTGAGTTGGCGACTGCGCCCGCTCCGACCGTGATTGTGCCAGCGATGTTTCCGAGCGGCGACGTGCGGACCGAATCGCCAAGGTAGAACGAACCCTCACGCCCATTCAGCGCGAGGAAGAAACCCTGCCAAACGCCTGCTTGGGTGTCGGTCATGGAGGGCAGCGTGACGGTGACTTCCCACCATTGCCCGGGCCACACATACGTCTGTTGCTGTCCGGTGAAGGGCGAGGCGTTGATGCCGACAATCGTCCGGGGCGTCCATTCGATAGAGCGGAAACCGCCTGCGGGTCTGGTGAGTGGGTAGGAGAGGGCCATAAATTAGGCGAAGGCGACGGCGTTACTGCCACCGCGTCGGCGCACGTCAGCGATCTTCGCGAGCGTAGTACGCTGCGTGAGCGTCAGGAATGGGAGCAGTTCGGCTTTTGTAATGCCCGAGGTGAATGAGTAATTGAAAACGAAATTGTCGCCGCCGCCGCCGCCAGCATTTGCGAGTGTTCGGTTCGGCGTGATGGTGCCGCTCGTAGCTGGAGAAAACATTTCCACGCCTTCTTCGCCCACGAGGTAGCTTTTGCCAGCGGCAACGGGCCCACCACCCGCTTTCATGCCGTCGAACTTTCCGAAGATGCCGGGGGAGATTCCTCCGGTGCCGCCGATGAAATTCATGAGCGGCATGATGAGCTGCGCCTTGATCGCGGCGGTGAGCATGGTCTTGATAATGACGCGGCCCAGCTCTTCAAAGGTGTTCTGGCCGTTAAGCAAAATCTCCGCCATCGCCTCTGAAGCGTTGTCGGCCACGCGGCCCCACATCTGCTCCATCTCTCGGGAGAACTCGTCGCCCGACTTGGGCAATTTATTCTGAAATTCTATCGCTGACTCAATGCAGTCCTTGTATTCATTCGCATCGTCCAGCGCCTTGGCAAAAGCTTCACCGGCTAAGCGGGTTGCGTAAGCTAAAGTATCGGCAGAAATAACTCCGGCCTTTTCTAACTTGTTCAGTCGTTCTCTTTCATTTGCGTATCGAGCCAGCGGACCTAGGGCAGCCTCTTCCATTTTGTCCCCGAGCGCGACCTGCTCTTCCGTGAGTTTTATCGTGGCTGCGCTCGTGCCAGCAATGGCTTTCTGAAGGGTGAGCTGCGAAAACGAGTTTTGTTTTGCCGCCTGTTTGCTAGCGGTTACGCCGTCGGCGAGCGAGCGGTCGAATGCTTCCGCAGCGATCGCTTCATTCATAGCCTGCTCGCGAATCATTTGCTCCACGTGTCTCGATTCCGCAGACATCTCTTCAAGGGCTTTTTTAGATGATTCCGCCGCCGCAGTAAATTTTTCCATGTCGGCAATTTGAATCCTCAGATCCCTTGCCACGGTGTCGTTACCCTGTCCTTGCGACTCAAGCCGGATTAGGTTCTTCCTCGCGCTCGCCAGCGCATTCTCGTTTGCCAGCAGTTTTGTGACGGCGACAATCGGAGTGGCACCCATTAGCTTTACATAGTGCCAAATTCTTCCCATTGCGTCGCCCGCTTTGTCGAGGGTGTCGAGTTGGTCCTGAGAAAACCGCAACGCTTTTGTTGAGTCGCCCATCTTGTCGAAGCCCTCGGTGGCCAGAAGCGCGAGCGTCTCGCGCAGCTTGGGCGCAATCTTTGCCCCAAAAATGTCAGAGGCCGCATTGAGTGCCGCCTGTTGGTCTTTCGCTCCGGTTATGGCGCGCGCGATCACTTCCCACTGACGCTCCGGGGCGAGCGCCTGCAACCCTACGGCAGACAGGTTGAGCGCCTTGAAAGTCGCCACGGCGGCAGCGTTGCCCTTGGCAGCGTCTTCGATCTTTGCTCGCATATTCTCCGCCGCTTTTGCCGTCTGCTCAAACGCAAGCCCGCTATCCATCGCGGTCAGGGCAATCGTTTGAAATTCTTGCGAACCCATGTTCGCCATCGTAGATAGGTCTGTAATCTGCGAACCCAAATCGACCACGCTTTTGCCGAAAGACAGCACGGCACCGACTCCCAAGCTTGCGCCCAGCGCACCACCAAAAGACTTGAGCGAAGTCGCTATGGAGGAAACGCCTTCGGTGGTCACCCGCTGCGCCCGTTTGAACTCGTTCACGTACTGCTGCGCGTCGGCGGTGATTGCCGTGTTCAGAGTGCCAATGGTTTTGCGTGCCATAAATTAGACGAGCTTCACGCCCTGTTTGTTGTTTTTCTTTACGAGCTTTCGCAGCTCTGCCGCCATGCCCAGCTGAAGTCCGTTTGCGATGTCATTCGTGATAAAGAACTGCGCCTGCGTTATCGCGGGCCGCAGCCACGGGCGGGCTGCAACAGTGCCAGCCCCGTTGCGTTTGGCGTGCCCGTATTCGATCAGATGCGCGTACCGCGTAGCGTTCACTTTCACGCCTTGCTCGTTGATCGCGGAGGCTCCACGCCTCGCACCTACAAGCGACATTACCAGACCCTTACTCGCCATGCGGCGCGTCGAAAAGTCGATGGACTTGGCGAGCGTGCCCTTGCCACGAGTCGCTGTCTCGATGAATCCGCGAGCCGCCTTTGCCATCTTGCGGGCGGGTACCGATACCGCCGCAGCTAAAACTTTCTGCTCAATAGCGGGCGGGAGTTGTTTGAGCACGGCAAGCAGTTCGGACACGCCCGACACGTTCACCCCGATCTTCATCGAGTTAGCCACGGGCGACCTCCTGTGATGCTCTTGCCGTCGCCGCAAACGCAGCGGCAAACGCTTGGTTTTGCGCGGCGATCTGTTCGGCGGTGAGCGGTTTTTGTGGCATGAAATCTTCGATTTTGGCGGCGGGTTGTTTTCCCCGGTGGGCGTTAAAGAGTAGCGTGGCGAGGAGGGCGGTGCGGCGGTCGGCTCGTTCCTCCTGCCGCTCCCATGCGGAATGGAGGGCGGCAAAGTCTGCGGAGGTTGAGTCGGCAAACTCGGTGTCGGTCATGCCGAGTTCGATGCGGGCAAAGGCCCACGCCGCTCTCAGCTTTTTTTTTCAGGGTCGTCCGTTTTTGGGTTAGCTGCCGTGATGGCATCTGCGAGCGCCTTGAGTGCTCCCGGCATGGTGGCCGGGGTCAGGCACTCGGCCAAGTCCTCCGGTGCCTCAAACGCCCCACGCTCGACGAGCGCAGCCCAAAGAAAGGCGGCAAGGGCGTAGAACGATTTGCGCGGGCGCGTGAGGTCCGCGAACTCAGGCGGGCGCGGCAGTGAGCCGAGCCGCGCCTGCGCGCCGTAGGACCAGCGCAGCGGGCGCAGGCGGTCGAGCTGCACCATCACGGGAGCGTCGGAGGGGGAGGCCATTGGTTAGGCTGTGAACGTGATTGCGCCGGTCGTCTCAAGAGAGACGGTGGCCTCAATCGCACCTTCCACCGATGCGCCGATTTCAAAGCCGGTGACGTGCGCGCTGAAGCTCCACGTCGCCGCGCCCGTATCCGGAAGGATGAAGTTGAACACAATCGACGCACCACCTTGCGCCGCCCGCAGTACTTCGTGGACGGAGTTTGCGGGGTCGTATTTGAGCGTGAACCCAATCGAGCCAGCGCCCTTCCACGTCTGGATGAACTCGCGGGTGTCGCTCGCGCTGTCGTGGGTCGTCACGTCCACACGCTCGACAGCGCCGGGGGTGAAGGTGACGTCGCCCATTTGAGGAATTGTGGTGAGGACAGAAGAGACGGTCACCTTGAGGATCGCGCCTTTGGATGTGAATTTAGCCATGTTGAGTTTTTATTTTTGCTATCGTTACGGTGTGACGGCGGACGGCTTACGCCTGCCAAACGTCGAAATCTATGTCGGAGCGGTAGAGGCTCCGGTCGGCTTCCCTTGTGTCGCGGACATCCCGCAGCGTCGTGCGACCATAAGCATCTCCCGCATCGAGCGCGGTGCGGACGGCATCCCGGAGGGCACACGTCACCGCGAACGTCTTTGCGTAACAGGAGATTTGCACGAGGATGTCCTGCGTGTCCGCGCCGTCGTGGGTTTTTTCGATGGCCGAGGTGATGCGCTGCCAGACTACAAAGGGCGCGAGAGTTTCAGGCGGGGCTTCGATTGCATAGATGCGCGCCCCTGCAATCGCGGTGATGCCGCCGACATTTAGCAAAGCCACCATGCGGGTTTCAAAACTCATTCGGCCTCTCCTTCTTTGACAGTGAAGCGAAGCAGCGTGCGCGGCAGCGGCGTCTCTGCTTCGGTAGCCGAGACCACGCGAAACTGTTTATCGGCAATCATCACACGGCAGGCTGTGGTGAGCAAAGTGGTGTAGTGGGAAACAAACGATTGTTCCCCTGCTGTGACTTGAATCTGCGAAAGGCTGGCGAGGCGTTGGGTGTAGACCTCCCGCGCGGCCCAAATGAAACCGTTGTCGTGCCACTCGGTCAGCGCCCCGCCGCTTGCGTCAATCCGCACGGCGGGTTCAAGAATGGACACTTTGATGTTCATTTTACCGGGGTTCATTTGAAGTGGGGTTTCGCCTTTTGACTTAGCGGCGGGCCTCTTTGAGTGCTTTCACGTTCTCGTCGATGCGGACAAGAAGCTCGCGGGCGTTGCGGGCATCGGCTTGGAGCGCGGCGATTTCGAGGGAGTGCTTGGCCACATCGCTCCTGATCGTAGCCCAGCCCGCCGTCGCGGCCGCGCACGCACCTAGGAGTCCAGCGAGGAGAGCGAGCGGGAGTTTTACCCGGCTCTCGGAAGAGAGCGAAAACGAGGGCCGCGTTTCGTTGGAGTAGTCGCTCATTTGGTTTTTGTGTACCGTGCGCCCACCCACCAGAAGATCAGGGTCCACGCGCCAAATTGAATTTCAGGTGACATGGTAGCGCGGACTTCAGGGGATGCGGAGAAGTAGACGGATGTCAGAAAAATGAACCCCGCCCACGTCAGGCCGGGTCGCGTGAGCTGGCGGAAGGCGTCAACAAGGACGTAGATGGAGCCAACCCACGGCCACGTCCCAGCAGGGATGACGAGAGTGTTGTCTCCGGTCTGCTGAGATGCGGTGAATGCGTGCCACGCTGCCTCTTTCTCGGCTGCGGCGAGCTTGGCGTTGAGTAGCATGATTTCCACTTCGGCGTCCTTCTTCTTGCGCCACGTCTCGAAGAAACTCGTCCCAAGATGGAGCAGCGACCCTACGACACCACCAGAAGCTGCGTTGAAGAGGATCTCGGTGAGGCTCATGTTACTTCCCCCAGACGTAGGTGCGGGCTACGATGCCGACAAAGTTCGCCGCCGTCACCCGCTCCATCGTCTCGTAGGTCTTGTTGCCGAGTCCTGTCATAATCCATCCCTTGCCGTCGATCTGTGCGGCCTGATGCATGACGTTGCGATTAGCCCAGCGAGGTACATAAATGACCAGCGACCCCGCCTTGATGTCGGCGTAACGCGCACCCGACACAAGCACGGCCAGAGCCGACACTGTCCGCAGCGGGTCAGCCCCAGCGGGCGCGGCGGGTATGTACGGTGCCATCGAGCCAGTCCCTAAGACTACCACGGCACTTGGGCCTGCCAGAGTCCAAGCTTCAGCCTCTGAGGCCACTACAACCCGCGTTGGCAGTCCAGCTAGCAATACGCGCTCGCTCCGCAACGCAAGGCCCAGCACGACCACGAGGCCGAGCGCGAGCAGAGCGAGGAGGAGTGAGCGTTTGAGGTTCACGGCGTCGGCTTGTCAGCGGCAGCAGCGGCCTTGAGCTGTTCGATCTCGGCCAGCGCAGCCGCGAGTGAGTCAACGAGCAGGTTCAGA
>TARA_R110000868_G_scaffold19400_5_pt1 | contig 10442 bp, 8 predicted proteins | sample TARA_R110000868 | Tara Oceans TARA_R110000868 (sample SAMEA4397489) | marine metagenome | biome: Polar Biome; feature: [SRF] surface water layer (ENVO:00010504); material: water (ENVO:00002006), including particulate matter (ENVO:01000060) such as... | depth 5 m | reverse complement strand
TGCACCACTTAATGCGGCAGGTATATTAATGATTAAGCAGTAGTAATAAATTAAATAACTAATATTTACTAGTATAAAACTAAACTGAAATGAGAACAGAATTTAAAATCATACAACTAAAGAGAAACCCACAAGATGAATTGGTTGTAGAAGTTAACTACGTCATTAATTTCAAACATGGAGGGCAAAGTGACCGATACGTTGGTTCAGAGACACTAACTGGTGACGCTTCTAGTGCAGATTTCATCCCATTCAGCGCACTTACTGAAATGGTAGTGATAACGTGGGTTGAGGAAGCTTTGGGTGCCGAAAAAATAGCTAAGATAGAAAGTATGAAACTAGCTAGCCTACAGGCTAGGGTAGATAAAATTAATAACCCAGAGTTCCTATTAGGAAAGCCTTGGAGTGATTTTAGATTTAATTTCGGTAGGTTGTTAAAATAGTAATTTATGGACAATAAGTATTTTAGAATACACCCATCTAATTTAGATGTGATTACATGGGAAGAAAACCTATCGAAATATGATACAGGTAGTATAATAGTTGACTATTTAATTAGGTATGCAAGCGAATTTCTAACTAAAGAATATAAAATATATCAATGATTTTTAATATAAATAAAGGTGCCACGTTACCAGTTATGCGACTGGAATTAATTCAGGATGGTAGATACGAATGGAATAGTTTTTTTAATAAACTACAAAATTCCAACATATACTTCACCATGTCCGACCTAGAGACTGGTGTCAAAAAAATTGGTAAGAAGCAAACGGTGGCTCTCCTTAAGGAAACTTGTCCGAATTGTGATAATTGTCTCGGTGACGAGTATTACTTATCGTACACTTTTACCGAAAGAGACACTAACAAATCTGGCGCTTATGTTGGTCAATTCATAATCGAGTTCCTAGATGATTCTGGTACACTAATTGTCCCTCTAGGGGAAGAACTTCATATACATGTGTTAGGGGGTAGTATTAGAACGTAAGCTTTTAGAACCCCCAATCATCATCCTCAAGGCTAATCATTTTATGTTTGACATCTTTCATAATACTTATGGTTCTTGATGTTTCTATGGATTCCTCTTCAACCACATTAGTGTCTGACTCATCTTCCACGGTAGGTTCGGTTACGACCTTAACTATCTCTTCTGATTTAACATAAGGCTGCGTCTCGATTAACTTGAGCCAGTGGCTATCTATCTCATCTTCTGACAACTCATAATACATTACAAATCCTAGAATACCTATTAGGTCGACCCAGAATTTAATCTTAGCGTATCTACCTACTTCAAATCTATCATCATTTATCTCTTCTAAGAACCATAACCAACAATCATAGTCTGAGTATTCTTTACCTTCGTCTATATAGCCTCTCATTTCAGTAAGGATGGTTTGATAGAATTTAGCCCTCAGAAATGCCTCATCATGGTAATCTAATATCATACCCAATTTACCTAGAGGAATACCAAACTCTGTTGAACATAGAGTCTTATCTTCTAGATTAAGATAGCAGAATGATTCGATTTGTTTTGGTATCTTACCATATGTTTCAATAATATTAAGGTCTAATACCTCAAATCTACGACAAGTATCGATTAGTCTAGCTTTCTCATTTTCAATACCCGTTTCTCTAGTAATGCGTACTCTTTCTTTCCAATTAGCCCTAATAACTGACCATTCTTCATCAGTCATTTGGTTCGGTGTTTCATTCATCTTATTCCAGAATTCTATTTCTGCATCGGCCAATGTGAAGAAGTCCTCTAGTGTATCTTGGTCAGTATCGTTAATTGGTTGACCAGAGGTAAGATTACATTGCTTCTCAGTAAATACTTTTTTATCCTTCATTACATAGTCTTTAGTCTTTCTATCTTTAACTAGGTTAACTAGGATTTCATCTCTAATTTCGCTACTAAAGCACACCAATAGCGGCTCTAATTTTTTATTCAGTGCTGCAATATATTTGGATACGTTATATTCGTCAGTTGTAAGGTCTGGGTTACTTTCAATTTCTGCCTGAGGAATAAGTTTACAGTTAAGGGTGATGGAAATCTTACCCGTCTCCTTATCTACCACTTTGGTAGCATCTCCTGTAGATTTAGTCTTACCAATATTTACGTAGTATATTGTATCACCTAGATTAGCATCAAGATTATTGACTAACAATAATTCCATATGCGCCTTTCTAGCTTTAAAATGGCCTGCTTTAGTTTTAGTCTTACAGTCCTTCTTATAAGAATCTATGGTCTGTTTAACTCTAGCTTTAGACGCTATTTTAACTAATGGTATTTGGTAGTTATAAATCTTATCTACATATTCATTATAATACTGAATGAAATCGTGACCATTACCGTCTAATAACATTTTAATAGCGTTATCTAAAAATTCCTCTATATATATAGGCATCCTCTTAGACTTAATCGAATTACCGACAAGTTTCATCTTACCATCAATCATGTTAGCATAATTCTTACGTTTGAAATTAATAGTGGTCGAACATATGTCGTCAACGTCTAATCCCATCCAACCTTCCATTAGCGTTTCGTTGAACTCAGCAACGGTAGCTTCAAGACCTTGTAAGTCGGTAACCCCATACATCTTAGTTTTCCAATGGTTTCCTTTTGTGGTATAGCAGAATTCTTCTAGGTTATCTGGTAGTGCGAAGTTAAAACCATCCGTATCACCCACAAGAGGGTCAAATCCAAACTTATCCATAAACCATCTAACCATCAGTCTAAGATGCTGTCTAGACATACATGTAATCCTCTCAGCGCAGTTACTATCTCCCCAAGGGAAGATATGTGGTGCTCCGTAAGAACCAAAAAAGGAGTTTGCCAATATCTTAAGCGGTAATTGTTTCTTATCCGCATCGGATGCTAATTTCCCATACTTACTAATATTATCTATAAGTAGTTGATATTCAGCACTATTAGGGTCGGTTACTTCAAGGTCAGCTTTAAACTTCTTAGCGATACCTTTATACTCACTAGTAAGAAATTTAAACTCATCACGAGTATCTACGACATATTTCAGTAATCCCTTCATAACACCAGTAATGTCTAGTGTAGGGAAAATGTTATAAGTTAAAGTTGTTTTAGGGTATAGTGCAGCAAAATCTAGTTTTGCGACCAACTTAGCAAACCCAACCTTAATTAATCTAGATAGACCACCAACAAAGCTTCTCTTAGCTTCGTAATCTGGGATACCTAAATTTTGTTCATAAGACCAAGCCGCTAGAATCAATTTCCATTGGCTAGCAGTACCCATAGTAGAACTCCTCATATAAGAGGTTGGTAATAGTTTAGATAATAGGAATGATGCTTGGTTGTAAATTCCATCAACCATTTCAGTCTCCCAAAGGTCATCCAACAAATATCTACGAACAATAAACGAACCACTCTTTAGTTCATACTTACCAGACTCAAGCTTATTAGTGTGGTCTTCATCTTTAGGGTTATATTCAAACCAATCTCCGTTAGTATTATTGAATAGGAAAGTGTCTTCTGATGTTCGCTTCCAAGTTTTGTGTAGCGCGTCACCTTCAACATACACCCTGTTCTTTTTATTAACTTGGGAAAACTTAGTTATGTATTTCAAACTCCAAGACTTAATGTCTGAGTTAATTGCTTGTGCTCGTCTAACTGAATGGGAAATATCTAAGATATTGAATCCCCACATAGTAGTTTGCTTATAGTATTCTGTTTCGGCTCCTAATTTTATTTGAGAATCTTTTCTGTTAATCTTAGATGTTTTATTAAGTGTTCGAGCTATATCTTCCATTGGAATTCCTAGGATTCCACATCTAACTTCGAAGAAATTCCAGTCAAAGGACTCTGAGTTATAACCTACAATTGTGTCTGGCTTTATTCTAATAATTTCATCGAAGAATTTTACGATGTTTGCACGTTCACTATCTCGTAGTTCTTGTGGAGTATCCCCGATAGTTTCAATAATCATTTCATACCCACGATTATCTTTCATTCCAATCTGGAAAATAGACTCCCGTCTAGGGTCTAATCCAGTTGTTTCAAGGTCAAATTGGAATCTATGAATATCATCATAGTCGTCCATACCTTTGAACATTCGTTTTCCCGTTGTAATTAGGAATTGTTCTGTAGGGTTAAGAGCCATGAAGTTCCTAGCTTTAGTACTATCATAAACATCATGCCCACCTTCCTTGAAGAAGTTTAATAGTGCTGAATAGCTATTGGTTGAGGATGCCAAATATCGGAAACCGTTTTGCATCCTATCTGGGATATATCCCTCATCGTTCGAAATTCTAAGCTCCTTAATCTTGATGCTATGCAGTCGCATAGCATCTTTAATTTTGTTTCTATCACCACCGTACAGTGTTCGGGAAACGTCATGTTTCATCCAAACAAATGGTTCATAATGGTGGGTTTCGATATATTTTCCTTTATCAGGGTCATTGATGATTAAGTATGCCTTATTCGCATAATAAGGCGCTTCAATAGCTACAATGTATTTTTGGGGGTCGTGTCCTTCTAAAAACTGGACGATAGTTTCATTGTCTATGTTTTGCATATAATGTTGTTTGTATTATATGCAAAGATACACAAAATTAATCGTAATGTCAATTTATCACTTAAAGTAGAAGCCTAGTGGTTTAAATTTTAACTGACGATTAAGGTTTTCGGCTTCGTTAGCCGCCCGTTCAATTTGTGATGTAGATGATAGTCTTAATAATCTTTCATCTAGTCTTTCTAGTACAAATCTTCTTTCGTCATTTCCTTCAGAAATTAGAGTCTCATAGTCCATAGTACGTTCAGCTTCTGGCGGTCCTACTATTCCACCGAATTTACCTCTAGTTCTCCCTAACGCTCTTTTAGATTCAGCTACAAATAATTGTCGAACTAAGGTTTTTGTAGGTTCATTGAAATCTGAATAGTCCAACTTAGATAATGGTACTTCGTTTGGTAGTTTGATAATATCTGGATTATCTAATCTACATTCATTTATATTTTCTGGAGTTGTATCGTAGTAGTGATACCAAACTTGACATCCCGTTATATTAATCGAACTTGCGCCAGCACCGCCAAATCCGTGACCAAACGATAGTTTAGAACCTGGGACGGACATTAAATGTAACAACCTAGTACCGTTAGGTCCTGCCGTTACTTTATAAGTCATCTCACTTCTTAGGATTCTATTTTTAAGGTTAAAATCTTGAGCTGTTAAAAGGATATCGTAAGCTGGTGCTATATAATATCCACCTGTACCTGCTCCACCAGCACCGCCACCGCCTGCATTTCCTAGTTGACCCATACCCCCACCAAAACCATAATCAATTCCAGCATAGTTGGCCATAAGTGCCATGTCGGTAACAGGTGGAGTCATCCACAAGACTTCATTTATTTCTCTACCAGCAGGTATTTGATATACCTGTCTACCTGCTTCAAGTTCAACATAGTCTTTTTTCAATTCCCAAGGTCCTCTAGTCTGAAGACCAACTTGTTTAGAATACGCATACGAATATTGACTAATAAAATCCAGCGACCTAACACTCATTGCAAATGCCATGTCAGTTGTATCTATATTCGCACCTAACAACGATTGCCATTGGTGTTCGATTAGCCACTCTTGTATGTATTGAGCATAGTCTTCGATAGCAATCTCCAATAATATGCATAGAGTTTCGTCCTCAATTTCGATGTTTCGAATTGGGGCACCCATTTGTGCTCTAAATTGATTGAACACTTTTAATTTATCTTCATTTGATATTGCCATCTTGTATGTTTATCTATAAATATAAACCTTAAGTGTTATCCGACAATATTTTTTTAGTGATTTCGAAGCCTTCTTTAATCGTTCTGAAGCTTCGGTCTGGTACTAAGATATTTTTACCCACCAAAATAATGGGTACGCTGTCAGCACCACTAACTTCTCGAATCTTATCGAATTCCGCTTTATTTACCGCTTTTAATACGTTAACCTCAGTAAACTCAATATTATCAGCTTCAAAGTATTCTCGCATTTCCTTACAGAATGGGCATTTATCTGTTGTGTATAATCTAATCTTCATCTTATAAATTTATTAATAAATATCTTACTTGTAAAGATTAACGCATATTTATTTGTATAACAAAGTTTTAAATTGTAATACAAATGGAAATATTAGAGTTCGCAAGTAAATATCATTACGTATATGATAATATAGGGGGTAAGTACCGTATTCCTAAATTAGACCTATTCCAGATTAAATTTTTCGACCAAATAAATTCGGAGCGTAATACGTTGATTAAGAAACCTAGACAAGTCTTTACTACGTCAATGTTAGCAACATATATGGCTTGGGTATTAATATATGGTAAGGGTGATAAGACCTTAGTATATAGCACCAATAGGGTTGATATATGTGCTAACTTTTTAAGGAAAGTAAGATTAATTATTGGGAATTACTGTAATGATAACGGGATTGAGTATAGAGACCTTATAGGTCATAGGGATAATCAACGTTTATTAACTATGACGAATGGTAACCAATTGAAAGGTCTATCTTGTAGTCCAGAAAACTTCGTTGGGTTCAGAATTGATGAGATTGTATTTGATGAAGCGGCATATTTAGGATATCTAGAAGAAACTATTGCTATTATTTTACCCCAACTATCAGCTTCGCCAAAATCTAAGATTATAGTAGCCTCATCAACTAATGGTGCTGAATTCTTCCATAAATTATGGGTAGGTTCATTAAATGGTGAGAATGATTTCAATACCTTTAATATCAGATGGGACGATGTGTCAGGTAGAGATGAAGCTTGGTTCACCGAAATGTGTCGTATGTTTAATAATGACCAGCGTATGATTGACCAAGAACTGTTAGGTAAGTTCATTACCACCGTAGATAACGACATCAAACGTAATACATTACAGTTTAGGGTTGACGATGAAACTTATAGTAAATTTTGTAGTAAACTAGTTGAAACTGGGATGAATCAAACCGATTACCTTAGAAAGATTCTGGGTGATAATTTAGGTTAATCTTCATCGTTCTCAATTATATAGTCTACCAGTTCGAAGGTTCTGTTGTCAGAACCAGTACCGATAATTTTATCAATTATATCTCTCTTCTTGAGTACGGTATACCACATTGTTGTTGTGATAGTGTCTTCAAATAGTTGATAGTAAACATTTACGGTTTTTTCTTGTCCGATTCGATACGTTCTATCTTCAGCTTGCTCGTTGTTTCCTGGGACCCAATCGAATGAGTTAAATATCACAACGGTACCTTCCGTCAATGTGATACCTACACCAGCAGATATAATGTTACCTATAAACACTTCAGCTTTACCATTAATCTGGAAATTGTCGACTGACCTCTGTTTTTCAGTTTCATTCATTGAACCATTATGAATGACACACCTTTTACCAAAGTGTTCGGCTAATTCAGCTTGCTCATCGTTGAATGTGGTGAATATTACCACCTTCTGACCTTCTTCTATTGCATCTTCAGCCATATCGATAGTGTTCTGAATAGCCGTCATAGCCATGAATCTACGTAACAATATGATTTCGACCAAATCCTTATCTGGGGTTCCTTTCTTCTTCTTAGCTTTCCTTTCCTCTAGGTATTCTTCCCATAGATATTCATATTGAATACGTTGTGAATCTGTTAGTTCATGATGTACGGGCGTAACAATTTTATCGGGCATATCCAACACTTCCGTCTTCAACCTACGCATGACATAATTTCTAGACTTCAAAGATAGTTCGTTAAGATTTGATTCTCCTTTGGCCACTAATATTTTCCTAGTCCCACCGCTTGGTAGTTTCTTATATAGATATTTAGCATCGCAATACCTCTGCATGTAAAATGGCCAGTTATCCGCTAATGGACTTTTAATGAGTTTTAAGAGATTATAAAAATCTTTAGGTCTATTCGCTACTGGCGTACCCGTTAGTAACCATACACGCTCGGTAGCAGGGTTCTGAGTCAATTCCCCTACGATTGCGCCTCTCTTACTTTTATGGTCTTTTAATTTATGGGCTTCATCGCATATTATTAGTCCGAAATTCTCTTCCCATATTTCTCTATCGAAAAAATCGATAGCTGCTCGTTCCTTCTTAGTACTCGGTGTAATGGTGTGATAATTCTTTAATATGTCGTAATTGATGATAGTCCACTTTGCTGGTTCCCAGTTAAACGAATTGACGATGCTAATATCAGTTTCACCAAACATCTGAATTTCTCTCTTCCAGTTGATTTTAGTCGAGGCTGGGCAGATGATGAGAACTTTATTAGTATTTGCTTCTAAAGCCGCCATAATCGCTTGATAGGTATTATGTGTTACGATACCATGTTCGGTCACATATAAGTGGTCTTTAGCGGCTACTTGTATACAAACCGCCTCACCTCTCTTTTCTAATTTTATATCCTTAATATATCTACCAACCTTATACTTCTTTGGTGGATTATATTCATCAGCTTTACGTTTCAATCTGAATGGGTTTATATCATTCGAGAATTTAATATTAAGCCTATAAGCTTTTTTACAGATAACCTTAGTACCATCAGGTTTCTTATATGAACCAATTTTAGTTCGCATTCGCACTATACCGCCAAGGCTATGAACAATCTCAGCGACATCATCGGCCAACTGTTTCGATACCGTACAATATTCGGTACTAACGAATACACCTTTATCCGATTTAGAACAATGGCCATCAGTATCCATAAGACCTTGTAGAATCGCAATTCTATCTTCAACAGACGAATACTTATAAATGTCTGGTATAAATTTAGTGTGCGATAAGGTACCGTTTAATTTGAGGGCAGTGATTTCCTCCCTAATCGTATTTATTAAATTAATTCGGTTACCATTACTACCCTTACCCTCATTAATGGTTTGGTTATTAAAAATTTCATCAAAATCATCGCCACCTAATAAAATTTTTACATAACCATTTTCAGTTATATGACCATCACCCAAAATGACACCTAATAGATAAGAGTCAATAGGTAATTCACTCCCACTCTCAAATTCTATCGGTTCAACGATGGGTATTTGCCACTTATTTTGACCGTCAGACTGTTTATAGTACGTTTTAAATTTATATGGTCGTTTTTCATTCCACCCAACACCTATTTGTTTTAGTTCTAAATTCTCGTCTAACATTTGCTCAACGCTTAGAGTTGTGTATCTAACTGGTCTATTTTTATTATTAACGCTACCATTGTTTGATGTGACCGACCATAGATGTTCTTTACAACATAATGTTGAGTACCCATCGTTGAATGTTATTCTATATAAATCCCTAATGCCTTGTGGGTAAACAGCCTCAACTAATGTTGGTTTACCATCCGACCCAATGACGTAATCACCGACCCTTAACGTCCCAATTTTTTGTCTACCATTAGGCGTAAATACCTCAGAATCAACGCATTGGGCTTTTCCCAATCCCATATCGTCAGCTAAAATACAACCATTTCTACTCAATAGAAATTTAACCCCATCTTCTTGGTGTTTGTATGGTACTCTACCCATGGTATCCAACTCGATATATTTGGTAAAATCCATGTCGATATCTACAGGTTTGAAGTATGGGTCTTCCATAACTTGTGTCTTTGGGAGCCAATACATTCGGAATTCAACTTGCTTTTGCGTTAATTTACCAAATACGTGGTACGATTTTTCCGTCTCAGCCAGTACAAACCCAACGTATATTCTTTGTGGTACAAACGGTAAGTCTGCACTCTTCTTCAATTCCTCACCAAGGTATGAAGAAATACCTATCACTCTATCTACTCTAATCGGTTCTTTATCGTAATTGTCGATAACGTATGAGTCCTGTGTTGGGGTTAGGGATAACTTACCTTTCTTATTCAGAGTCTCCTTGAGGTTTAATAAATAGGGGTTACGACCTTCGTATAACCATAATAGGCTTAAAGCTTTTCTTCCCTTAATATCTTCTAACTTTATCATAATGAGTTAAATATAGACATTTTAAATTTAAAAATCAAGTCTTTGACGCATTTACCTAGTAGTTAGATATTTATAGTTAAAGAGATATGTCTAAACCTAAAATTACCCCAATAAATAGAAATAATAAATGGTTTTCCCAACGAGATTTTGAGCTTGAAGTTTCTTTAGGTAGGGAAGCGATTGAGGGCGATGGAAACTTCAAGGTAGTTCTATATCGCGTAGATAGAGAATTAACCCCATCAGATATTTACGGTGAAGCCCGTAAGGATGAAGTAATGTATAAGACGCCAGTAGAGTTATCGGTTATGCCGTTACTAAATGAAGCTGAGTATATAGCATTGAATCGAAGTGCTGGTAGTGCTATCGACCAACAAGATGGTCAGTTGTTATTCAGCATTTATCAAGCTCATCTAGATGAATTAGGGGTCGAATTATCTATGGGTGATTATGTTGGGTATCATGTGAGTGAGGATGAGTTACGATACTATAGCATCGTTAACGATGG
>TARA_R110000868_G_scaffold93805_2_pt1 | contig 10449 bp, 17 predicted proteins | sample TARA_R110000868 | Tara Oceans TARA_R110000868 (sample SAMEA4397489) | marine metagenome | biome: Polar Biome; feature: [SRF] surface water layer (ENVO:00010504); material: water (ENVO:00002006), including particulate matter (ENVO:01000060) such as... | depth 5 m | reverse complement strand
GCGGAGTTGGTCGCGCTCGGCGGTGAGGGCGGCGAGTTCGCGCTCCAGCGTAGCGCACGCATCGCGCATTTGGTTGGCAGCGTTACCTCTGCCTGAAAGAAATGCATTTGCGTCGAAGGTTTGCGCCCATGCGGCGTCCGTGCGGGGTGTGGGTGTGGGTGTGTTCATGGTCGCACGATTAGATTCGGCACCGGCGCCGAGTCTGGGTCGATGCCGCTGGGAAAACATACCTCATCCGCTCTCGGTAGCGCCGCCGCGAAAACCTGCTGCGACTGCCGCCATGTCTCGCCGGGATCAAAACGGTAATCGTACTTCCGCCCGCTGTGGACGTGAAGAATCACGGCGTGACCCAACCCCAACTCTACTCCCGGGACTAGGAAGAATAGGCCGCGCTGCGGAAACCGGCGGCGTGCGAAGAACTCGGACCACCAATCGGCGCACTTTTGTTGCGCCTCTGTGAGTGTGATTTTGCTTTCTGCTTCTAGGTTTTTGTTCATGTGATTTCGTTGTTAAAGTTTGCTCGCGTACTTTCGCACCCGCACGAGCGCGGTCGTTGGCCTTGGTCATCGGGTGGCTCCGAAATTTTGTGATTCGCTTACAGACCACGCGGAGATTTCCGCGCCGAGCGTTTCACCCATTCGCTGAACGCACGCGACTGGCTCACGCCTCGCAACGTGCACCACGCGGCGAAGCGTGCGGCAATGGCGGGGCGCACGCGCATAGACAGGCCGACCCGTCGCTGGTCTGCCGGAAGCGGCTTGCGACCGGCTCCGGGACGTTTCCCGCCCTGTGTCATCTTCTTGGTGTGGATCATCGTTTGTGTCCAGTGTTGGCGACGTGCTCGGCAATCGAGTCGAGTTCGGCTTTGACTGCGTGCAGGCGTTGAAACCGGCTCGCGTGCTCAGTGACAGCCCGAGACCAAACCTCCTGCGGCTGCACGTAATAATCGCGCCAGTCAAACTCGACGCGGCTCATGGCGTCGATGGCGGCTTGCACGGCGACTGATGCCTCACAGTAGCCCTCAAGGAGCATCCGTGCCCCTGTGCCGTTCATGTGTAGCATCGGCATGGCGAGTGATTGTGTAGGAGGGTTCATGGCGTAAGTTTCTTTTCAAGAATGGCGGTGTCGCCGGTTATGGTGTGGAGCGCGTAGCCACAACGGAGAGCGCGGTTGATTGCCAGAGTCTCGGTGGTTTCGGAAAGGTAGGCGTCGGTAAACTTCGGCTGCGCTGTAATCGCAATGAACGCATCGAGCGACACCGATACGTAGAGGGCTCGGACGTGGTTGACTACGTGATCGGAGGACACCGGGTGGTCCTCATTGTCGTGGTCGTTCCCGGTGACTCCGTGCTTCCCGGAGTCAAAATAATCGTTGTGCATAACGGCAAATTCGCGTGAAAGACTCACTTGGAACCTCCTTTCATGGAGCGGTAGCGCGCAGCGCGTTCTTGGAGGTCTTGTCGTGACTTTCCCTCGTGGAGCAAGCTCGCTTGCTCAGTCAGCATGGCTGCTGCCTCAAATTTCCCTGCTCTAGCAGCGTCAACCGCAGCCATTTGTAATTTCATGGATTCAATGTTCATGGTGTTTCTGTGTTTTGGTTTTGGTGACCGTGATTGGTCCACCCTGCTCCCACCGTGACCGTTCACGGTGGGAGGGAGGTGAATCAAGCTGTGGCAAACATGAGGTTGGCTGACTTGAGTGCGGCACGTTTGAGACGGTCGCCGTCGCCGCTCATCGTCGAGTTCAGGAACCGGCGCTCGCCTGCGCCTGCGTCGTCTCGGAATCCTTTCGCGTGGTCCACCCAATCCGTAACCGCGTTGACGGCATCAAAGGCTGTCTTGCCCTCATTGCCCGCACCGTGGCGGAACAGGTTGAACATTTCACCGACGACGCGGGGCGCGGAGGCTTGCACCTCGATTGGGGGGAGCAGACTGGCAAAGAAATTCACCGCTTGGTCTGCGTTGATCTTGGCCGAGGCAAGGGCGCGGTAGATGGCAAACGTCGCGTCGAGCGAATCGTTGCCCCATTTGAGGAGTTTGATCGCAGAGTCGAGACGGTCCTTAATGCCCGAGGTGTGTGTAAGGAACAACCCGGAGTCGCCACGCTCGGCGGCGGTCAGGGTGTTGTTGCAGACGACGCGAACATCGGTTGCCGTGCCGCGCAACCCACGCCCCGCCGTGTGCCCATTGGAGAGCAGCATGTAGGCTTTGTGCTCACTGCCGTGGAACTGCCGCTGGCCCGTTTGAATGAGCGCCCAAACGATGCGCCCGCCGCGCAAGCTGCCTGCCGTCTCAATGACCGGCTTGAACGACTCGCCATCGACTTGCCCGAGGGCTTCCGCGATTTCGAGGAGTTCGCTGTTCTGCACGGGCGTCCAGCCAGTGTTAACGATGCCGAGGACGGTGCGGTCGTCGCTGCGGCGGTTGAGCTGCGAGCCCTCAATCTGAACCATGTCGCCGTCGAACACGTTCTCTTGCTCCACCGTCCAGTTGAGTTTCGCGGCGCTGAGCGCGGTGATTGCCGTCAAGCCGTCGTCATTGAGGACGGTGCCGAGCCCGTGCCAAGGCGTGACGTTGCGAGCCGATACCATGCTGTCGTTGCTTTCGATTTCGTGTGCCATGTTGGTTTTTTCCTTCTGTGTGTTTTGTGAGTGCTGCTGGACTCGTCAGCGGTGCAGAGAGCACCGGACACCCTCACGGGTGTTTCGTCCTTGTTCAGTTTCCGTACTCCATCGCAGCTCGGGCGGCGGCTTTAGCGACCTTCGCCGCAGCTTTGTTGCTTACAGCTTTGGCAAACGGCACCGCGTCAGCGGCGAGCTTGTCCGCTTTCTTCAAGTGCCACGGACGGGAGCGAACGATCACCAGCGTCTTCTCCAACTCACCGCCGAACTTCGCGACGCACTCGGCGGCAACGGCGCGGGCCGTGTGGGTGCCGAGAACAATCATGGAGTCAATCAGCGCCATCTTGCCGGGGATGCGGGTCGTGCCCGTTGTCTTCGCCAGCGCACGGGCGTTCGTCGTGAACGTCCCAGCCGCCGTCATGGTGCCAAACTCGATCACGTCGCCTTCACGGGTGCCGAGAGCGGCGAGGTCTGAGGCGAGGTGGCGCACGTCGGCGGCGATTTCAAGGAACTTGCGCGTGAGCCTGAAGTGGGTCGCGCCTGCGGGCACCTCGGGGATGGTGGGGAGGTCGGCGGCTTTGGCTGCGGCTTGCGTGATAGCGATTGCTTCGGCAAGGCCGGGTTCGCATGCGGCATCCACTCGTGCTGCGGTGGTCTGTTCAGTGGCGGCGGCGATCTTCTTTTCGCGCTTCATCGCAGAGCGAACGATCTTGGCGGCGGCGGCGTGATCTTTGTCTGAGGCTGATTTTGTGGTCTTCATTTTGGTCGGATTTTTCTGTGTGTATGAATCAAACTGGACTCGTCAGTGACCGAGAAACGGTCAGACGCCCGAAGGCGTTTCGTCCTTACTCAACACCGAGAACACCGGTTCCGTGGTTGCGCGCTTCGGCCTGAACACGGGCGATGCAACGTGGGTCAAACATCGTCTCCATGCCCCACACGCGGAGCGCACCGTCGAGGTCGAGCTGTACCGTGGTGTACACTCCACCCTCGTTCATCGTGGTCCGAAACTTTCCGGCGATGGAGACAGTGGTGTGAATGATGGCAGCAAAATCTTTCGCTGATTGAAGCGAGCGTGGAGTTGAGGTGATGATGTTCATGGTCGTGTGTGTGTTTTGTTTTTGAAGCGGTGCGCTTCATTGAGCCACCGGGTCGTTTGCCCGGTAGCTCAAGGAAACGGCGCGGAGTTTTTTGCCGCGCTGTCCAAGGGGGAAGTCTTTCGTCCCCCGGTCCCGTCCTCCCTCTTCCGAGGTTTTTTGGGTGATGACTTTTTTAAGGTGCTGTCGAGGACTCTCAGGCCGTGGGGCCGTATCCCTTACACCGTTCACCGGGGGGGAGGAGGGGAGACTTTTGGCGCTGCGCGCTTTGGTCTGCTACCGTCGTCCTTTCCGATGAGAACAGCAGACCACTTCGGTTGATTGATGTGAAGCACTAATTCACAACGGTTGTAAACCGCTGTGGTTGTGAACGAGTTACAACGCATCAAAGTTTTACCCTGTCGGAGAAAAAATCTCGATCACCGTGGATTCCTCCCCGACAGTGCGGACTTTTTCTTGCCGCGTTTCGATGCGCGTTTGGCCCGGACCGTCGCCCGGTATGAGTCCAGCGTAGCGGCAGCAATCAACAAACCACTTCGCTGAGAGGTTGTCCTCGTCGAGCAGTCGGCGGCGGCGGCTCGTAACGCGCACAAAAAACTTTCCTGAATCTCGGCCTTCAGCTTTGGGCGCTGCCAGTGGTGCATCGACATGAGCGCGTTCCAGCTTGGCACCCTTGCCTTCACGACGAGGAGCACGGTCGGAGTTGCGGGCAATGAATTGGTCGGATGCATTTGGGAAACGGTCACGGAGTTGTGCGGCGGTCATACCAGCCACCCGCGTTTGCGTGCTTCGCTTGGGTGAGCGTGAATCCATTCGTGCTCCTGCCGGGAGACGGCGAGCCACGTTTGCTCGTCAAGGTAGTTGGTGCCGGTCCTACCGGCTTTGTGGTGCACGTCGTCGGAGGTGGGGGCGCGGCGCAGCAGTCCGTGAATGTCGGCGTAGTGCCCGCCCCATTGCTTAAGGGCAACCTCGTCCAGTCCCATGCGGGCAATGAACACCTGACAGTAAGGGTGACGAGCTAGGAAAAACAGGCGGGCCGCTGCGTAGTAACGGGCGGCAACCCCGCGCTTGGCAGAGACAGGCCTGAGTCGGCGGCGCGGTGCCCTGCCCTTCGGTTTTCGCGCGAGCCATTCGGTCAGCGTGGTCATCATTGCAGGCGAAAAATGAACGTCCGGTTGCGGTGGTTGCGGACGGAGAACGAGCGCCCTGTCTGTGCTCCGTGGTAGGCGAAAAACCTTGAGCTGGGTTTCCAGTCTCCCGGTTCAAACTGCAGCTCGGCAATGCCGGGGCAAGGGAGCGCGTCGAGTTGAGCGCGGATGCGGTCGGCGTGAGGCTTCAGTTTCAGCGGTGGGGGTTTGTTCATGAGGATTTGGTTCGCGGTGCACGGCGTGAAAAAAAAGCAGCGTGCGCTTTGGCGACTATCTGTCTGAGTTCTTTTTCGGAACTGGTTTTTACCGTGCGTGTTTTCTTCAAATTACGACGGCGATTTCGCGAAGGTTGTTCAAAGAAACCGACGCGTTGATTCTGTGCTCCTGCTGAATTGGTTTTCACTTTTGGTTGGTTGCTCCGGTGTGATGGGAGGATGTTGAGTGGTGCCGAATCATCATGTCGCAGAACATTCCCCGTGCGGCCTTGATGTGTTTACACCGGGTGGAGTTGGATGCGTGTCGCCCCTGCCTGAGTTCAGGCGCGAGGCGGCAAGCAAAGTTCAGACAAGAGCACTCGCCGTTGCCGTTGTAGGAGGACAGGTCAACCATGTGAGGTTGTGCCCGGTTGGTTTCCGATTCGACCAGCCAGCGGAACGGCCAGTCATGGGGCTTGACGTAGAGCGTGCGTGCCGGTGCAAACGCTGCGGGCGGCTTGAGGGTCGCCGTGCTCATTGGAACCCGATGGGTTGGCAGAACTCCCGAAGGCGGCGAACGACGGCCTCACCTGTGGAGCGGTCGCGGTAACGCTCCACCAGTTTGTCACCGACGTAGTTCGTGGTGACGACGACCGGGCGGCGGGCCGCACCTCGGGCGTCGAGGACTTCCACCAGCGCCGACTCCCACCTGTCGCTCTGTGTTTCTTTGCCGAGGTCGTCGATGAAGAGAACCGGAATCGCGATGAGCTGCCGGATGTAGCTTTCAACGAAGCCGGGGGTGGCGTTGAGGTCGCTTACCTTGCGGGCGGCGGCAGTCGCACGGGTGACGTACACCTTCACCCCGTCCTCAACATAGACACGGCGGGCGAGCATGAACATGAGGCGGCTCTTGGTCTTCCCGCTGGCACCGTGCAGGAGGACGCCCTTGGGCGAGAACGTCCACGCCATGACGCGGGCAACCTTTTGCGGGTCGAGCAGCTTCATGTCGGTGTCACTGAACGCATCGCGCCCCACGTCGTCATCCCACGCACGCGCCCGCTTTACTCGGTAGGCTTCGCGTTCGGCTGCGTCGTGCTCGGCGCGGGCGCAGTCAAAGCACTCGGAGCAGTAGAACGTCACCGGCCACACCGACCCGAGGACAATCATAGAGGTACACGAGAAAATAGCCGAGCAGCGACGGCAGCTCTGCGTCACCGTGCCGCGTGAGCTTGTGGCGAGGATGGTGTCAGAATCCGTTTGCATGGTCCGCTCCTTTCATTCCGCCAACGCGGTTGTTACCGGCCTTGCGGGTGCGTGCCCACGTCGCTTGATCGTCGGCGTAGGACTCCCGGTTGAACCATGTCGCCGGGTGCGCGATAAAGGTTCGCTCCTCTTCAGGCCAGAGCGACGTTGCGATTGCGAACGCTTTCGTTGCAGCAAGCAGCGTGGTGAACTCCTCCTTTTGAAGCGCGGCGGTGATCGCTCGGAGAGCAGGCACGCGCCCGGTCTTCCGTGGGTATGCAGAATAAATTTCGTCGGCTTGCTTGGCGTCAGCAGCAAACGGAATCAGCTCGGGCGGTTCCTTGCCGTCGTCGGCTGCGGACTGCGCGATTGAGACCCGCGACGGTTCGGCAAAGTCGGCTTCGCAAAGTCCGTGCTTGTCCATAGCGGCAAAGACCGGGCGATGCGGCAGGCAGTCGCGTGACAGGTTGCCGTACTGGAACCGGACGAACTTCGGCAACCACAGCTTGCCGTTGGCGATTACGCGCACGTTCTCGGCGAGTGCACCAACGTCCTTGTCGGTAATGCTGTCACCAACGAAGAACGAAAACAGAGCAAGGTCGCGCTCGATCACTCCCGCTTGATCGCAGCGGTCAGCTAGGAACAACCACAGGCACTTTCGGCGCGGTGACAAGAGTCGGAACCAAGAGCCGTCCCATTTGGTCGTCTCGGTGAATCGTTTGCTCATGCGGCACCTCCCAGCTCAAGCTCGGTCTGCACGTTTCCGGGAAACGCAACGGCCACAACCCGCACCGTGCGGTTCGTAATCGGGTCAAGCGTGCTGCCCCTCTCGGTCAGCACACCGCTGACGATGAGTTCGGTGATGCGCGGGCGCACCGCGTTCATGTCCGGGAAGCCCAGCGCGTCACGAATGGCGCGATCCGTAGCGGAGCCGAGGCGTTGCAGCGCGCCAAGGATTTCAGTCTCGCGCCGAGTAAAGGCCGAGGTGTTCCCCTCGTAGTAAGAGGCAAGTGAGTTGGAGTGCATACTCATTGTGAATCCTCCTTCTCGTTGAGTGCTTCCTGTCCCCGGTGTGAACCGTAGAGGAACAGACCGGACAGTGTGCAGAGGATGAGGTATCCAAGAATGGTCGCAGCGTAGAAAATTGTTTTCATAACGGTTTTCATTTTTGGCTTACCGGCCCGAGGAAACCGCGACGGCCTCAACCCAATGCAGCAGGCCGGGGACAACGAGCTTGGGTTGTGACTTGAGGATGGCTTTGATCGCCGTAACGTTTGGCGTGAGCGTGAACATTGCAGGCTGCGCAGCGTAGGCGGCAGCGGCATCCGTCACCTCAAACTGAATCTGTTTTCGGGTGGCGGTCCCGGCGATTGTCGGTGCGAGACCGACCGATGCGCGGACCAAAGCAACCGCCTCAAAAGTCTTGGTCTCAAGCTGCTCAACGCTGTCGCCGTAGGTAGCAGTCGCCATTTCAAGGCGGGCGTCCGAAATAATGTCCTGCTCCTTTTGCCATGCGGCTTGCCGAACCAGCTCGTGCTTGCGGCGCTGCTCGATCTGGTAGGTGCCAATGACAAGTCCAAGGCGGCGGGCCTCGGCGTTAATTGCGTCGGTCAACTCAGCGGCAAGGGCGTCAATCGCCTTGCCGAGTGCGATCACCGGAGCCTTTGCATCCGAGCGACCCGCCTCCACCGTGCGGACCAGTGACTTGATTTCCAGCATGGTGTCGGCGGCTTGCTTTGCATCGTCGTCGTTAATGACCGCACCGAGGTGACGGGCGGCGAGAAGGAGTTCGTCGCGCTGGCGGCGGACTTCTTCTGTGGTAGTCGTGGTTACACCGGTCATGCCGGTGACTGTGATAGCGTCTTTCATGTGGTCGTTTTCCTGTGTGTTTTTTTGAGGACGGAATTGTCGCTCATTGCTCCTGCCGGTTGCCCGGTAGGAGCAATGAACGGCCCACGGTTGCGAACGGTTCACAACCGCAGGCACAAAACTAGGCGGCTACCTCCGAGGCCACGGCGATGTGGTCTCGCGGAATCATGGCGTTGAGTTTTTCGATGGTCTCGTCGGCGTAGCGATTTGCGACCGCGCCTTTGCCCGCGAGCCAGTGACCCACCGAGGTGTCCCAGCACCGATACTCGGTGAGTTCGTTTTCCGTGACGGTGATGGATGCCTCCCCGCCAACTACGTTGTCCCAATGGACAACATGGAACCGAGTGTCTGCGCCCCGGACAGTTGCCGTGGTGGTCGTGTGAGTAACGACACCAATAAGCAAAGCGCCGGGGGTGAGGATGAGAACTTTTGAAGCAGGATAAAACATTTTCGTGGATGTGTTGAGGTTGTGGTTGCGCTTAGAACGGGACGTTTTCCTCGTCCCCGCTGACGTTCGCCATCTCTGCCTCGGTGGGCTGCGGCTGCGTAGGTGCGACCGTCAGCGCCATGTATTCTTCGCTTTGCATGATGCGCCCCCAAATCCAATCCGGGAGGCTTGCCGTGTTCGACGGAGCGGTGCCAAGAGGCGTGTCGCCCAGCGTGAACTTGACGAGTTGGTTTTCTGCGGTGCGCTTGGCGGTTCCCTTGGGTAGCGGACAAATCGCCTTCACGTCGGCAAAGGTACGGTCGGCGTGTTTGCCACTGCCCGCCCGGTGCGTGATGTTGAGGAGCGCGTTCGCGCCACAGACCGCTTGCACGTCAAAGCCCTCAAGCTCCACCGCCGTGAACTCCCGACCGCGCCACCCTTCAAGGACCGGGCGCAGCGTGGACTTCTTGTGGAGGCTGAGCGTGAACGATGCTGAGACGGCGCGAGGCATGTTCACCTTCTTGCCGTCGCGCTCAAAGTCAGCCCGTTCCTCGGGCAGCTCGAAAAGAAACAACACTTTGCGTTTGGCTGGGAACTGACCGAACGCGGGCTGCGTCCCGAGGTCGATCACCCCGTAACAAACTGCCGGGTGCATCCCGGCTGGGATAGGTTCAACGTCGGTGCCGCTGGCTTTGGCAATGAGGCTCATAGTGATTTGCCTCCGGTTTGAACTTGCGTGACTTTATTTTTCATGGTCTTGTCTTCCTGTGATGAGGCTTGGTCGCCTTTTCTCTGTGTCCCTCTCACTCGCGAAAGCGTGTGGGAGGGTTTTTTATTTCCGAGGAGCGGAGTAGGGAGAAAAGACGAAAACCTTGCGAATGGTTAGAAACGGTTAACAACCGGGAGTAAAGCTTTTTGTTCAAAAAAAACCCACATACGAGTGGGGTTTTCTTTATCCTTATCCTTTTCTTTTTCTTTTTCCTTATCCTTTTCTTATGGGGTTTTAATGGATACAGGTTCCCCTTTCAGACCCTACGCCGAACCCTTTCAAAGCGTTGAACCTTTACTGCAACACAGTGACTTACAAAACAGAGTGTCATCACGGTGACAGTTTTGGGTCTTTTTCTGAGCAGTTTATCGGTGCAAAAATGTTAGCCCGCTCCCCGGTAAATCCAAGGGAGCGGGCTGCGGCGTCTCTCAAGAACTGGCCGCGTCATGGTGCACCGAGAGAATCACTATGCCCCACCAACGCAATCCCGTATTACTGCCCACTGACTCAACGCCTCGGCCAGTTCCAGAAGTGCCCGACGATCGCCGCCGCGCCCCATAGAAGCACACCTGCGCCCGCCAGCAGCACACCGATTGAGCCGAGGAGGAGCGCGGTCATTAGGGTTAGTATTCTCCGACGAGAAAAAACATTTGCCGAGATCCTGAGGCTGGAAGATTCCCACCGCCATAAACGTAAAGGGTGAATACCGCAGAGGTGCTAGATGAGGCTCCCAGATTGTAGACCAACCCAATGTTAGTGTCGTAGACTTGCCCAAGTCCCCATTTCGGAGCAGCGGTGAAACCGTATCCATCTATGTCAATACTGATGGGCCATGTAGCGGACCCTCCTGTAAATGGCGTGTCATAGGCAAACGCTCGCAGGGCTTTGTGTTGCTGCACATTAAGAGCAGCAACAGTACCGAGCTTGAGCGACGCAGTTTTTATCGCAACGGACTGCATTGTTCCGCCGGTGATGGCGACAGTCGAGGCGGCTTGAGTCGCGATTGTGCCCAACCCGAGCGCCGTGCGCGCGCCGCTGTCAGTCGTGGCCCCCGTTCCGCCGTTCGCAAGAGCGAGCGTGCCCG
>TARA_R110000868_G_scaffold47553_3_pt1 | contig 10449 bp, 13 predicted proteins | sample TARA_R110000868 | Tara Oceans TARA_R110000868 (sample SAMEA4397489) | marine metagenome | biome: Polar Biome; feature: [SRF] surface water layer (ENVO:00010504); material: water (ENVO:00002006), including particulate matter (ENVO:01000060) such as... | depth 5 m | reverse complement strand
CCGCAAGGCGTCCACGATCTTCTCGTCAATGGTCTTGGGCGATATGAGGTCGATATACGTCACCTTGTTCTCCTGCCCGATGCGGTGGGCCCGGTCCTCCGACTGAAGCCGTAGCTCCAGGTCATAGCTGTTGCTGTAATATATTACGGTGTTTGCAGCCGTCAGGGTCAGACCGTAACCGCCTGTTTTAGGGTGCCCCACGATGAAACGTAATTCCGATTGCCGATCTTGGAAAGTTTCCACGATCTGTTGGCGCTCGGAATCAGGGGTTTCACCGTGGAGCGTTGCGACCGCTCCTACGCCAAAGCGGTCGCGCAGGGCCTCAGCAATCGAACGAATGTCCCGGGTCCATGTCGCCCATATGATTGCCTTGCCCTGTATCTCGTCGCATATGTTCAATAGTTCAGTCAGCCGATTGGACTTCAACGGGTGAACCGTCCCCTCGTCGTCAGTCAGGCTGCCCAGACATATCTGTTGCAAACGCATGATCTGCGTCAGCACGTTCTGTGTTGTAGATAGTTCCCCGCTTTCCAGCCGCGCCAACGCTAGGCTCTTCATCTGCGCGTAAGCTTCAAGCTGTTCCGTGGTAAGCTCCACTTCACGCCTCACGTAAACCTTGGGGGGAAGGTCGAGGCAGTCTTCTTTCCTCACGCGGAAGGAACTGCCGTCCAGTTTCTCTGTAAGTTCGTCCAGCCTCTGAAAACCAAGAATCTGGTTGAAGGAGTGCGCCCCCATGCTGCGGCGCTGCACGACGGCGTACCTGCCTTGGAAGGCGTAGTAGCTCTTAAATCCCAGTATGCCCGGGTTTAGAAAATCCATCTGGCTGTACAAATCCATGGGACTCTTCGTCACCGGGGAGCCCGTCAGGATGCGGCGCATGGTCGCAGCACGGCCCACGGCGCAGACGGCCTTGGTACGCTTGGCCCGCCTGTTCTTGATCGTGGTAGATTCGTCTACGGTCATAAAGACCTTAAACTTTTTCACAAAGAAGTTAGCGACATCGACACCCTTCTTGGTGGAGAACGCCTCAATGTTCATTAGAAGAAACTTCAGTTTCCCTGTGTGTTCGTGGAGGTCCATTAGTTCCTTACGATTGGCCTTTGTTAGGTTGGGCTTCCACAAGACCACCTCGCGCTCAACCCGGTCCGGAAGATGGGTGTCTATTTCACGAAGCCAGTTTCGGATCACGCCCTTGGGTGCTACGATAAGGGCGAAGTCGATGCGCCCTGTTTCAAAGCATTGCGCCATAGAGTCGATGTCCACCTTTGTCTTCCCCGTCCCCATATCCATGAGAAGGGCGAAGTCAGCCTTTCCGGCACTGGCGGCGAAGGCCTCGCGCTGGTGGTCGTAAGGGTCGGTCTTAAAAACATATTCTTCCATAAAGATTTCTCTTGCATCTGCTTAGATATACCCATATAACGCTTACTGACGGTTAAGTCAACCGCCGATGAACGAAGCAGGAGAGATAATATGAATGACTTACTTTCAGATATGGCCTCCGACTCAGGAGACTCCCCCGACAAATTAGATAGTCTGGATGGCGGCAAGTTGGATTCCGTGGCGCGAATGGCGCAGGCGGCAGCTAACTTGGGGCAGGAAATATCCGACGCCGAGCAGCTTCTCAAAGACAAGAAGCAGGCTTTGCACAAGATCACTGACGAGCAGCTTCCAGAGGCCTTAGAGGAAATGGGCTTGCAGAAGTTTACCTTAACAGACGGGGCCGAGATTTCGGTCAAGCCAATCTACGCCGCGTCCATACCAAGAGACCGCAAAGAAGAAGCGTTCCAATGGTTACGTGACCATGAGTTCGGAGATTTGGTGAAGAACAACGTAACCGTCACTTTCGGTCGCGGTGAAGACGACATCGCGAAAGCGTTCGTGGGCCTTTGTGGCTCACAAGGATTCGTTCCCAGTCAGTTGGAAAAGGTCGAACCGATGACCTTGAAGGCTTGGCTTAGGGAACGGGTAGAAGCGGGCGACCCCATCCCGCTTGATTTATTTGGGGCTTTCATAAGTCAACGTGCAACGATAAAGAGGAGTAAGTGACCATGGCCCAAGAACTGGCTAAAGAGAAAGTTAACAAGGTTGCGATCATGGACGAAAACATGTTCGCTGCCGACGCCGGTGTTGGCGTAACCGACCTCGGTTCAGAAGATCTTGCGATCCCCTTCCTAAAGGTTTTGCAAAAAATGTCCGACGAACTGGACGATCTTTCGGACGCCAAAGCAGGTGATATATACAACACAGTCACGAAAGATGTCGTGAAGGGTGCGGAAGGCGTCACCGTCATCAACTGTGCTTACACGCTTCAGTACATTGAGTGGGAACCAAGGGGCACTGGCACAGGGGCACCTCACCGTATCTACAGTGCCGGGGAAGAGATCCCAAAGACGGAACGTGGCGAAGACAACAAGGACTATGTGGTTGGGGGTAGCGGGCGCTACCTAGAGCGCACCGCCCAGCATTATGTCCTTATCGTGGACGAAGAGGGCATCACTCAGCAGGCCCTCCTCCCCATGAAGTCAACGCAGTTCAAGAAGTCAAAGCAGTGGAACTCCGCAATGCGATCCATGAAAATGAAGGACGCTAAGGGGACGCTGTTTACCCCGCCACGGTTTAGCCATTTGTGGAAGCTTGTGACCGCTTCCGAAGAGAACAAAAATGGTTCTTGGCATGGGTGGCAGATCTCCAAGGACAGCGTGGTGAAGGACCCGTCCATCTACGCGGAGGCCCGGCTGTTCGCAGAGACCATCGGTAAAGGACAAGTAAACGTTAAGCATGTTCAGGAAGACGAAGGTCTCTCCGACCAAGACGTGCCATTCTAGGTAGCAGGGGGGAGGGCAACCTCCCCCCTATCCCCAAAATGAAAAATGAACCAGAGAGATTCGCGCAACTGTTTCGCGGTTTGAACCGAGCCTACGGTGCCTTGGACCTTACGACCAAGGACGCACGGGGTAAGCAAAAGGGCAAATATAAATTTGTCCACGAACCACGGACCATTGCCACTTATTCGTCCCACCTAAAGGGAGAGGCGAGCATTGGCGTTGTTCCTATCAATGAGGACGACGCCTGCCTTTGGGGGGCCCTCGATATTGACCAGTACCCGTTGGACCACGGATCAATAATTAAAAAACTGAAGGTTCTGGAGATTCCTTTGGTAGTTTGCCGTAGCAAATCCGGCGGAGCGCACCTCTACCTGTTCTTTAAGGAATTTGTTGAAGCGGAAAAGGTGCAGCGTAAGTTAAAAGAGGTTGCCGCCGAGATAGGGTTTGGCGGATGCGAGGTCTTTCCGAAACAGATAAAGCTAGTACTGGAGCGTGGGGACAACGGTAACTTCCTGAACCTCCCGTACTTCGATCACGAGGGCGGCCTTCGGTACGCCTTCAACGATGATGGAACCGCCGCAACACTCGGCGAGTTCTTAGATAAGGCCGAGGCTTCGGCGATAACAGAAGACCGACTCGACAGCCTCCTCGAAAAGGCGGCACCCGTGGTGGACGAGAGGCTGAAAGACGGCCCCCCATGTCTGCAAGCCCTATTGCGGCAGGGCTTTCCAGAGGGCACCCGGAACAACGGTTTGTTTAACCTAGGGGTCTATCTAAGGAAGGCTTTCCCCGACGACTGGGAAACAAAGATACTTGAATACAACCAGACGATCATGCAACCAGCCCTTGACTTGAAAGAAGTCAACGTCGTCGCGGATCAGATAAAGAAAAAGGATTACCAATACAAGTGCGCCGACCAACCAATCTGCAACTTCTGCAATAAGGACCTGTGCCGAAGCCGCAAGCACGGAGTGGGTGGCGGAGCCAACACACCTACAATAGCCAACCTGAGAAAATACGACAGCGAGCCACCCCTCTGGTTCTTAGATGTCAACGGCAGCCCCGTGGAAATAGACACCGAAGGTCTACAGAAGCAGCCGCGCTTTCAAATACTTTGCATGGAGCAGATAAACTTCATGCCGCGCACCATCACCCGGCAGGCCTGGGAGGCGCAGATGAACAGCCTTCTCGGGCAGATGGTGGACACAGAGGGGGCGGTAATCTCCACGTCAGCAGATACCAGTCTCAGCGGACAGTTCTACGACATGCTGGAAGAGTTCTCGACGCACATGCAGTCCGCGATGGACCGCGAAGAGATACTTCTTCGTCGCCCATGGACAGACGAGGAGGAAGGCAGGACCTACTTCCGGCTCAAGGATTTCGAGGCGTTTCTTAAGCGCAACAAGTTCTTCGACTACAGGTCCAACAAGATAGCCCAGCGACTTCGAGACATAGACGGCAAGGCCGAACAGTTCAGGATCAAGGGACACATGGTCCGATGCTGGTCGATACCTGCGTACACAAAGATTGACGAGGAGTTCTCGTCACGCTTCGACGAAGAGGATATTCCGTTTTGACCGACACCAACTGGAGCCAACTCCTGCGAGAGCTTCGGAGGGAGGCTCGCATGACCCAGACCGAACTTGCTTACAAGACAAAAATGCCGCAGCGGACTATCGCCGAATACGAGAACGTGGGGGCATCCCGTCAACTCTCCATCTACAAAATTGAGTTGATACTTGCGGCGCTGGGCTACGAGATAGACGTTTTTTTGGTGGAGAAATAAATGTTTCGATATTTTGGACCGCCCGGCACAGGGAAGACCACAACGCTCTTGAACCAAGTGGACGAGCTACTGTCCAAAGGGATGTCACCTAATGAAATTGGCTACTTCGCGTTTACGCGGAAAGCGGCCCACGAAGCCCGGGACCGAGCGGTCTCCCGCTTCAACCTAGACCCGGAGAAGGACTTCATGTACTTCCGTACATTACACAGCCTAGCCTTCAAGGTGCTTGGTCTGACGGGAGCCCAGATCTTGGGGGACAAGGCCCTGCGTGGTTTCAGTGAAGAGGCCGGTTCTGACCTGTGCTCCGGTGGCGCGGAACGCATATCCGACGACGGCTTTAACGTGATGAAATCCAACAACCCCATAATGCGGGCAATTGATCTGGCACGAAACACGCTTAAGGGGCCGGGCTACGCTTATAACGCGATGGAGCTTCCTATTCCGTTCTACGAGTTTGAACACCTGTACAAGGAGTACGAGCGTTTTAAAGAATTTAAAGGTCTCAAGGACTTTACCGACATGATGGTGGACCTCTCTAATAATCCCGGGAGCATTCCGTTTCTTAAGGTGGTGTTTCTGGATGAGGCGCAGGATCTTACGCCCCTACAGTGGAAAGTAGCGCACCACCTAAGTGATCGCAGCGACAGGATGTTTGTTGCTGGTGACGATGACCAAGGTATTTACCGGTGGGCAGGCGCTGACATCAACCACTTCGTCAGTTTACCCGGCGGTTCTGAAGTACTCTCGCAGTCTTACCGAGTCCCACGCAGCGTACACCGTGTGGCAGACTCCATTGTGGGGCGTATCAGGAACAGGCAGAAGAAAACTTGGATGCCACGACAAGAGGAGGGGTCCGTCGAGAAGACCTACGATGCCAACACAGTGTCGTTTGGCGATGGCGAATGGCTCATTCTCGCTCAGGCGAACTACATGCTGGACGAGTTGGCTGACCGGATGACCTCCAGCGGCCACTACTTTGAGCGCAAGGGTTCCCCGTCTCTTAAGAGGACCGTTCGGAACGCCATCAGTTCTTGGAACCACCTCCAGTCGAGCCCCGGCCACGAAGTTTCCCTGAGCGAGGCGGTTAACCTGTACGACCACATGTCTAGCGGTGCAGGGCGGTTGAAAAGGGGTGCTAAGAAAATGCTTTCTGGAGCCGACCAAGAAGACCTTTTTACAATGGAGGTTCTTCGGCTCCACTTTGGTCTGGAGACGCCCGCAGACACCTGGGATGTCGCACTAGACCGGATAGTGGACGAGGACAGGGCCTATGCCTCGGCCCTTCTGAACCGAGGCATTAACATCTTCGAGAAACCCAAGATCAAACTGTCCACGATCCACGGGGCAAAAGGCGGCGAAGCGGACAACGTACTCCTGTTCACGGACCTGTCTGGAAAAGCCTTGAAAGAAATGGAAAAGAACCCCGACGACGCTCACCGGGTTCTATACGTGGGGTTGACGAGGGCCAAACAAAACCTCGTCCTAAAGATGCCGGAAGATTCACAGAGAGGATGGTCGATATGAGAGTTATTATTGAAAGCCCCTACAGTCCCGGAAGCCCGGAAAACATAGAATACGCCCGGAGATGTCTGTTTGATTCGCTCCTTCGGGGGGAATCGCCCTTTGCGTCGCATCTTCTATACACGCAAGTTCTCGACGACACCGACTCCAAGCAGAGATATGTTGGTATGACGCAGGCTTTGGAGTGGTACGAAACGGCGGACCTGTGCGCTGTTTACATTGACCGGGGGATCTCCTCCGGAATGGAATTTGGGAGAAGCCACGCGCAGTCTCTCGGGATGAACATTGAAGAGAGGACCTTGAAAAATGACAGCCAAAAAAGTGTTGGAAACAGCTTTAAATCTTATTGGGGGTGACCGGGCCAGTACCCACGGGTCAATGCTTGAGAACCACGAGAACATTGCCAAGTTGTGGAACGGTTACCTTTACAACAAGGAAGAACTGAGTGCGTCCGACGTTGCCAACATGATGGAGCTTATGAAGGTGGCAAGGCGGAAGGCCGGGGCCTTTAATGCCGACGACTATGTTGACGGTGCCGGATACGCGGCGGTGGCTTATGAATGCGCCGAGGGGGAAGAAAATAAGGAGGAAACCGCACTTGACCCCTTCGACCCAGAGCGCTCCCTGCTCTCCGAGGATATGTTAAAGGCTATGGTAAAATGAAAAAGAACCTCCAGAAGCCCAAGTGGGGCGTGAAAACCGAATGGGTGCCCATCGAGCAGCTACCGCCGACACCGGACGGCATCACAGAAATTGCAATTGATCTGGAGACCAAAGACCCACGGCTCAAGACGCACGGTCCGGGCTGGGCCACGGGTCACGGCGATGTCGTCGGGTTTGCCGTCGCATACGAAGGGTTTAACGCCTACCTGCCCATTGCCCATGAGGGCGGCGGCAACCTCGACCGGGGCATTGTCATGCGCTGGTTCCAGAAGGAGATAGCCAACCACCCGTCGGATAAGATCTTCTTCAACGCCGCCTACGACGTGGGCTGGCTCAAGCGCCTCGGCATCGACCTCAAGGGCAAGATGATCGACGCCATGCTCGCCGCACCCCTGCTGAACGAAAACCGCTTCAGCTATTCCCTGAACTCCGTTTCATACGATTACATGGGGTTGATGAAGTCCGAAGCCGCGCTTCGGGAAGCCGCACAGGAATTTGGCGTAGACCCCAAGGGCGAACTCTACAAGCTGCCGGCCTGCTTTGTCGGCGAGTATGCCGAGGCCGACGCCCAGCTTACGCTCGACCTGTGGCAGGTCTTCAAGATGGAACTGACCAAGGAAGACCTTTGGCAGGTCTTTGACATGGAATCCGTCGTCCTGCCGCTCTGCATAGAGATGACTTGGCGCGGCATCCGGGTGGACCTCGACGCAGCAGAGCGTCTTAAGCAAGACTTGCTCAAGGTGGTCAAGGGCATTAAGTCCGAGGTCAAGAAGGAGACAGGGCTGTCGTTTGAACTGTGGGCCGCTGCCTCCATCGCCAAGGTCTTTGACCATCTCGACATCCCCTATGGCCGGACCAAGACCGGACTTCCAAGCTTCACCAAGAACTTCCTAGCCCAGCACGAACACCCCATAGCGCAAAAAATTGCCGAAGCCCGCGAATACGACAAAATGGGAAACACCTTCCTCTCCAGCATTTTCAGGTATACGGAGAAAGGGCGCATCCACGGGCACATCAACCAGCTTAGATCCGAGGGCGGCGGTACAGTGTCCGGGCGCATCAGCATGTCAAACCCCAACCTCCAGCAAATCCCCGCCCGTAATCCCGACATGGCGCGGAAAATACGCGGGCTGTTCCTGCCGGAAGAAGGGGAGCAGTGGGCGTCCATGGATTTCGATCAGCAGGAACCCCGTATCCTCGTACACTTTGCAAGCCTCACGCACCGGGGACTGACCGGAGCCGACGACTTTGTGAGAGCATACAGGACCGACCCAGATACCGATTTCCATCAGATGGTTGCCGACATTGCCAAGATACCGCGCAAACAAGCAAAGACCATCAACCTAGGTATCATGTACGGCATGGGGCAAACACGGCTCGCGGAGCAACTGGACGTGACGCCGGAGGAGGCTAAACGGCTCATGCGCCAGTACCACGAGGACGTCCCGTTCGTTAAGGAGCTTATGGATGCTGTGCAAAGGAAAGTCTCGCACCGCGACAAGGGGGGGTTTGTCCGGTCCTTGCTTGGCCGAAAGTGCCGCTTTGATCTGTGGGAGCCCAACATGTTTCTGTCTGCCCGCGCCCTGCCCAAGGAAGAGGCGAACATAGAGTACGGCGACAACATTAAACGGGCATATACCTACAAAAGTTTAAACCGGCTTATCCAGTCGAGCGCAGCCGACCAGACGAAGGCCGCCATGGCGGCGGTGTACAAAGAGAGAGGCAAGGTGCCGCTCGTGCAGATTCACGATGAACTGGCCTTTTCGGTTTCTGACGAAGCAGAGGCCTTCGATTTGTGCCGCCTCATGGAGGGTGCGCTAAAGCTCAAAGTTCCAAGCCCCAGCGACATATCGCTGGGTCCGAATTGGGGCATGTTGACTAAGCTGGATAAGTCCCGTACAGTCCCAGAAGTTAAGAGGAAAAAACCATGAACCCAGATAAATGGAAGTCAGTCGTCATCCCAATTGAGAGCTACCGTGTTCTCAAGGATATGGCATCCCGCGAGCGGAGAACGATCAGCGGCCAGTTTACGTACCTGTTGGAAAAGCTCACGGGAACGACTGTAGAGCCCCGCGAAAAGCGGCAGAAAACAAAATGACAGCCGTCATCGCCACAGCCGGGTATTTTGCCGTCGTGCTGCTCGTAGCATTCGTCTGCTCGTAGCAACCCCACATAATTCATTGAAATAAGTTGACAGCGTCTTTTATTTGCCAGACAGTATGGGAATAATCCTACCGAGAAAGGAAGAAAGACATGTTTATTGGATCAACATACGAGCTTGCAGAGGCTCAAGAAGAAAAGACGATGTTTGGCTGGGGCCGCATCAAGGTCATGGCGCGGGTTTTATCTAGCACCCGCACCCAAATCCGTGACGATGTCCATATCACGTCATACTCGTACAATCTTTTGTGTCTAGTCGATGGTGAGGACACAGCGGAGATCGAAGAAGACGAACTCCGCGATGAGGTCATCTCGGGTTACTACAAGCTGGCGGGGTGGAAAAAATGAACGAGGCAGAGCGATTCCTGCGGGGAATGGACTGGCTGCAAGGCGAACTTTGCAAGCCCCGCCGCGCTCAACAGCGTATTTTAAATTGTGAGCAAGCACGGGACAGGGCCCACGACCCGGACATCAAAATCATTTGGGCGTCCAAGGCGCAACAATTGCGCCTGCAACAAGGAGACATATCATGGGATTGTTAGGCGATGTTTGGGCCTGCCTGCTTGGCAGGAAAGAGGTAACAGCGGCGGTTCAACCTCCGAGAGGAGATGGCGCGTTCGTGCCGATCCCAAGATGGACCCACGCAAAGCGGTCTGGTACGGGGATTCGGTGCCCCGGTTGCGCGAACAAGGTGCTGGTGTTCGACTTCGCGTGGTCTGTGCTGCTATGCCGCGCGTGTGGCGTGGTGAGCAAAAAGACCGAGTGGCTTATCCGCAAGAAATAGGCCCCGCATGACGATCCACGACGAAGTAATTCTCGGCGCGGCGCAACTCCGGCGACAGATCAAGCTTTCGGGCAGCCTTAAAATGGACGAGGTGGGCTGCACACATAACGCTGTCGTCGGGCAGTACACACACCCAATGGGAACGGTGTGCCCCGTTTGCCGTGGCGTTGGGTACGTGTTCAACAAGAACTGGACCCAGATCGACTGCCATAATTGCAACAGCCGAGGAGCGATTTATAATGATTAAACGTGCAATAGCGATAGTAGCCTTGATGATGACCCTAGCCAGTGGGGGAGTTTCCGCCGGTGACAACAAAGGCAAAATGTGCCTCGCCGAGGCGATGTACTACGAGGCGCGAGACCAAGGATGGCGGGGCATGCTCGCCGTCGGTATCGTCATACAAAATAGAGTGAGGGATTCCCGGTATCCTGATGATGCCTGCGGCGTCGTCCGCCAAGGCAAATATCGGAATGGCAACCCGGTCAGGCACAAGTGCCAGTTTAGCTATTATTGCGATGGCAAACCCGAGCGGCCAGCCGAGAAAGAGGCGTGGAGACAAGCCGGGGACATCGCGGCCCTGCTGACGACTACAGACGTTGAGATTGCAGGACTGGAAGGCGCGACGCACTATCATGCGACCTGGGTCCAGCCTTCATGGACCACGGCACTCGAACGGCGGAAACAAATAGGAGGACATATATTCTATGCC
>TARA_R110000868_G_scaffold55424_11_pt1 | contig 10450 bp, 10 predicted proteins | sample TARA_R110000868 | Tara Oceans TARA_R110000868 (sample SAMEA4397489) | marine metagenome | biome: Polar Biome; feature: [SRF] surface water layer (ENVO:00010504); material: water (ENVO:00002006), including particulate matter (ENVO:01000060) such as... | depth 5 m | reverse complement strand
AAATACACTGAGCCGATCGCGCTATTCCGACAGCGCGTCTACTACATTTGGGTAATGACTCGGGGTACTTGCAGGTAAGCCCTCTGTCTTTAAACCTCTATCCGTCTCTTAAAGTCATCGTATGCTCCAGTCGTTTAAAATTCAGTTAGTCATTCAAAAGGGGCTAAGGAGTTTCCTCGCTTAGCCTCGTGAAGCTGACTGAATCAATGACAGGGCACTTGATGTTGAAGAGTTGGCCTGCGATAGTACCGAGGTACCTGCTTGCATCAAGATATTCGACTTAGTAAGCTCTGCTGTTTCAGAGGCAATATCTGTATCGCGAATACGTGAGTTAGCGGCAGACAAGTTTTCAACACTGACAGCAATATTATTCACTGTCGATTGAAGACGGTTTTGAAGTGCACCAAAGTCAGCTCTAATCCCAGAAACACTGATGATCGCTTGATCGATCGATGCTAATGAGTTTTGCGCTGAAATTTTGTCGGCAACACTTGCAAGGTTAAGACCTAAGGCAGCTACGTTAACGTCGGCACTTGAAGCGTCGAATGTTAGACGGTCACTGATAGGGTCATTTCTTGTACCAATTTGGATATCAAAAACTGCACCAGTACCATTTAGGAGTGGTACACGGTTAAATTCTGTTGAGTTTGCAATACGGTCAACTTCTGAAGTTAACTGCTCAAATTCAACGTTCAAGAATTTACGTTCTGTCGGCCCAATGGTGTCAGAAGCTGCTTGCACTGCAAGCTCTCGCAAACGGATCATGACGTTGGATACTTCCGACATCGCTCCTTCTGCAATTTGAACTAATGAAATGCCATCTTCGGCGTTACGACCAGCTTGACCTAGGCCTCTGATCTGAGCTTTCAAGTTTTCACTGATTGCCAGACCTGCAGCATCATCACCAGCGCGATTAATTCGCTGACCTGAAGATAACTTCTCTAAAGTCTTGTCCATGGATAGCTTCGTCCCACGCAAATTCCTTTGCGCATTTAACGAAGCAACGTTTGTGTTAATTCGAAGTCCCATCTCAATCCTCCTGATTCGGGTTCTAAGGGAATCCTTCCCCCAGTGGCGCTCGCGTTATGCTTTGGCCCTTCAAGAGACATATCGACTTCTTTTTCGCAGAGCTTTAGATAAATATGACAAAATATTAGACAGTATTTTTCTTCCAAGTTACCGTTTTTATATGAATTCCTTAAAAAGAGTAAAGTGCTCTACTAATTTTTCTTACAGCTTTTGCCTAAAATAACGACAATGGCCCACCAACTTATTAAAAGTTTAGACACTTCTCAACTCAAGCAAGTAATAGCCTTAATAGAAGGCGCCTTTGAGTACGAACCTTCTTATCATTATAAGGATGATTTTTTTCCACTCTTTAATGATTGTTATCAAGCGGGACACCTCGCACTAACTGATAACAATTCCGTGATTGCTCATAGTGGCTATTGCCTTAGAGAAGTTCGCGTTGCTAATGAAACTTTTATGGCCGCGTTCGTAGGGGGAATTGCCGTTCATCAAGCGTATCGTGGCCAGGGATTATTTAAGAAGATTTTTACAAGCCTGATCGAACAGCTTGAACAACAAGTAGACTTCTTTCTTCTATGGTCTGGTGATAATGCGCTTTACGAAAAGTTTGGGTTTGTTCAATGTGGCCGTATCTATCAAATCGGAAACAGTACTGCTTTTCACGCTCCTCTCAAGACAAGTTCATTAAGTATTAATGATATAGAGCAAATGCGCGATCTCTACGAGTCTTCTTGGCCCAATCGTGTTGTGAGAAGTCATAAGCAATGGCTATCTCTACTTGAAATGCCCAGTATTGATATCTATTTAGAAAAAAAAGGGGGAGTTCTACAAAGTTATGCGATCAAAAATAAAGGCTTTGACCTTCAAGGCATTGTTCACGAATTTGCGAGCACAGACCTTACTGAGTTCGTGGGCAGATTTAAGTCTTCCTCAATTTGGAGTCCTAAGAGTTTTCAACTCGAAGTACATTCAAAGCTGTGGCTTGCTATGGCCAAGACTGGTGCACGTTGGAATCCCAAGTACGGAAGCATTGAGAGTTTTTTAAACGAAAATGAAATAATGATCAGTGGAATAGATTCGGTCTAAGTTCTTCTCGTTGAAATCCAAGCCCTGGCTAAGCAAGAGACAGCTAAGAACCAAAAGATCCAAACAATCGGCGGAATCGCCTGAAGATTTGGAACAGTACTGGTGTTGAGCAAAAATGCGCCCGAAAAAGAAAAAACTCCTGCGAGAAAGCTAAAGCCCAAAAACTCCATGGCCGAAGTAAGTTTACTAACGGCTTCGTCCACGCCAACATGCTTTAATTCAAAGGCATATCCACCACGAGAAAGACTGCGTAGAAACCATTTTGCATGACGTGGTAAAAGGCGGAGCATACTAATAAGATCGCGTCCGGCCCAAAACCCCTCCTCCATCAATTCTTCTTTGGATAAAGATTGTTTTACAAGAGCGCCGATATCTTTTTGCAATAAAGCAAAGACATCAAGATCATAATCGAGTGCTTTACCAACTCCATCCAATGTCATTAAGGCCCGAAAAACAACAAACCACTCTCTAGGTAAATAGACTCTATGCTTTTTTAATGTATGCAAGATGAGTTGAAAAACTTCGCTATAATTGGTTTGCTGTATTGTTAGGCCAATATAAGGAGATAGCGCAGATCTTACGTCACCAACTAATACATCCATATCTGGAGGATTGTCGTATTCAGCTACATCTAAGAATTCATAAACTAAGTTTTCATAATTATGCGAGACAAGAGAATACACAATCGCGATAAAGCTTTGTCTACCTTTCTTGCCCAGACTTCCGACTAGGCCGAAGTCAACGACGCCGATACGATTATCTTGCGACATAAAAAAGAGATTTCCGCCATGAAGATCCGCATGAAAAAAGCCATCCGCTAGAAATGTTTTAATAAAGACAGCAACACCTTTATCTAGCAAAGGTAATACATTTGCCTTTTCTTTTTCCATGGCCTTATGGTCACTAAACTTTATTCCCTTTAAAAACTCAGCGACTAAAATATTTTCGCGAGTTAAGTCACGATAAACCTTAGGCATATAAAATGCTCCGTCAGGATCGTGCTTGGCGCAGTTTTGCTTTAATCGATCACAATTAAGTGCCTCAACATTAAAATTCAGCTCATTTTGAAGGCTTGAAGCAAAATCATTCACCATTCGTGTTACGCCGAGAAATTTAATTTCTTCGCTTATTCTCTCTGCTTGCGTTGTTAGGAATAAAATAATCGAAAAGTCCGTTTGCATTGTTCTTTCAATGCCAGGCCTTCGCACTTTCAAAATAACTTCATCGCCATCTAAAAGTTTCGCTTTATAAACGACACCAATAGAGGCTGTTCCAATGGGTTTTTCATCAACATTTGAAAAAACGGAACTCACTGGCTGTTCGAGTGCTTCTTCAACGGATGATTTTACTTCACTAAAGTTGATTGGCTTGACTTGATCGCGCAATAGTCGCATTTCAGAAATAAAGCCTTCATCAAAAATATCTTCTCTTGAACAAAGTAATTGGCCGAATTTAATAAATGCAGGACCTAGTTCTTCAAAGCAAAGCCTAAGTCTCGAACCAATAATCTGGCCCCATTCACGCTCGCCTTCTTCTTTCATTTCTTGCTTAATTGTTTTTCTGGCAGCAGGGAGAACAAAGTCTGGTAAATAGGACAAGACACCGCCATGGGCCACAAACTCTGCAAAACCGTGACGCGCAAAGATGGTTACAATCTCTCGCAATCGCGCAACATTTCTAATTGTTTGGCCAAACCTAATGCCGGTTCTAATTGGATCCATGAATTTCCTTTGTTATTACTATTGTAAAGCAAGCCAAGTTGCCGAAAAGGCGGGAGTTTTCTGCCTCGCAAAGTAAATCTTGGGCTTTTGAAGTTCTTTTTAGCCGTGCTAAACTGCTCATTCACAATTTATAGGTGATGAATTGAAGTTCTTGATTGTTTTATTCGGCCTTATCTTTAGCTCACTGACTCATGCCAGTCAGGTATGCTCACGCGTTGCTCTGGTTAATTTTCAAGAAATCTTGGTTGATACGAGTTCAACTCAAAAAGGCGAAGGACTACGCTTTTATCTCGAAAAAGATAATATCGCTAAAAGTTATCTTGATGAGTATCAAGAAGGAACAAAGATAAGATGGCAAAATGCAGCGATCGGGACTGTCGGAACTGGCATGATCATCGGCGGTTTATTTGCCAGTGATGGTAGTGACGCAAAAAAGAGTCTACTCATTGGCGGCGCAGCTATGATTTTAGTTAATTTTTTTGTTGCGCGTACTCTTGAATACAATAATGAGCAAAATTTATCTCGTGCTATTGAAGAGTACAACAAGAGGAATCTCCCCAAGATTTTGTTCTATCCAGACGGCCTTCCTGCTGAGACAGGAACTTCTCCAGGATTAGGAATGGCCATATTTAAAGATTGGAGCTTTTGAATGAGTACAGCATCCTGTCATCACTGTCACAAAGACACTGGACTAGAAGCTGGTTCTGCAGTTTTTAGAACTACAGAATGTCCCCATTGCTGCGCTGACATGAGGTGCTGTTTAATGTGTCGCTTCCACGACTCTTCAATATATAATGAGTGTCGTGAAACACAGGCTGATCGTGTCGCCGATAAAGACAAATCCAACTTTTGTGGTTTCTTTGAGTTCTCCGCACATGGCGCAAGCGGAGACATCGCAAATAATCAACTCAGCGCCGCGCAGGCACTTTTTAAGAAGTAAGAGGAATTATGAATCAAGAAAATCCCATCACGAAAAGTGGTCTTATTAAAGTTGAGAAAGAATTAGAGCATCTCATCAAAGTCGAACGAGAGAGTCTTAAAGTTATTATTGCTGAAGCAAGAGAGCTTGGAGACCTTAAAGAAAATGCTGAATACCACGCGGCTAAAGAGAAACAAAGTCATGTTGAAGGTCGTATTGCTCACCTACAAGCGGTAGTAGCATCATCACGCGTTGTTGAAGTTGGTAAAGTTAAATCGGATAAGATCGTTTTTGGCGCTACAGTTACTCTTTATGACACCAACAAAGATGAAAGCATAAAGTATCAAATTGTTGGCGAAGAAGAATCAGACTCTAAACTTAGAAAGATTTCCTACAAGAGCCCACTTGGTAAAGCCATGATTGGCAAAGAAGTTGGAGACACTGTTCTTGTCAAAGCTCCCAAGGGAGATCTTGAGTTCGAAGTCGAAGACCTAGAATACATTGACAACAACTAAAGATATTTCCCTAAACTCACCACTTCGTTCTCTTTCAAAAAGAGTAACAAAAACCATAGAGGCGCTCGAGTCTTCTGGTGTTGCGAGTATTTTCGATCTCATGTGGTTATTACCACTGCGAGTTCACAAAGTTCCCCCCATTCAACCTATTTCAACCGCCAGGGACAACACTTATTTTCGCGGCTCAGGGAAAATTGCTTCTTTTCAATCAAGACCTAACTTCAGGGCCAAGGGAAAGAATAGAGTACCTTTAAGTAATTTAACGATTATTGTTTGCGACGAAAATAACCAAGGTAATATTCAGCTCAAATGGTTCAATTGTTATCCCTCTGTTGTTCATAAACTACAGAGTCTAGACTCTATAAGCTTTGCCGGCGTCGTTCAGTCATTTCAAGGTAACCTGCAGATAGTATCGCCAGAGACGACCGATATTGAATCGCTGGATGAAAAGAATTTCATCATTCAATACCCAACAATTAATGGAGTGAGCTCAACTCATCTCAAAAAGCTCGTCGATAAGATTCCTGATAGTCTTTGGCATAGCGCTGATGTTGCAATCCCAACCCCTTCTGATCTACCGGGTCTCATGGAAGCACTTCGTGTTTTGCACGCTAAGGTTGCTCCAGAACAATGGCACGACAACGTCAAAAGCCAAGCGCGAAAAGCTCTTGCCTACTATGAGTTTTTCTTTGAGCAAATCAAGCATCGTGTTCGAAAGAAAAAGCTCAATCAATCTACTGCTATTTCAATTTCTAACCAAAACTGTGATTCAGATTTAAAACTTTTTTCCAGTTATTTCCCTTATCAACTAACGACCGATCAACTTTCAACTCTGAAAACTATTTTTAGCGACATAGAAGGCCCAGGACCAATGATGCGAATGGTTCAAGGCGATGTGGGCTGTGGAAAAACAACTGTGGCCTTATGTGCGGGCTTAAAAGTTATCCAAGCTGGGCATCAAGTTGCCCTTATGGCGCCAACTGAATCACTCGCTCAACAACATTTCAAAAATCTTCTCGAATTTTCTAAACTTGCGAAATTTAAGCCCGCCCTGCTTCTAGGCGGCTTCACAAGCTCACAAAAATCCACTGTTCTCAGTGGATTAAAAGATGGAAGTATCGATTTCGTAATTGGAACCCATAGTCTTTTTCAGGATAGTGTCGATTTCAAGTCATTAGGCTTGGCCATCATTGATGAACAACATAAGTTCGGAGTAAATCAGCGCATAAGACTCGTAGGTAAAACCGAAGGGGCGCATTGTCTCTTAATGTCGGCCACGCCAATACCAAGATCACTTTCACTTACTCAATATGGTGATCTTGAGATCTCAATTATTAAAACATTACCTGGTCATAGAAAGGGCTTTAAAACAAAGATCATTACTCCTGAGACATATACAAAATTTCTCTCATTTCTCAAAACTCGCCTTTCCATGGATGAACAGGCTTATATTGTCGTACCCGCTATTGAAGAAAGTGAAGGCATGGATATTGCTAATTTAAACGAAACTTTACTTCGCTTTAAACAGTATTTTCCAGATCAAGAAGTTGCGGGCTTACACGGACAGCTAAAGTCGGAGGCAAAGCAATCGATTTTAAATGATTTCACCAAAGGTAATATTAATTTATTAGTTTCAACAAGTGTCGTTGAAGTTGGTATTGACGTTGAAAATGCTACAGTAATGGCGATCCTAAACCCAGAACGCTTTGGACTCTCATCACTTCATCAATTGCGTGGGCGAGTAGGCAGAGGAAGTAAGCCTGGTTTTTGCTTTTTAGTTTGCGATAAAATTCCAAGCATCGACTCGCTAGAGCGTCTAAGGGTTATCGAATCCACTGGTGATGGTTTTAAAATTGCCGAGGAAGATCTTCGCATCAGAGGTGAAGGGGATTTATTTGGTACTTCGCAATCAGGTAGTGGTGGATTTAGACGGGTTGCCAATATTGTTTCAGACTACGAACTACTTGAGTTGGCCCGTGCCAATGTTGAGGAATTAAGTCTCAAACCTGACTTTTTAAATCTATCATACGTTGTGGCGATGGCCCAAAATGACCATGTAGTTTATACGGTCTAATGGCGTTAAAATATTCTTATGTTCATTTTAGAATTAATTTCTGGCTCTCATCCAGATCGCAATGGCGATTATCGATTCTTTTTCCCCGAAATTCGCGTTGGTAATATTCTTAGTTTATCTCATCTTTATATTCCTGATCCAAAGATCGGAAGGTCGATCCTTAAAATTCGGGCCCAGGAGTCTGGCCTACTTATTTGGGAAGAAAGAGGCGGCTTCTATGTCTCAAACGGAAAAAAAATCTCAGGAAAAAAACTTCACCATATTGGCGACATCATCGAAATAGGTGATGGCCAACTCAAGGTAAAATCCTTCGCTCCTCCAAAAAGCAGTATTGATAATACTGCTCGCTATCATGAGCTCACAGAAAAATCTCCTTACATGGCCGATCTTTTCTGGGCCCTAAAGCAAGAGATGTTAAGCCTTGAAAAAAAAGGCGATGGCTAGATGTCTTTTTTTAAGAATTCTTACTCAGGCTATCACGATGTTCGAGACGGAAGTCAGATATACTTTTGCACCAACTTTCCTCATAAAGATTTTTTAAAGCAAGAGAAGGTGTTAGTTTTCAACTATGGTCTTGTCTGTAGCAATGAACATTGGCGTTATCAACTGCCCTTTTTTGATGAGCTTGGTTATAAGATTTTGATTCATGACTATCGTCACCACTTTATGTCAAAGGGAGCTGGCGGTTTAACCACTTGCACCTTTAAGAATATCGCCAGTGACCTGAAGGAGATCACCTCTCTTTTAAATATTCATTCTTCTATCCTTGTCGGCCACAGCATGGGTGTTAATGTTTGCTTAGAGTACGCTAGACTATGGCCTAGCGACGTTCACTCAATGGTCCTCATGTCTGGAACGGTTTTCCCTCCACAAGATGTTATGTTTGACTCCAATGCAATGGAAATCCTAACACCTTTACTCACAGAGCTTAAAGGCAAAGCCCCGGGCGTATTTGATCTTATTTGGCGTACTTCTCATTTAAATCCACTTGCTGTCATGCTGACTCATGATGGTGGTTTTAATAAGGAAAAAGTTAACGCCGATATGATCAAGCTCTATCTTGAAAAAGTTGGCGAGCTTTCTGTCGATTTATTTCTGCAGCTTTTTAGCGAAATGAAAAGACACAATATTATATCTTCTCTTGGAAATATTGATGTGCCATCACTGATTATTGGCGGAGATAAGGACAAGGTGATCCCAAATTACCTGCAACGTGTCCTTGTTGATCATATGAAGAATGCCGAAATGTATATCGTTAAAGACGGCAGCCATGTTCCACAGTGGGATTTTCCGCATACGATCAACGAAGTTATTAGCGATTTTATCGATTGATTTTTTTATACTCTATGAGGTGGGCAAAAACTCTTCTCATCGCTGAAAGCGTTTGCGCCTTCTTGTACTCGGCGTGAGAGGCTTCACCTTCTGTATTAACTTTATGGGCCTCAACATCCACGATTTGAACTTCGTAGGGATAGAAAAACCTAATATCACGAGCGATTAGTGAAACATCCATGGACAGAATCTTTTTGGCTAAATCATTATCGTCTTGAACTTTTTTAGCCGCTTTTCGAAGTTGAGAAAATTCAGACATAAATGGATTCTTATATTTGACCAGCTGTCGGCATGTAAACTGAAGGCTTTGATAGCCTCCCTTCGTATGCAGATTTCTTTCACTTGGCCCAGACTTATCAAAACCGCACGCATCAACTTCTTTCTCTAGCAGTTTTAGAAAATCTGACTCTGGTAGGTTTTCTCTCATGGCACGCTTGAGAGCTGCCGTGTATCTATGACGAAAGCTTGTGAGATTGACCATCGTATTAACTGATCGACTTGGCTTAATATTATGTGGGATGACTATATTATTGGCAATCAAATGGCTTACGACTCGAAGGGTATCGAATCTTGTCTCCGTGATAAATCGAACGCCAATTCTATCAAATAGTTCTTCTGCAACGTTTTCAGCTTTATGCAGGAGCTTGATAATAGTCGAGTCGCGAGTTTTTAACGCTTTCGTTTCAAAAGAAACTAAACGGATTTTTATTTCTTCATCTGCTGTACCGAGAAAAAGTTGATCGCCATCTCGAGACAGATGCTTATAAAAGCGATCAAAAATCTGAGTTTGAATTACTGGGAAGTAATTTGAACGAAGGTCTTTATCTGCATGCAAAATTGTATGCATCACTTTCAAAATAATTTCGGCCCAAAGCTTTTCTTCATAACTGGAGTCTTCTTCAAGTCCACCAGTGGCAAGTAAAATAAGATCACCTATATCAGTAAGCATATAAAGCGAGTTTGGTATCTTAAGATCTAGACCATCCGGATTACCCTCTTTTAAAAAGTAGCGACGGATGAACTGCATAGCTTCCTGAAAGTTTCCAAATAGCTCTGCTCTATTAACTGGATCAAGTGGATCTAGGCCGTAACCGCGAAGAAAGTTATTCACACGATCTTCGTTATACATACGACCCATGAAGAATTTAGTGTCCAGAGCGGACTTGCCTCCGACGACAACATCGAATAATTCCCAATCGAATAAATATTTTGGTAAATAATCCGGACGAGTCATCCTGCTCCTTGTATTCTTCCTTTTTAGACAGATAAACGTATATACTGACAGGCATGAAGATTAAAAACGCACCCAGTCTCAAGCAGTGGGAAATATTCTTTCTTTCATTTGGCGGCGTAGGCTTTTTACCCAAGGCGCCCGGAACATGGGGCACACTTGCTACATTGCCCTTTCTTTGGGGACTCAGTGCGCTAAATTTCCCCAATTTTTTGGCCATCCCCTTTATTTGCTTTATGACCGCCGGAAGCTGCTATGTAGCGGAAGTCGTACAAAAGAAATATGACCTCCATGATCCCCAGTGGATTGTTATTGATGAAGTCCTGGGAATGTTCACAACTTGGTTTTTTATGACTGGCGCACCGGCCTGGCACCTTATTCCGGCCTTTATTCTTTTTAGGTTCTTTGACATCGTAAAGATCTGGCCGGCTTCTTGGTTTGATAAAAAACTTAAGCATGGCGCCGGAACAATTCTCGATGATATAATCTCAGGACTCTATGCAGGCGTGGTTTATCACCTTCTGGCCAATATTCTAGAAATTA
>TARA_R110000868_G_scaffold51796_11_pt1 | contig 10452 bp, 10 predicted proteins | sample TARA_R110000868 | Tara Oceans TARA_R110000868 (sample SAMEA4397489) | marine metagenome | biome: Polar Biome; feature: [SRF] surface water layer (ENVO:00010504); material: water (ENVO:00002006), including particulate matter (ENVO:01000060) such as... | depth 5 m | reverse complement strand
TTCTAATCCGACGGTCACAGGTTCGAATCCTGTCGGGATCACCAAATTTCATCACGGCATATTTATTCCGCTCAGAGAATGCCGCGAAGGAAACGGGCACAGAAAAAGGGCCCGTCGCCGGGCCCTTAGACTTGTCTCCACCGATCAGCAGTTCTTACTGAATGGATGTGTTCACGGAGGTGAACTTGGTGGTCAGGCTGGTGCCCAATGTGCCGACGATGGCTGAAATGGCGACGGCGATGCCGGCCGCGATCAGACCGTATTCGATGGCCGTGGCGCCGCTTTCGTTTGCTGCGAATGTCTTCAAGAAGTTGCCCATTATCTCATTCCTCGATGCTGTCGGGGAGTCACGCCCCATTGCGATAAACAGTCCTGTCGGGAGGTCCATCCCAGTGGCTGTTTGTGATTTCAACTTATGAAGAGCGATCTAATATTCTCCTAAACGCGACGGTGCAATTTGAGGAAAAATTTGAGCCGGAAAGCGCACGGAATCGCACACGGAAAGATACAAATTTGCTGAAAAATTGAATGCCCACTCAAAAATGCCGTGAGCCTGCGGGAGAGGGAAAGTGACATTTTTAGGTGAATGCGGCAGAGCTTCATCTGAGGGGGTAATTCAGAAGGTCCGGTCACTGGAAAATTTTTCAGCATTTTCGGGAAATTTATGGCCGCACCGGATTAAAGATCGTTCATGCAGACAGAATGTCGCGCCCCGACAGTTCACATTTGCCCGTGGCAAGCCCATGATAGAGCCAAGCCGGACGAACCGGCGCGCCGGATACGGGCTGGGGATGAAGAGAGAAATGATATGATCTACACATTCATGAGCGTGATGCGCCATTTGATGATTGCTCTGGCTTTGAGCGGTGGCGCACTGACCGCATTGATGTTCGTGCCGGATGGATCGGCGCAGGCCGAAGACGCCGCTGCCAAATCCACCAAGCCGACCGAAGCCAGCGGACAGGAATTCTACCGTCGCGGCTATTACCCTGAGGCGCTGGAGGAATGGAAGAAGGCTGCCGAAGTGGAAAAGAGCGCCGGCGCGGCATTCCGTCTGGGTGAAGAATATTTCGATGCCAAAGTGGTCGAGCGCGATGTGCCGACCGCCATCAAATATTACGAGATGGGAGCCGTCGGCGGCGATGCACGCGCGCAGATGGATCTTGGCAGCATGTATGACAAAGGCTGGGGTGTGTCGCGCGATGCAGCCAAGGCGGCAAAATGGTTTGAAGCCGCTGCCATTCAAGGCATGGCTGAAGCCCAATACAATGTGGCGACCATGTATCAGGCAGGCGAAGGCGTCGCGAAAAGCGATGTGAAAGCCTATATGTATTACCTGCTCGCAGTTAAAAACGGCTTCCCGCAATTCGCGGCGAAAGAACTCGAAAATCTGTCGGGTGAAATGAAGACCGAAGACATCAAACAGGCAACGCTGCTTGCCCGCGATTTCGCGCCGGTGGTGACAACCGTGCAGAACGGTGTGCCCGCACGCTAACGTCCAAAGCCTGAGACACAGAAAATGTGGAGAGTCGCGGAGAAATCCGCGGCTCTTTTTCTTTGCATAGCGCCGACTTACCCTATGATCTGAGCCGGATGGAATTGAGGGAGCCCGCTATGTCGGACGTCTGGTCGAACTGGTCTGGTTGGGTTAAAGCCTGGCCCAACGCAATCATCGAACCGGCAAGCGAGGAAGAACTCGCCGACGCCATGCGCGTGGCGCAAGCGCCGGTGCGCGTTGCAGGCAGCGGGCATTCTTTCACCGCTCTTGTCGAAAGCAGCGGCACGATCATCTCGCTCAACAAAATGTCGGGTCTTCTCGACCATGACAGCGCCAAACACACGGCGCGGATCAAGGCGGGCACGACGATCCGCGATCTTGGCCCGATGCTGTTTGATCGCGGCATGGGCCTTGCCAATCAGGGTGACATCGACCGGCAGGCAATCGCGGGGGCGGTGGGCACAGGCACACATGGCACGGGCGTCGGCCTCGGTTCTATTTCGGCGGCCGTCACCGGTTTCCGCCTCGTGACGGCGGCAGGCGACGTGATGAACGCCAGCGCCACGGAAAATCCCGATCTCTTCAACGCCGGTCGTGTGTCGATGGGCAGCCTCGGCGTGATGAGTGAAATCACCATGCAGGCATTGCCCGCCTATGCACTGGAAGAAACCGGCGGGAGAATGCCCGTTGAAACGGTGCTGGCGCAAGTGGAGGAACTGCGCGACGCGCACCGGCATTTCGAATTTTTCTGGTTTCCCTATTCCGACGAAGCCATCGTCAAATTTTTGAGCGAAACCGATACGGAAGCCAAACCGCGCCGCCGCCGCGACGACGGAGCGGAAACGCGCGACGACAAAATATTCCGCCTCGCCTGCGACGTATCAATTTATTTGCCCTTCCTACGCGGTCCGATCCAGAAATATCTGACTTCAGCGAGCGGGCGCTATTCGCTGTCCACCGATGAGCCGGGCCGCGTGCGCTGGTCGCATGATGCGTTTCCGAGCGACCGCAACAACAAGTTCAACGAGATGGAATATGCGGTGCCCGCTGAAGTGGGACCGGATTGCGCGCGCGAAGTGGCCGCTCATATGCGTAAATGCGGCATCAATTTTTTATTCCCGCTCGAATACCGCTATGTGGCGGCCGATGACATATGGCTGAGCCCCTTCTATCAGCGCGACAGCGTGACCATCTCGGTGCATCAATATCACCGCCAGCCTTATGCCGACTTGTTTGCGGGCGTTGAAGCGATCTTCCGCCGTTATCAGGGACGGCCGCATTGGGGCAAGTTGCATACGCAGAAGGCGAGAGACTTCGCCACCATGTATCCGCGCTGGGATGATTTCTGCAAATTGCGCAGCGAGCTTGATCCGCAGGCGCGTTTGCTGAATGCGCATCTGAAAGAAGTGTTCGGCGTGGCGTGAGCGTGAGTTTTTGTCTCGCGTTGTATTGTTGACGGGACGGCATACGGCAAGATATGGGGCCGCTGGCACGCGTGACCGGAATAAGGGCAGATGAACAATCGGAATGACTGGTTATTGATCGCAACGCTGGCGTTTGTCGGTGTGTCACTGCTAGGGCTTGCCTACCCACCGGCCGGAGCTGGACTTTGGAATGACGTGACTGCCGCTTGGGTGCAGGCGATTGGTTCAGTTGCTGCTATCCTAGTGGCGGTGGCCGTGCCGGCATATCAGCGTCGATCCGAAAGAAAAATCTCCGAGGGAATTCGAAAGCTGCGCGCTAGAAGTCTCGCCGTATCTCTTGAACCCATTCTGAACCGCACCAGAACAAACGGTACGCTTCTGATTTGGCATCTCAGAACGTATGCAAGGACGAAAGACATGGCCTTGCTTGCCCAACTGGCGGTAATTGACCGTGGATTTCGGGTGCCGTCGGCAATGTCGAAATTTATCTCGGAGCTATATATATTGGGAAGTCCGATGTGCATCGCAGTGCAATTGGCCCTCAAAAGTGTAGCCGATATTGATCACACCCTAGATGCCGCTCGCGATTTAAGAAGAAATGATGTCGACCCTACGCCCTTTATCAAGGGGGCAATTGAAAGCTTTGAAATGAATGTCGCTGTTGCGGTTTCTGATCTGGAGATCGCCGTCGACATGATTCAACACTTCGACGAGAATTGGGAGTAACGCCGCTCTCATGAGGAGAAATCAAAATGCTCGGTGTCATCAAAAATTGCGGCACGGCCTAATTAATGCACTCAATCAAGCGGCAAGGCTGCCGAGCAGCAAGTAACGAGGAGAGCTGCTGAAAGTCGATGAACGAACATAATATCCTGCATTGAAAGTCCATCAGAGCGTTTCGATGACGGCGACGATCTGATCTTCGGCGACCGCGTCTTCTTCTGCCACGCGCAGTTCCACCACACGGCAACGTGACGGTGCGGCGACAGGAATTTCCATTTTCATGGATTCCAGAATGATGATCGCATCATCCTCATCAAGTTCCGTGCCTGCTGGCGCTTCGATCTTCCAGACCTTGCCGGTGATTTCGCTTTTAACTTCGATGCGTGCCATGTCGCCGTCCTCGAATTTCAGGTGCCGCTGGCAAGTGCCACGGATTTGACCAATGCCCAGACCTTCATACCGTCGTGCAAGCCCAATGTCTCTTGTGCGTTCGCCGTGATGCGGGCCTTGAGCATGTGCACTCCACCGAGTGATAGCGTGATATCGCATTGACCACCACCGGTTGGTGCGATGGCACTGATATGCGCTTCGATGATGTTCTGGATGCTGATATGGCGCGGCGGCTCAGTGGCGATGGCGACATCGCGCGCGTGGATGCGAAGCCGGACAATGGTGCCGACTTCAAGCGGCAGAAGCGGCAGATTGATACGCGCCGCACCAAGCGACAGGCTGGTGGAATGATGCGCTGTGTCATGTGCGGCAACTGTCGCCTCGACAATGGCGGCGGGATCGCCGGCGCCATCATCACCAAGAATGAGGCGCTGCATCTCCGGCTGGTTCAGCACACCGGCGACACCACCGGAAGCGGCGACGCGGCCTTCGTTCAGCACGACAACCCGGTCGGCCAGACGCGCGATCTCGTCGATGTTGTGGCTGACATAAAGGATCGGCAAATCGAGGCGGCGATGCAGCGCTTCGATGAAAGGCATGATGTCGGCGCGGCGGCGCGGGTCGAGGCTCGACAGAGGCTCGTCCATGAGCAGGAGACGCGGTGCGGAAAGAAGCGCGCGACCGATGGAAACGCGTTGTGCTTCGCCGCCGGACAGATGATGCGGGCGGCGGGCGAGAAACGCGCCGAGGCCGAGGAGGTCGATCACTTCGTCGCGCGATACGCATTGGCCGGACGTGCGCCGCGCTGCGCCATAGTCGAGATTTTGCGCGACGCTAAGATGAGGAAAGAGCAGGGCGTCCTGAAAGACATAGCCGATGCGGCGATGCTCCGGCGCAATAAAGCGGCGCATGGTAGCGTCGCTGAGAGATTCACCATCGAATATCACATGGCCTTGGTCAGGATGCACAAGGCCCGCGATCATTTGCAGCAACATGCTTTTGCCCGCACCCGACGGGCCGATGATGCCGGTGACGCCGCTTGGCGCTTCGAGCGTCACATCAAGGGTGAAGGCGTCTACGCGTCGTTGAAGAGAAAGGCTCAAACCGTTCATGCCCGCCCCCTGATGCGCTTTTGTGCGGCACGCGCGAGATATTCCGACGCGAGGAGCGCACCGGCGGCAAGCAGCAGAGACAGGAGGACAAAACGCAAAGCGCGGATTTCTCCGTCCGGCAATTGCAGTGCTGAATAAAGCGCGATGGGCAGCGTTTGTGTTTCGCCGGGAATGTTAGCGACGAAAGTGATGGTCGCACCGAACTCGCCAAGCGCACGGGCAAAGCCGAGAAGCGATCCGGCAATGATGCCCGGCAGGATGAGCGGCAGGGTGATCGAGATGAACGCATCCGCTTTGCTTGCGCCAAGCGTGCGCGCGGCGGATTCGAGCTTCGGATCGACGGCTTCAAAGCTCAGCCGGATCGCCCGCACCATGAGCGGAAAACCCATGATGGCTGACGCCAGCGCCGCGCCTTTCCAGTTGAACGCAAAGGAAAAGCCAAACCAGCTTTCAAGCCAATGACCGATGGGGCCGTTGTGACCGAACAACAGCAGCAGCACATAGCCCGTGACGACCGGTGGCAACACGAGCGGCAGATGCACCAATCCATCAGCGAGAACTTTGCCGCGAAAATCGCGCCGCGCCAGTAGCCACGCAACCGCAATGCCGAAGGGCAACGACAGGCCCGTGCCGACGAGGCCTGTCTTCAGTGACAGCCAGAGCGCCTGCGCCTCGGCAGGCGAGAGGCTCAAACTGAAAAGCGTGCCGGACATGCTTCAGGCACCAGCCGCATGGAGACGCGCGAAACCGGCGGCGAGATCTTCTTTCAGGTCTTCCACATCTTCGAGGCCTGCGTGAATGCGGATCAACTGGCCACCGAGATCGGTCGGAGTGGCCGTGCGGTTACCTTTCAGCTCTTGCGGCACGATGAGGCTTTCAAAGCCGCCCCATGAATAGCCCATGCCCATCAGCTCCATGCCGTCGAGCATGGCGGCGAGTGCTTCGTCGCTGTACGGTTTGAGGACAAAGGAAAACAAGCCGCATGCACCTGTGAAATCGCGCTTCCACAGTGCGTGATCCGGATGGCTTTCGAGCGCGGGGTGAATGACACGGGCGACTTCGGGCCGTGTTTCGAGCCAGCGAGCAAGCGCAATGCTTGTCTTCATGTGACGTTCAAGCCGCACCGACAAGGTGCGCAGGCCGCGCAACACCAGATAAATGTCGTCGGGCGCGACGCTCTGGCCGAGCTTGGTATAGATGAAAGAGGTTTGCGGCCACGTGGCTTCGTTGGCGGTGATGGAGCCCATCATCACATCGGAATGACCGCAGAGATATTTCGTGACCGCCTGAATGGAAATATCCGCGCCATGCGCAAGCGGTTTGAAATAGAAACCTGAGCCGTATGTGTTGTCGGCAATGACAATGGCACCACCCGCATGCGCCGCTGCGGCGATTGCGGGCATGTCCTGAATTTCGAATGTGTTTGAACCGGGCGACTCCACATAGACGACCGTCGTGTTGGGCTGCATCAGCGCGGCGATGCCCGCGCCGACGTGAGGATCATAATAAGTGACCTCGACACCCATGCGCGGCAGCATCTTGTCGCAAAAACCCCGCGTCGGCCCGTAAACCGTATCGACCATCAACAGATGATCGCCTGATTTCAGATGCGCCATGAGCGCTGTGGTGACAGCGGCGACGCCCGAGGCCGTGAGCAACGTGTTGTGACCACCTTCCAGCGCGCTGATGGACTCCCGCAGCGCGGTCGCCGTCGGGCTGCCGTGGCGGCCATAAGTATAGGGCTGACCCTTGGATTTGAGGATTTCCAATGTCGGATGCAGAATGGTCGAAGCGTGATAGACGGGCGGATTGATCATGCCGAAATTGGCATGCGGGGCGCGACCGGCGGTGACGACGAGCGTATCGGGTCTTTGGTTGGTCTTTTTGGTCATCAACCCTCGCATTCACACGTCATGCCCTTTTCTGGGCCATTTGCGGCCATGAGCGTTTGGCCCCGCCCGCCGGTTCAGTGTAAGAAGGACGCATAGCAACGCAAGACCCTGTCTGAACGAGAAACCCATATGAACAATCGGCTCGTCGCCTTTCTGGTTGGTATCGTCATCGGTGCCTTTGCGCTTTATTTCTTTCTGCCCGGCCCCGCGACCCATCTGACAGCCGCGCAACCCGTTGCCACAGACGCCGCCGCCAAGAAGGCAGGCCCGACCGCTGCCGCCGCCGCGACGCTCGATCTGGTGCGTAAACGCGGCTACATGCAATGCGGCGTCAGCCAGGGTCTGGCGGGCTTTTCCAACCCCAATGACAAGGGAGAGTGGAGCGGCATCGACGTTGATTTCTGCAAGGCGGTTGCCGCCGCCGTGTTCGGCGATGCCAATAAAGTGAAATACCGCCCGCTGAGCGCCAAGGACCGTTTCACGGCACTCCAATCGGGCGAAATTGATCTTCTGTCGCGCAACACCACATGGACTATGTCACGCGATACATCACTCGGTTTCGATTTTGCCGGTGTCATCTATTATGACGGGCAAGGCTTCATCGTCAAAAAAGCATCGGGCATCACAAGTGCCGCACAACTCGACGGAGCCACGATCTGCACCCAGACGGGCACGACGACAGAACTCAACATGGCCGATTATTTTCGCGGCCACGGCATGGACTACAAGGTGCTGGCCTTCGAGAAGAACGAAGAATCCCTGAGCGCCTATGACGAAGGCCGCTGCGATGCCTATACGACTGACGCTTCCGGCCTGTTCGCGCAACGCCTGATCATGAAAAATCCCGACGAACATCTCGTGCTGCCGGAAGTCATTTCCAAAGAACCGCTCGGACCATTGGTGCGCCAAGGCGATGCGCAATGGGCCGATGTTGTGCGTTGGACATTGTTCGCGCTGATCAATGCCGAAGACCTCGGCGTCCGCCAAAGCAATGTCGAGATGATGAAGGTTAGCGACAGCCCAGACATCAAGCGCCTGCTCGGCACAGAGGGCGCCTATGGCCAAGCCTTGGGTCTCAGCAACAATTGGGCTGCTGATGTGATCAAGGCGGTCGGCAACTATGGCGAAATGTACAATCGCACAGTCGGACCCGACACACCGCTCGGCATTCCGCGCGGGCTGAATGCACTGTGGAAAAACGGCGGGCTGATGTACGCCCCTCCGATCCGCTGAACGACGCGGGGGCGGGGACATGAGACCACCGGATAAAAACAAAAGCTTCGGCCCTATGGCGTGGACCAACCCGCGTCTGCGCTCGCTCGTCTATCAGCTCGGTGCGATTGCCGCCACGATTGCAATTTTCACTTTTTTCGCACTGACCGCGCGGGCCAATCTCGAACGCCAGAACATCGCGTCCGGCTTCGGCTTCATGAACAACACGGCAGGTTTCGGCGTCATCCAGACGCTGATCCCCTATAGCGAAGAATCTTCCTATGGCCGCGTTTTCCTCGTCGGCCTCGCCAATACATTGCTGGTCGCGGTCATCGGCACGGTCTTCGCGGTGGCGCTCGGTTTCGTCATCGGCGTGGCGCGGCTGTCTGGCAATTGGCTCGTGTCGAAACTCGCAGCCGTCTATGTCGAGGTCTTCCGCAATATTCCGCTGCTGCTGCAATTGTTCTTCTGGTATTTCGCCATCCTGCGCCCGCTGCCCGCGCCGCGCGAAAGCATCGTGTTGCTGCCCGATGTGTTCCTGTCCAATCGCGGCGTCGCGATGCCTGCGTTTCATCCGACCGATGCGACAAGCCTGTTCCTGATCGCGCTGGCGGTGGCCATTGTCGGCATCATCGTGCTGCGGCGCTGGGCGCGAAAACGCCGCCTCGCGACGGGGCAGAGTTTTCCGGACGGACGCATCGCGCTCGGCCTTCTCATCGGCTTACCTCTGCTCGCCTTCTTCGCCGTCGGCGCTCCGGCACAAATCGAACCACCGGTCATGGGCAAGTTCAATTTCGACGGCGGCTGGCGTCTGCTGCCGGAATTTGTCGCGCTCACCTTCGGCCTTGTCGTCTACACCGCTGCTTTCATCGCCGAGATTGTGCGCTCCGGCATTTTGTCGGTGAGCAAGGGCCAGACGGAAGCAGCGCACGCCATCGGCCTCAACAACAGCCAGACCTTGCGCCTCGTCGTCATCCCGCAGGCGCTGCGCGTGATCGTGCCGCCGCTGACGAGCCAGATTTTAAACCTCACAAAAAACTCATCACTCGCCGTCGCCATTGCCTATCCCGATCTCGTGTCGATCTTTGCAGGCACGGTGCTCAACCAAACGGGGCAGGCGATTGAAGTCATCGCGCTCACGATGGCCGTATATCTCGTTATCAGCCTCGCCACGTCCTTTGCGATGAACACCTATAATGCGCGCGTCGCGATTGTGGAGCGATGAGCATGACCGCGGTGAAATGGGCGCATAAAAATCTATTCTCCGGTGTCTGGAATACGATCCTGACGCTCGCAGCGATCTATCTTGTCGCGGTGACGGTCCCTGCCATATTCGACTGGATGATTTTCAGCGCCGTATGGACCGGCGACAGTCGCGCCGCTTGCCTTGTGCCTGACGCCGGTGCCTGCTGGCCCTTCGTCACCGCCAATCTCAAGCAATTCATCTATGGCCGATATCCCGACGCCGAACTCTGGCGCGTCAATCTCACATTCGCGCTGGGCCTCGCAGGTCTTGTGCCGATCCTCATCCCGTCAATGCCTGCCAAACGCTGGAACCTGATCTACCTCGTCGTCGCCTATCCGTTGATCGCCATTGTGCTGCTGGCAGGCGACAGGCCGGGCCTTGTCGGCGTCGAGACAAGTCTCTGGGGCGGATTGCTCGTGACACTGGTTGTGGCCATCACCGGCATTGTCGTGTCGCTGCCGCTCGGTGTACTGCTGGCGCTCGGTCGCCGCTCCGAGATGCCGGTGATCCGCATGTTGTCCATCGGCTTCATCGAATTCTGGCGCGCCGTACCGCTCATCACCGTGTTGTTCATGGCGAGCGTCATGCTGCCATTGTTTCTGCCGGAAGGCGTGAGCTTCGACAATCTGCTGCGCTGCCTCATCGGCGTTGCGCTGTTCTCATCGGCCTATATGGCCGAGGTGGTGCGCGGCGGCTTGCAGGCGATCCCGCGCGGGCAATATGAAGCGGCGCGTGCGGTCGGCATGAGCTATTGGCAGACGATGGGGCAAATCATTTTGCCACAGGCGCTGCGCCACGTCATTCCGGGCATCGTCAACACGTTCATCGGTCTGTTCAAGGACACGACGCTGGTGCTCATCGTCGGCATTTTCGATTTGCTGGGGCAGGTGAGGGCGCAGCTGAGCGATCCGACATGGATTGTGCCGCAGGGTGCGACGACGGGTTATGTTTTCGC
>TARA_R110000868_G_scaffold29420_8_pt1 | contig 10453 bp, 10 predicted proteins | sample TARA_R110000868 | Tara Oceans TARA_R110000868 (sample SAMEA4397489) | marine metagenome | biome: Polar Biome; feature: [SRF] surface water layer (ENVO:00010504); material: water (ENVO:00002006), including particulate matter (ENVO:01000060) such as... | depth 5 m | reverse complement strand
TGGTCACTTTCTGAAATGAAATTACTTTTTGAGTATATCAAGTATTATAAAAATGAATTACTAACGGAAAAAGAAAAGTTCAATCTCTCTAGAATGACTGAGAAAATAAAAAAAACTCACTAAAACACAACCTAAACGTAATGCGGACTTTAGGGCAAACTCAAAAGGTCGGTGTATATTTATAAGGTCGCTAAATCTTATGGATTTAGCTTTGGACAAGAAAAACTAACACTAAACAATAAGCTTTAGCTTCGTGCGCAGACGAAAACGAAAAGTTTCCTTACTACCGCACTAGGCTTAGCCACACCGGTATTATGCAGGACCCAAACCCCCACTACAATTTATAATCAAAAAGGTTTGACTAGTCGTCCGGGCGGTCTGCGTCGTTTTCGTGTATGTATTTTTTTATTCCGGATTCCGACAGTGTGGCCGGTGATCTGCATTAAATATTGGATGGACTCAATGTGAGATAGGCCGTTAGTTTTTAAAACTAAATAGGTGTTGGTAATATAGGTGTGCCGGAAGGAATACAACCCGTGTTCAGTGCCAATGCCTAAAAGATCTTTTAATTATTTAAAACGGCGTGAAAAATAGTTGCGTTTATCACGGTCGGCCGTGGTCCAAATTGCGGGCACGTTGTCCGGTGTGAACCAATGAAAATTGGAAGGGGGGGGGAGGTCAATAGTTTTTTAAATTCGTCAATGTAAAGATTGGGAATGTGTTTTGTCTTTTCTGTTTGTGTTTTTTGGTCAAAAAACATGGTTTGTGTTTCCAGTTCAATGGAAGAAACCTTTAACCGGTTAACCTCAGTGGGGCGCAAAAAATTATAGGCCACAATTTTAATGTATAATAACAAATGTGGATCGTGTTGTTTAAGGTAATTCGAAATTTTCATCATTTGATCCAGGGTAAAACGTCGGTCTGTTTTGGATTTCGTCCTTAGCTTTTTAATGTCCGTGTCTATAAAATTACTATCGATAATAAATTTGTCCCGCAATTCTGAAAAGATGGACGAAAGGGACGCCCGTACGTTGTTACGGTTTCGCGGTGAGGTTTTGTTCAAAACCGTGTCTATAACTTAAAATGCCCTCCTCGTTTAATCTCAAACTCCTCTTCTAAATCCAAATCAATGGTTGTCAATATGTGCTCTCCATACTTCTTAGCTTCATCGAGTGCATCTGCAGATTGTAATGCCTTGGATAGACTTCCCAAGTAAATGTTAATCAAATTCAAGAGTTCCAGTAACTTCTTTAAAGGGATCTTACCAACATACTTGAAAGGTTTCAAAAATATCGTTATAATACTCCTTTTCAGGGTACCCGAAGTTCCGGTAAGTCCTGATTGATAAAGGGCGTACAATAGGTCGATAAGTTGTTTTGCATGTATCGGGTTTTCATATTCCTTTGTTAACTTTTCATAAAAATCTAAAGTTTCGTTAAATACAATTTTGGAACTAGTATACAATTCCATAAATTCTTCATTTTCTAAAAAAATATTATTTCCCAAAAAAATGGAATCCAATGTATCTATAATCCATTCACCGAAAGCAATAGTTTTCTGAATATCCTCAAGATTGCCAAAAGATTCTCCAAGGGGGCTTATAGTGTTAGTCGGTTGTTCGGCCATAAGTGTTTGTTCTCAATTATTCTTTTAATGTTTGCATTTTATATAATTATAGATAGTTATAATTTTACAAAATATTTTGTTGTTGTACACACCTAGTTATTTTTTTTTGATAAATTCATAATATGCGAATCATAACCCATAAATATTAACTTTAACAAAATCGTAAATTTATTGGGAACTGAAAGGTCTACTCAAAATAAACCTATTATTAATAATACCTTCAAAATTTAGTTTAGGGTTTTGATTTCCTCCCATTTGATTTTTAATTGAGTCAAAGAAGTCTCGATAATTACCATTAAACAATCCATCATTCCATGTCTTTAATAACCTATGGGTTAGCAGTCCATGTTTCATAATAACACTACCATCAGATGCTGTTTCATCATCCTGACATGCCGCGTAATGAATAATTGATGACCTTAGAATAACACTTTCTTCATTAATTTTTTGTTTAATAATTCTGTATTCTGAATTGGAATCAAATATTTTCTGCGCAATTTCAGAATCAAACCCGCGTTCAAAATATTCAGGATCTTTTAACATATCTAAATCAAACAATTTAGTTATTGTTCCACTATGACAACAATCGGTAATGTAAAATATATTTACACCTTCTCTAAATCTTGAAAATTGGATCTTGACTGAATCATCAATTAATAATTTGTCATAAAAAACAAGGATTTCATCGTATTCATCCTCTTCATCAAAATTTATATCTTTAACCCTTGTGCCATGACCGGAAAATGATACTACAATTAAATCATTAGGCATACAACTCTCAGATAAAGTTCTTAATGACTCCAGAAAATTATTAACTGTCGCATCCTTGGAAATAAAAATGTTTGATTCCCATCCAAGGTTTTGGCAAATCTTGTGGTATGACAATGCATCGTTTTCAGCATGCCTTAATTTACCCACTGTAGTAGGAGGAATAAAACCAATCTCATTTAGTCCGAAATGCAAACCATACACTTTACTCATGTCTACTTATTAAGATTTTCAAGTTCCCTTTTTAAAATTTCAACTTCTTTCTGTAATTGCAAAATTGATTTCTCATTTTCGAGAACTTGTTTTTCATTGAGTATTTTAATATCATTTGTTAAAATATTGACTTCTTTCTCTAGTCCAATTATTTTTTTCTTATTTTCCAACTCCGAGACTTGCGGTAATAGGGTAATTTCGTTTCTTAATATTTCCAAATCTTTTTGTAATGTTATTAAACTTTTATCGGCGTCCAATTTCAGCCTATCCGTCTCTAATGACTTCAATAATTCGTTTCGCTCAATGGCCGTAATAGCATTCTCAAGATTTAAGAATTCCGTTTCATATTCAGTTTTTTTCTTTGTATTGTCAATTTTGAACTGAAACAATTGTGCAGGTATAGAAACAATAGCTTTGGCTAAATTTATTGGGATTGAAATGAATCCTTCAACTTCTGAGGGTTTATTAATTTTATTTTCCTTAATTAACCCATCAACAAGAACCAAATTATTTATTTTTTTGGCAAACATGGCCCTACTTAACGGTATGGTTATGTTTAATTCCGTATTTGGTAAATATTCATAAAATTCAACTTGATGACCATCTAACATTGTTGCCTTTGGAAAGATTGAGAATTTATTAAGTGATAATGGTCTTGTGAGAATTCCTTTAATCTCTTGTTGGCTTGTTAATATAGAAGTGGTATTAGAATTAGGAGGGTTATTGGAGTGTATGGAAAAACTGATATCTAAGTCTATGGAATTTCCAAATTTATCATTCTTTGCTATTATCCATGCTTGATCTTTAGGGAAATCTGAGGGGTCCAGAATAAAGATTTTGGTAAATTCTTCAACTGCGACATTGAATTCGTCTGCCCCTTTACTAGCTGCACCAATACCCAATATTTCGGCGGAAGCTTTTGACAATGTCTCTATTATGTTGGGCAATCTATCTTCTGTGGTGATATCTACATTGGTCAATAGTCCTTTATCATTTATTTTAATGTCAAGGTCGTCTTTGGATAATGGATTATTAACATAATTCAATTTTAATGTTTGCCTATTATCAGGGACAATTTCACGTTCGTGATCAAAGGATTGTGAAATCAATTCAATATTTTTAAGATGATTATTTTCCTTGTCAGTATATACAAAAATTTTTGCCGTGCTAGTAATTTTAAGCATCCCTTTAGGTAAATGATAATAAATATTAGCCTCTGGTTTATCTTTAGTCAATTCAGTTGTTTTTACAACGGAGCAGCCCATGAAAAATAGAATTAGTGTCATACAGGCAATTACAGCTATCACAAAGAGAACAGTTTTCATAATACTATTAATTTGGTTGAATTTCTATATCAATGTAGGGGAATCTTTATAAAGGCAAAAAATTGATGTTTTAACCATTTACATATTAAACTTAGTAAATTTAAAGACACGTTAAGTAGGAAAATTCGTGATTTTTAAGATTTCTATATTTTTTTTCAATCCTTTTTACTTAGAAGTTGAAGGATTTCTTATTATTAGCCTAATTCTAATAGGAGTTAGTCTATGTGAAATGAAATTCTGAATAACCAATTTTATTAGAATATATATGATATGCGTTTTACCAAGCCCGGAAAACTCTAAAAGAGTTATAAATATAGGGGCTGAGCCTTGTATTTCACTTCCCTATAAAACAGACTTACAACATAACTTTCCCGCAACAAATATTTGAATATTAATCTATTTGCCTAACAATACTTTTTCCATTTTAAAAGTATTAAATTTTGAAATAAAATCATCCTTGAATATATTGATATCATAGAATAGGCGTTCGTTATTATTATTGCCTGAAAATTGAACAGCGTACTCGAAAATGTCATCCTTTCCGGAAATTCGATTCTTATAAAATGATTTTGATATAGCCCATGTTTCACATTGAAACATCATCAAGTTTGTTATTTTGCTTTCCAAATTATCTTCATTGTCGGTGAAAAAACTATCAACATATTTAGATACCACAGTATGGTGATTTTTTTTATACCCCATCATAAATATTGATTTGTTTTTATAAGGGAATAAATTGACAAAAATATCGATAACATCCTCTTTTTGCTTTTTGTTTATCCAAAAATAGGTTTGTAATTCTTGAGTGGTTTCATAGTTGTAAAAGGCGGAAAGGCATATTTCCTTTTGTTCAATTTCCCTAATTTTAAATATGAAAGATTCTGAATTATTATTAAGATCTGCCCAAATTACATTAGCGATTTTTTCAATGTCTTCTAATCCGATGTTTTCTTCATGGATAATCTCTTGTATAGTATCGGGGTTGTATTTGTCCCTGTGATTGGACAATAGATTTTTATACGTGTCAATAAGAATTAGTTTTCTAAATTTTTCGTTGTAAATGGTTCTTAAAGTGAATAATAAACGATTCCGGTAGATATTGAAGTCTATGTCGTTAGTTTCTATACTCTTAAATAGTTCCGTGTCGTGGTGGTTGCAAAAACAATTAAATGAAAACGCTTCTTTTAATCCAGTTTCTTTGAAATATATTTTAGGATTTCGGAAAACATCTAATTTCAATTCCATGACATGGCTTTCTTCCGCAATGGTAGATAGGATTCCGTTCCGTTGTAGGATATGAGAGTTTATCGATTGTTCCTTGCAATCTGGATGAAAACAACTTCTTTTCTTTTTTATCGCCCTGTTAAAGATTTCTTGGTAAACCTTTGCCTTTATCTTTTGTTGATTTATTTTCATTTTAGGAATTTTGGAAAGCTTGGATGAAATTGCTAATCAATATTTATTATAAGTTCTTTGTTGATTGGGGTAGTTAAATTTTTTGCGTGAATTTTAATTTTAATCGGAATTTTTTTTACTTCTATGAGAGGAAGGAACATAATCCTTAGTGGGGTTTGAAAAGCTTGAGTGATAAGGTTGTGTTTCAAATTGCCCATGTCAATTTCGATCCAATAATTACTATCTATCTTTTTGAATTTCGGGTAATTCATTGATTCCCAAGATTGGGTTTGAGTTATTGGGTAGCTGGGATGTAATGGTGTAATCGTTCGTTTTGGCTTAGAATGAAATTCGTCAAATAAAAACATTCCATCAGTACTGGGTATAATAATTTCAATTGTACAGTCTTCTAAATAACTCTTTCCTTTGTTAAGAAATTCAATGTTTATTTTTTCTGAATGGAGTTCGAACGCTTCATAATTATCATGATCAGCATAGGTTTCCCTTACGTTCTCTAAGTTTTTTCTTAAAGTATCAAGAGAACGATTTTCAAATGGTGTTGGATAAAATGGAGAATATGCATTAAACCCCAAAATTTCAACACCCAATTTACTCGCTTCCAATTCTTCTTCCTTTTTTTTGATAATGCTTATTAATTTTTCTTTGATTCTCTCGGATTTAAGATTAAGCTCTTTTATTCTCGTAGCGTTCAAAGTTTGGTCGTAATCAAGTCCTGAAAATCGGATGTCGATAGCCCCATTGAAAAGGGAATTGTTACCTTTGACAAGGTACATTTCATCGAGATCAGATCTATTAAGAGGCATCTTGAAAGTTCCTTTTCTAATAAGTGATTCCCCTTTTTTCAATTTCGAATAATCCTTTTTAATTAAATAGGGTTTGTCCTTTGGTTCCACGATTCTAAATACACCGTATTTTTGATTTTGAAACCTATGAATGAAAAATTCAATATTTAGATCAGGTTCAATATTGGCGCGTACAAGTTGTTCATAGCTACTTGAATCTAAAATCTGATCCTCTTTTATACCTATGAAGTCCCTTTGGCCATCGGGGTGTACTTTAACTCCAATGATAATATATTTGTCACCAGGGGAACTAGAATTGGCAAATGCTAAAATATCTTTTAGCAATTCTGCATTTTGAGTTTTATGATATTGATTAGCTTTAAAATCAATATAGGAGTTTTCATTTTCAAATTGAATTATTTCTGATATATCCCGCATATGCTAACAATTCTAAATCTGCTTTATTTAATTTAAAAGGTCGTAATCGAGTGATATTTGAAGGTTGTCACATTTTTAAAAACACTTAACATTTTATTTTGCTGATCCATATTTTTAATAGTGGATGGAGTGTAAAAATTATATTAAGTAATAATAAGAAAAAGTAAGTAAAGATTGATCTAATCGCGTGTAAAGTATTTTACAATACAAAAACCGTACAATAATTAGGTTTAATATAAAAAAAACCTTGTAAATCATTTGATTAACAAGGGTTTTCGTACTCAAGGCGGGAGGAGTAAACAAAGGTGATTAAAAAAGTACTAAATTTTCACCAATGGCATACCTGGTGTATTGGTATTTTACCAAACCCAAAATATCTACAATTTAAAGTCCAACAGGTTGGACCAGTCCGCCGGGCGGTCCGCGTCGTTTTCGTGGATGTATTTTTTTATTCCGGATTCCGAGGTGTGGCCGGTAATTCGCATTAGATATTGGATTGATTCAATATGTGTAAGGCCGTTACTTTTTAAGACCAAATAAGTGTTGGTAATATAGGTATGGCGGAAGCTATACAGCCCATATTCCGGCCCCAGGCCCAACAAATCTTTTAATTTTTTAAAGCGTCGGGAAAAGTAATTGCGTTTGTCCCGGTCGGCCGTGGTCCAAAGTGCGGGCGCGTTGTCCGGGGTGAACAAATGAAAATGGGACGGGGGGTTGCCGGACAACAATTTTTTAAAGTCTTCAATATATAGGTTTGGAATGTGTTTTGTTTTTCCCGTTTTGGTTTTTTGGTCAAAATACATGGTTTGCGTTTCCAGGTCGATGGACGAAACAGTTAACCGGTTAACCTCAATTGGGCGCAAGAAGTTGTACGCCACAATTTTAATGTACAACAACAAATGGGGATCGTTTTTTTTAAGGTGGTCCGAAATGGTGCGCATTTGGTCCAGGGTAAACCGCCGGTCCGTTTTGGATTTTGTTTTTAATTTTTTAATGTCCGTATCCACAAAATTACGATCAATAATAAATTTGTCCCGCAATTCTGAAAAGATGGACGACAGGGACGCCCGGACGTTGTTACGGTTGCGCGGTGAGGTTTTGCGCAAAACGGTGTCTAAAAACATGGAAACGTCGACACGATCGATTATTTTAATGTCGTGGGTGTTTTTCTTATTCTGTTTTAAAAATCGAATAAAGGCATTTGCGTGGCTTTTATAATCCAAATAGGTGCTCATGCCCACTACTTGTTTTTTGATGGACAAGGCGTTCAAAATGGCCTTTTCTGCAGACAAAACGGTGTCGGTTTCCAAGGGTTCGGGTTCCTTGTATGTAAACGGGTTGAAACCTTCCAAAAACGTTTCCACCATCCCTTTTTTGTAAACCCGCATAAATTCCAACCGGTCAGTTTTGGTCTTTAACCTATTAATCCCCGCTTTAATGTTGGATTGGCGGACCATTTTTCCCGTGTCCGGGTGACGGTACCACCATTTAATATACCAATCTTTGGCCATGGCCGCGCGTTGTTCGGTGGGTGTAAGGTTGGCCCAATGATCAACATTAATGCCGCCGGTATAAAAAGAAATGGTGTAATTATTTTTTCCCACAGGTGGTACGTTTAGTGGTACTTTTTGATTGAAAACTTTTGAAAACCCCATTTAAAAAACTCTTTAAAGCCTTATAAATGGGGGTTTTCGTTGTAGCGAGAGGGGGGCACGATCCCCCGACCTCCGGGTTATGAATCCGACGCTCTAACCAACTGAGCTACCTCGCCGTGCCGTTTTAAACGGGTGCAAATATAAAGTTAATTTTTGGTCCTTTCCAAATTAGATCGCTAAAAATATTATCTCGGTTTTATTTTTTTATCATTTATAAATATATATATTGTCCGCCATAAACACTATTCAGAATGAGCGATAAAATTAAATATGAAGTTGAATTTGTAATTCAGTCCTCCCCACAGCTACTATACCAATATATATCAACCCCTTCGGGCCTTTCGGAATGGTTCGCGGACAACGTGAATTCCAGAGGAGAAATGTTCAATTTTATTTGGGACGGATCCGAAGAGCAGGCAAAATTATTAAAACGCAAGAGCGATGAGTTTGTAAAATTCACTTGGGTAGCGGAAGAAGATGATAGCTTTTTTGAAATGCGTATCATCGTAGACGAAATAACCAAGGATGTGTCCCTGTTTATTACAGATTTTGCAGATGAGGATGAAGTGGACGAGTCTAAAATGCTATGGGAGAACCAAGTATCCAGCTTAAAACAAGTATTGGGTTCCGCCTAAGGCATTTAGGGAATAAAACGTATCTTTGGCCTTGATTTTTCAAGGCTTTTTTTATGGTTAATTTTAACGGAAACCTTCTTTCTAAGAATACATTTTACCTTAATCACGAAAATAGGGGACTCCGTTACGGTGATGCCCTTTTTGAGTCCATCAGGGTAGTCAACGGGAAAATTTTCTTTTGGGAAGACCATTACCTTCGACTTATGGCCTCCATGCGAATTTTGAGAATGGAAATTCCCATGAATTTTACCATGGAATTTTTGGAAGAACAGCTATTGGCAGCCGTAAAGGCGAATGGACTATTGGAACAATCGGGAAGGGTTAGACTTACCGTATTTAGAAATAACGGCGGACTATATCTTCCCCAAACCAATGATGTATCCTATATTATAGAAGCCAGTGTTTTGGACTCCCCGTTCTATACCCTTAATAATGAAGCATACGAGGTAGAACTTTTTAAAGATTTTTACGTCAACCCGGATATGCTTTCCACCTTAAAGACCAATAACAAGGCAATCAATGTAGTAGGGAGCATTTATGCGGCTGAAAATGGTTATCAGAATTGTCTGTTGCTCAACAACGAGAAAAAGGTGGTAGAGGCCCTGAATGGCAATCTCTTTTTGGTGAAGGACCAACTTATAAAGACGCCATCCTTAAAAGATGGTTGTTTAAACGGAATTGTCCGTAAGAAATTGATCGGAATATTAGGGGCCTTGGACAATTATAATTTTGAGGAAGCGTTTATTTCGCCCTTTGAGCTTCAGAAAGCTGACGAATTGTTCATTACCAACGCCATTACAGGCATAAGGCCCATTACAAAATATAGAAAAAAGGAGTACGGTAATAAAGTGGCTTCAGATCTTTTGGGCAAGCTTAATGCGGCTGCAAGGCTCAACTAAATCTCCTTAGTTTAAACTGGGATTTTCAGGAGCATTGGACCAAATAAGATAATTGCCCCCCAATTCCATCATTTTTTCCTTCCAAAAAGCGTTGGAGGATTTTTGAATAATATCACTTTCATAGACATTCTTGACCACTACCCAAGACTTGGACGTTAATTCCTGGTCCAATTGAAGGGAGGACCAACCGGAATATCCCAAAAAGAATCGGATATCATTTTCAGAAATAATCTTATTATTGATTAGATCAACGATAGATCCAAAATCCCCGCCCCAATATATACCATCGGAAATTTCAATACTATTTACTATTAATTCAGGAACCTTATGGATAAAATAAAGATTGTCCTGTTCAACTGGACCACCATTGTACACTTGAAAAGGGATATCTATTTCGGTAACCAGGTCATTAATGTTGTACTCCAAAGGTTTGTTAAGGATAAAACCAACAGATCCTTCCTCGTTATGTTCCGCCAACAGGACTATAGACCTGTTAAAGGAAACATCACCAGATAAGGTAGGCTCAGCAATAAGTAGTTTGCCTTTTTTTGGCTTTTCAGCAACCATATTTTATTCTTGTATCTCTAAAATAGCACAAATCTGTTAATCTGAAAAGCGTTTGCACAAAAAAAGCACTTCCCGTTAGAGAAGTGCTTTCCAAGTATAATAGATTATGATTAGTTTACTGCACCGCTT
>TARA_R110000868_G_scaffold102492_4_pt1 | contig 10453 bp, 10 predicted proteins | sample TARA_R110000868 | Tara Oceans TARA_R110000868 (sample SAMEA4397489) | marine metagenome | biome: Polar Biome; feature: [SRF] surface water layer (ENVO:00010504); material: water (ENVO:00002006), including particulate matter (ENVO:01000060) such as... | depth 5 m | reverse complement strand
CAGATCGCCGTCCATTTGCGACAGCGGGCCACCGCCAGCTTTCTTGGATCCGCCGCGCTTGAAGCCCTTGTCTACTGCATAGGCGGCAGAGTCGTGGGCATCCTCGCGATCATCGGTGTGATAGTCTGCCTTGGGCAGGTGCTTGCCTTCAGGATCGTAGTGCTTGACGCGATATTCGCCCCAATCCTGATCCTTGTAGACCTTAGCGGTGTGGCCGTTTGGACCCTTGTGGGTCTTCATAAGCCGCAGCGGAGTGTTGCCACCATAGGTGGATCCGCCACTGGCGCGCTCGGCACGACCACCAGCCTTCAGACCGCCAGTGTGCTTGATGCCTTCACGGTCCTCGTTGGCATCCTTGTAATTGCGATTTATCAGAGCATCAATGGTAAGGTGCTTGCTGCCAGCGCGTGGCTTCTTGCCCGCATGCTTGACGGCATCCTTGCCTCCATTAGCAACAACTTTGCCGCCCTTCTTATAGGCGCGGCGCGAAACGGGGCGCAGGCCAGTCTTAACACCGGCATTAAGAACTTCTTCTGGACCATAGTCAGAGGCATCTACACTGCCGGTAGTGCCCTGAGTAATACGATGAATTTTGGCTCGCATGGCACGTCGAGCATTACGGGACATCTCTGACATTACAGTCTCCTGTCTTACCGCCTAAGCGGCGAATACGCGCCGAAAAACATGACGCGGCAATATGCTACTTCTTTTTTCCGCCCTTAGCAATCATCAAGGCGCGCCTTACCGTGCCGCCGCGTTTGAAGCCGTACTTCTCTTGATTGTCGATGCCCATCATGACGCTATCCAGCATACGCTGGTTGACTGGCTGCACCTGCTTTTGCTCTTCAAGCAGCTTGCGGGCTGTTGCACGGCCAAGAGAATCTTCAGAGTATGGGTGAACAATCTGCCCAGCTTTTGTCGGCTTTCCGATTAACCGATCCATAACATCTGGCTGGGCGTAATGCCGCTGCACTAGCGGAACATCCATGATGTACTCGCCGCTTGTGTCAACAGGGTATGTGGAGTGCTTTAAAAGCGTCTTTGACTGCTCAATTGGTTTGGGAGACAGCTTTACAACGCGGTGACCGATCTTGTTGCCGCCAATCCCTTTCAATTCAGGATCTGCAATAGCAGCACGGGTGATACCGACTTCAGGGAAACCCTTATCACGCCAATTGGACTTATCCATGAAGTTGACAATCATGGCGCGATGAACACCAGACAGGTTACCGGCTTCGGGGCGCGCATATGCGCTGGCTTCCTCGGCATTTTCCAAACCGGGCCACGCTTGTAGCGCATCAAGGTGCGCCTTTAGCTTTTTTGGGTCTTCCTTAATGTTAGCAGCAAGGTGCAAACCGGATTTTAATGCCTTATCAAAAGCGCGCATATCCTTTTTGTCGATGCCAGCGCCGGGAATTTGCGCCATCAATGCGTCAAACATGTTGTGCGAAGAGTTTACAGCCGTTGGACCCATGGGAGAAAAGACGCCAAAAGCTTCCTTGCCCGCCCCTTCCGCTTCCTTGATTTTATTTTCAAAGCTGGAAGCGTGTGCAGCAGCGTTAGCCCAAACTTTACCCGGATTGGGTTCCAACATGTACTTTGTGCCAGCATGTAGATCGACAGGCCACGCAAGTTCCCTGTCGTTTATGTGCGTCATACGGCCAAAGTTAGATAGATCGCCAGCCATGTTAATGAAAACACCGCCCTTGCCGCGATTATAGAAGTCTTCCCATGACTTTTTCTTAGGCGATTTCAGCTTGATACCCGGAATGTCGCCAATAGTTGCGCGCACTTCATTGGCGGGCATCAACTGCTTAATGTTGTAAAAACTTCCAGTGCCCGTTTCTGTGCCTAAAGGGTGGCGATACGATTGCGCAATCTGCAAAGCCCTTTGAACGGATTCAGGATTTTCGCTTAGCGGGCTATGGATGCGTTTCAGGTGTTCACGGAAAATTGCAGGATCAATGTCCGCCATACCGCCGTCAGCGTAGTCCTCAACCTCGCCGCCCCCAGCATAAGCCGGGAAGCCATGCTTCAGGATGCTTTCACGCATGCGGGGTGTGATGGCAACGGCAGGTAAGTTGGTGGATGTGTAGTCATCCTTCCCCAAAAGCTCATCATCCCCATGCTCAATGGGATGCTCAATCATTGTATGCGACAGTTTAGCATCAGGATCATGCATTTTGGCAAGGCGCATCAGGCGCTTTGGCAACAGATTGTCATAGAAGTGGCGCATACCCTCGCCGCCGACTTTAAGGTCTAGGCCGCTTAACGTGCGCCAATCGCGGTAACTTGGACCCTCATCTTTTTCGCCGTGTCCCGCGACAATCTTTTCGGCCATTTCCTTACCGACATGATCGGCAAGATCATCCGCCGACATGTCATCTTGATCAAAAATACGAAGCCCATCGGGGTTAGAAACATACAGATTGTAAGTGCCGTCATCGTTCTTTTCATGGCGGATTTCACCAACATGCTTGGACAGATCGTAGCGATCTGCCTGAACATCACCGGATGACCATGCAAGTTTGTCATGCCCGCCCTTAACGGCCTCCATAAGTGCGCGCTTCAGCCCTAGATCAACCCAGTCATCGGTCTTGCCGATGTAAGGCGCAGGATTTACAGCTTGCTTCGCACTATTTAGTTCCTGCATGGCTTGAATTCTGGCTTCTCGCGTACTGAGATAAGCATCAGTATCATTGCCAGCATCAGCTTCCGTGAATGCCTCATTAGCGGCCCTAGCTTTTGCTGTTGCCTGCCTTACACGCTCAGGGTCTGTATACCCATGCTTACGGGCCTGCTGGCCCCAGTCACTCTGCAGTTCATCAAGGTGCAGGATTTTATTACCTTCGGTATCCTCACGATCCTTCATGCGGAGGCTGGCTAAGATGTCAGGTTCACTACCAAAATGCCCTCTAACACCCGGAAACGTATCTTCGGTTCCATGCTTCAACAGGATCTCGCGGTAGTTTTTGCCACCCGGAACGGTATACTCCTCATGGTATGGATCGGCATGCGGCATGGATTTTAATTCTTGTTCGTGGCGCTGCCTCATTGCACGAAAAGCCGCCATGGCCTCATCGTCATGCCTATCGCCAAATTGCTCCCTAAGACGATCTCGTTCATATGAATGCGAACTTTTTACACGGCGGCGGCTTTGCGCGCTTTCGCTCCCTTGGTGCCATTTTTCCTCAACACTCGGCATATTTTCATAAAAATGTTTAGCGACCTCGTCGCGGGTGACCTGAGGCTGGTCACCAAAAGCATAGTCATACTCGCCCCACTTTATTTCTTCAGGTTTGACGCCCTTATTGAGCAACATGCCTTTGAATTGCTCAGGCGAGCCACGCTCCTGCGGCAACTGCGAAGCTACATTGGCCGCGTGGCTGTACATACCCATGTCATCGGGCTGGGCGTAGGGGTTTTCAGGCATGCCGCCGTCAGCCTCACCCCTTTCAACATCACCGCCATTGGAATACATTTGATAGTCAAATTCAGGGGGGTCTGGCAGGCGTTGCACGGGCCGGAGGTGGGCCAAAGCCGAAATGCCGGTTAAAATGCTCAAAGGCGAGTGTCTTTGCGGTGCATTTTCCCACCAATCGGGCTTTTTCTCCTTGGGTTTGGTTTCAACCAAACCCCCAACAGCAAAATGCTCAGGCATTGGCACCCCATATGCCTCATGGATCAATGGGGAGTGCTCCGGAAACGGCTTGTCAGCGCCAAAACTACCTAATTCAGGCAAAGAAACGCGTCCAAAATGAGGATCAATCATCTGCGCAATAGACTTTGCGGTCATAATAGCTTTGCGGATTGCTTTTGGGTCTATCATAGCCCTAACCCTCGTTAAATTCTTCCTCAGATGGTTTGATAAGGGGTTCAAGTTCCTTTTCAGCCCCCGGATGCATTACAAGATCCCGCGCAAGCTGCAACATCGCAACGCGTTCACGGCTCTGGCGGTCCAAATCGCGGTTTTCATCTTCTGCCATGCGTTCTTGGTGCCGCATATCAACTTCACCAGACTTGGTTTGCGCATTTACCATGTCTGCCTGCGCCTTGATCATTGCCGCTTGACCCGCTTGAGGGTCAACTCCGCCACCTTGCGCAGGTTGCTTAGGCATAAACGCACCAGACTGAATTTTAGCTTGCGTTTCTGCTTGACGGGCTTGCGCTTCAATCATCCGCGCATCAGCAACCTTATTATCATTCTGTATCTTAGCCATGGCCTGCAATATTTCAGGCGGCGGAGCCTTCTGCGCGGAAGGCGGGGCAAGGAATTGCTGCGGATTGGACCACCCAATAGCCTGCAAAGCAGCAGTATCAATGGCAATTGGGTCGTACATCGACGGATTTGCCGCCTGCAACTGTTTCAATGCCGTGATCTTCATCACACGCTGAGCATGCGAGGAAGTGTTGGGGTCAGCCTGCGGGGTCAGATCGTAGTTTTTCAACGCTGACAAGAACATTTGCTCATCCCAAGGGTAAGACGGCTTGGCATTACGCTGCCAAAACGATTCTGGATGCTGCTCAAAACACTCGCAAAGGAGCCTAAATTCTTCAGCTTGCGATGCATGCATCCGCTTGTGAACGGCATTCTCAATCTTAGTGGCCTGCTCAATCATCGCCAAAGTCGTGCCAACAGGTGCATCAGCACGGCCTTCGCCAACCTGCAGTTCAGACGTGCCGCCAACACGCATGCCGGTGCTTGCCATGTTGTCCACCAACTGCATCAACGCCTGACTTGGCGGCTGGTATGGCAATGGCATGATTGCCTGATTGATGGGCAATCCACCAGTCTTTACCAACGCGCCGCCGCCGGGTGGAACACGAAAAATATTAGTGTTTTGCCGCGCTCCTGTATCAGCCATCAAAAAGCCGGGGAAGTTCGAGTACATGCCAGCATCTAGCAACTCTCGCCAAGCAGCCGTAATAGCGTTGGTGGTGTTCCCAAGTATGTGCAGCAGGCCAATGTCGTAAAATCCGAAACCCGGAACATAAGTGTACTTAACAAAATTCTTTTTTGCGACCGGCAGTTCTTCAATTTCTTCATCGTAATTACGAACAATCGACAAAATTTCCTTGGAGGAAACGTCAATTGTAACTCTATACGGGATTTCTAAACCAGACACCTTGCCCTTGTGCTTATGCTCAAAGCCTTTGATGTCCAATTCGCAGTAGCATTCATACAGTTCGCGGTCACGATCTAGCGGATTGGTGCTTTCAGCGGTTAAGCCCTGCTGCTCCTTCTCCTCACGCTGCAGCGGATCAAGCCTACGAGCAAGCGCCGCGCCTAGTTCAACGTCCCGGTACACACCCAAGATCTGCATGCGCTTCACAGTTGAAGGCCGCATCATAATCCGGTGGGTCACGCGCTTGGCATTAGACAAATCAGTCGCGTCATTGTTAACAATCAAGTCATCAGCATCAACTGTCTCTGACACAGGGCGATTACGCAAAGGGCAGTAGTAAACCTTCTTAAACGCAGTGCCGCCAAATCCAAGGTTCAACAGCATGCGATCCGTATCTGGATAATACTCAGACGCAGTAGACGTTAAATAATGGTTCAAATCCCTTTCAAGGGCGTTAGCCATCTGGTCTTCTTGCAATGTCGCGTTGTTATCGTCATTGCGAATCTTCACTGGCCCATCAGTTGGCAACATTTCAGAACGGGCATTAGCCTGAAACCGCAACACAGCTTCTAACAAAAGCGGATGCCGCACCTTCGACATGCCCTCAATAGGCGCGCCATCAGTTGCGCCCTGAAGCCCCGGAAGCTCAAGCTTTAAGCCCAAAAGCTTCATGCCCTGTGCCCGCGTCTCAATCCAGTCATTGCGAGACAAAAGATCATCATCAATGCCGCGAATAAGGTCGCCAGCAATGCCAGTCAGCGCATCCTTGTCGATCCTATCAACTAAGTTCTCCCACCAACCACTATCATCATCGCCCTCAGCGCGCTCAAGCGGGTTGTCATCAAGGGAAATGGTAATAGAACCATCAGGATGCTCAATCGACAGCAGGTTACCCTGATCGTCGCGCTCTTCCTTCATCTCGTTTTCAAGAAACTCAATCTCAATGGGTTCACCATCAAGGCTAAGTGCGTCAGGTCCGGGCTGACGAATATTCATAGGAGCGAGGCCGGGTTGCGTTGCCATCATTCGTCCTTCATTACCGCATTACGCAAGCATTCCATCTCTTCGACAAACAGCCGAATACCTTCTTGCGCGGCAAGATTATCTGAAGTGGCCTTCAATGTATAGGCTCGTTCATGGTCAAAAGGATTCTCGCCCCAAACATTAACTTCGTACTGCATGTTCCCAAGATCATCGACCGTGCAAGAAGCCTTAATGCGGTTATCCATAAATCCTCACGATGGGTAAAGTGGAACATCCTGCTTGCCCGGATAAGATACTGCCCGCGCAATCTCCTCTAGTCTTTCTTGTGACCTTGTAAGAAGGCCAATGTCTCTAAGATGCCTAATAGACATAGAAACAGTATCAACCAAGTCATCATGTTTGCCTTTTGGAAATTGGCCAACTTGCGTAATTACTTGCTCCGCCCATACTTTATCAGGCGCATAAACCATCCCCTCAGCAAACAAATGCTGAACCGAATACAATCGCGCCATCTTGTCCATGCTCTTAGGATCAGACAACTGCACCGCAAAACCCTCATTGCCGTACAACCGCCGCAATTCCTGCGACACAGAAATACCAGCAGCCTTGTTCTCAACCAGCAGCTTATCAACCTTTAACGATTTGCAAGTCTTGGCCACCTTCTCCACCAAATCATGGAACTCCAAACGCTCCTGCCAAGCGTGCATCATCATCAAACGCGGCGCAGACTCGTTATAAGAACGATCAAAATACATAGGTCTGCCATCAGAGTTTAAAATCCTATTGGCTACCGCAGTTGCGTCAGTTGTAAACACACCCCAAATAGAAATAGCAGAATAATCATTGTTAGTCTTAGTAGTGTATGCAGTATCCAATGACGCAATAATATAATCCATGGGCGGATAACTTGTCTCCTCCCATAACTTCCACCATTCACGCTTAATAATACCACCACCAGCAGGCTCTGGTCTTTGTTGCAACTGCCCAGCAGCCATAAACGGACCCAAAGAACGCTCAAGATTAGCTACTTCCTTGTCTCCAAACCGATCATGCCACAACAATTCACCCTCTTCAGTGCGCGGATCGTTCCAACCAATGTTCGTCACAAACGCTCGGTCTGCCTCGTACTTCATTGGCAAACAAAGATGCGTCCACTCGCCAACATCCTTCTCAATAACGTGGCCAGTCAGGTCATTCTCAGCCAGCCTCTGCTGAATAATAACATAAGCCCCAGTCTTCTGGTCATTCAAGCGGGTACTCATCGTCCCATCCCACCAATCAATGGTGGCCTCAATCGTAGCATCAGAAAACGCTTCAGACGCAGAGTTAGGGTCATCAACCACAATAATCGAACCACCCTCACCCGTCACAGCCGCACCAACAGACGTAATCAAACGCTCGCCGCCCTGATCATTGCTAAAACGGCTCTTGGTGTTCTGGTCAGAGTTAAGACTAAACCGCTCACCCCACAGCTTCTGATACCAAGGCGACTCAATCAACCTACGGCACTTAACAGAATCACGCAGCACTAACTGATTGGCATAAGACGCCATCAAAAACTGCACACCCGGACCAGAAGTAGCCGACCGCTCAGGCTGCGCCCACGTCCACGCAGGAAACGCCACAGACGTAATAGTGCTCTTACCCATGCGCGGGGGAATGTTGATAATTAACCGCTTAATATCCCCGTCAACCACAGCCTGCAAATGCTCAGCTACAGCCTCAATCGGCCACCCATCTTTCCACACACTCGCATCAATGTACTTCCACGCTTGCGTCAAAAACAAATATAAACTTTCCTCGCACTCAACCCGGTCCAACGCCTCTAACTGGCGCTCCAGATCAAGCTGCGAGATGTCAAAGTCCATTATCCGCGCTCTTTACGCAAAGCCGCAAACTGCACCAACATATCAGCGCAGCTTTCCTTTGCATCCTCCCACTCATCTTTGGTCAACGTAACAACATCCCCCCTCATCACACGGATCATCTCGTGCAAATTAACCTTCAACTCAGGGTCAAACGTCATCTCCACCCAATCAATATCAATCACCACTAACTTCCCTATACTCACCCTCAAGCTGCACAGGCGCTGGCTGCTGCGCCAACTTCATCGCGCTGTTCAATATATCCCTCAACGCATCGCGCTGCTCATGGCTCAACATCATAGGATCAATCGTCCGCGAAGACGTATCAATCTGCAACGGCTTCCCATCCTTGCCCGTAATCTCAATCGTCTTCTTATCTTTGTATTCATCATTGCCCAACTTACTAAGCAAAAACATACCAGCCTTAATAGAGTCCTTATGATTAATATCTCTGGCCGCATTATAAATATTAGTCTGAACATCATGCATCATTAAATCACGCGCAATACTTAACTCCTCAGAATAATGCGCCCTCATAGTATCAACATTAATCCCCATTAATGCCGCAATATTAGCCTGATACATACCAAGCCCCGCCGCATGCAATACGGCTTGCCTGTACTTCTCTGTCGGAACATGCTCACCCGTTCTGGGTCGGTGCGCCAACAAATCCCGGAACATCGAAACCGAATACTCGCGCTGTTTTTCACCGCTCTGCACAACTAACGTATTGCCGCCGCTGTCGGCAAACTTCCCCCCGCCATCATTAATAGGTTCTGCAGGCGCAACCGATGACTGCTTAGCCAATCTCTTGACATTAGCATTCTTACGAATCGTCGCGCTCTTAGGCATTCTTGCCATCTATAACACCCAAAATATGAATATGTATCAGCCATCCTATCGTGAATAGCTAGTCCGAGCAAGTATGGGCAAATTAACAAAGGCAGGCCTGCTCAGGGGAAGCAGACCCGCCAACGCATCAAAAATGCGTAACAACAAAAAGCAAATTGCTGTTGGCCAGCAAATACCGCGTGCAAAACGCATATGCAAATTTTTGCAAATACCCCCCCGGTCGGTTTTTAGCGGAAGGGGGTGGGGGTGTTTCGCTGGTGGCCAGATGCGTTGTGGGGAATTTGGCTGGGTGGGCGTGTGGCGATTGTGCTGCATGTAACCCCCATATGGTACCTAAACCTACAGTAAAGGGGGGGTAGGGGGGTGTGTCTTCCCCAGCAAAACGTTCTCAACCACACAGTCAGCAAGTCAGCTAGTTGATGACAGCCTACGGCTGGCGTCCTGTTGGCTGGTCAGCCTACCGGCTGACGGGCGCGGAGCGCCAGCGGGGCGCGGGCGAGAGGTATCATAGTACCTCCACCCACGCCCCGTGCGCGGTCAGCCCAACGCCTCCCATGCCTGCGGGCAGTGGCCCGGTGCGCCATCGCCCGCGAGCCATTCGGGGGAGCGGCGAGGGTCGGCGCGCTTGGAGTACAGACGCCCGCTGACATACCAGCGGTGCTGCGGCTGGCCGTTGCTGCCGTAGACCCAGCGCGCCGTGCGCTTGCCGCTGGGCGTGAGGTCGAGGTCGGACTGGATGGTGATGGCGATCATGTTGCAGCCTGCAGTCTGGCGCGGGCCGCGCTGACGCTGTTGGCGTAGAAGCCAGCGATGCCGCCCGTGATGGTGGCAGGGCCGTTGCAGTAGATGACCCAGTACTCGCGGCCAGCGATGGATGGACCACCCAGCTTGCTGCACAGCCACATGGTGCCGTCTGCCTGTTCGATGTGTGTGCGGGTGTTGGTCATGTCGGTTGCTCCTTGGTTGATGACCAACTACTAGGGCATCGCGCCCTAGTGGTCAACCATAAATGCACCAGCCTTGGCGATCATGCTGCCTGCCCCTTGATGGCAAGCGCCTCTTCCACCAGCTCATGCCACATCTCACGCAGGGCTTGGATGCGGGCGTAGTGGATGTTGCGGTCGGCCACGCACCGTTCACTGTCGCCGGGGTAGTCGCGGCCATTGGGGGTGACCTGCGTAAGCGCCTCGATGGCGTCCGCTAGGTGGTCCATCGCCTCACGGCGCGGCGCGATCAGATCGTCGGCGCTGGTGCCGTTGATATTGATGATGGGGCTGATCATGCCATCGCCTCATCGTCCACGATCTCTGCGCCCTTAGCGTAGTAGACATCGACATAGTTCCGACCGCCGCTGACGCGCACGATGCTGTCGCTCTTGATCTGGGTGGAGAGCCATGCGGCATACTGCATCGCGTCCTTGTGTACGGCGAATGCCGCCTGCTCGTAACATTCATCGCGGCCCAAGTGGCGGAAGCTGACTTGATGGGTGTGCGTCATAACATATGCTCCTTGGTTGATGACCAGACACTAGGGCATATCGCCCTACATGGCAATGCGGTATTTCCGATTAATGCAGGAAAACTAATCGTATTTTTCCATAAGCGATACGACAATTATTCCTTTGAC
>TARA_R110000868_G_scaffold123045_3_pt1 | contig 10456 bp, 5 predicted proteins | sample TARA_R110000868 | Tara Oceans TARA_R110000868 (sample SAMEA4397489) | marine metagenome | biome: Polar Biome; feature: [SRF] surface water layer (ENVO:00010504); material: water (ENVO:00002006), including particulate matter (ENVO:01000060) such as... | depth 5 m | reverse complement strand
GGCTGAATTTCATTCATTCTTTCCCCGGATAGCCATTGATTGTCAGCACCCATCTCTATCGTAACGTGTGGCTCGCCCTTGGCATCACGCAGCGAGAATACCTTTGCCTTGCCTGACATGATTGCATCAAGGCCACCATGCCCGTAACTGCCCTTAGTAGCGTACCCACCGACAGAGTGACCCATCGTGTCACCCTCGTATTTCAGAGCTTCTTGCAGTGCTTTGGGATCGGTCTCACCGTCAGCCATGCGCAGTTGCCGCCATCCTAGATTCGTGTCAGGGTAATCTTTCACAACGTGAACAGCAGGGTTGGAGGACTGGGCAAAATTGGCGGCTGCTGCTTGCTCTGCACGATATGCGTTGATATTAGAAACATGCTCAACTATTTGCGGAACAGTTATTTTGTCCAGCTTGTTCGGATCAATCCTCAAGTTTTGTGGCAAGTCTGTTTCTGGGTTTGTCGCATTACGAAGCTCGTCAATAAGGTGGTCGAATCCAAGTGAAATCTTGGTCCGTATTCGGCTTAATCCGCGTGATGGAGATGCATAAACCGGGGTGTTAGGATCCAGCTTCGACATCCAAGGAGCAAGCAGCTTACCGGGGTATCCATAATCACCTAGCAGTTCGCCAGCCCTGTATGATTTGATAGCACCGTCAGCAGCCATCTCCCAATCACTCGCTAATTCGTTGTCTGGGTAGGTTCCCTTGAAAGGAAACCCTGCATGCCCCCTCATTTCTTCAACTTGTCCAGCGGAAAATCGGTTAGGGTCTGGGGTGTAGTGAAGTGGCTCTCGTAGCTGAAGGCTATCAAAAGCCTGTTGAGCCTCTCGCATCTCCTGCTCTGTTGCACCGATACGCGTTGCTCTCCATGCTGCCGGATCGCGCACACCTTCTGGAACAGGGCCGGTTCGGAATTTTTCCAGTTTCCCTGATAGCGCGTTGAGTATTGCTTGCTGGGTGGCAAGCAATTTGGCTTGTTTGGCGGGCCACGCATTAGCCATCTCAAGTATCGGATCTTCCGGAGTGCCCATCTCAGTCTGCATGTACTTGTTGAGCTTGGTGCCGATCCAGTTGTCTACTGATGCGTCTGGAAGAAGGAGATTTTGTCTGGCAGCTACGTTTGCCCTGAATTCGTCACCACCTCGCATAAATAATCTATACAAATGATCAGGATCTGTGAGTATTTCATCCATCCGTTGTGCCGTAGACTCAACGTACTCAGGTGGGTATTCAGCCCTGTGTTTCGCAAGCCTCACATCCGCACCGCTTCTCAGTGGCCCTGTGACCTGTTCTGGGCCATGACCGGGGAGCCAGTTGCCGCCCTTGTTTTTCACCGCCATACCGAGTATTTCAGACCCAGTAGTGCGCGCCGGCCCGGCCAGATGACTTGTAACACCACTGCCGCCAGTAAAGGTCAGCGCAGTGTTCATAGTCTCCTCCGCCGACACAGGCATCCCTTCCATAGCAACGCGGGGGGCCACCATTGCCCGGCCTATATCGTACAGGAGCTGGGATGCCCCCAGCCGTGCCCCCGGCAACGGTTTTCCAGCTGCGCCGGGTCCTAACTCCCGCTCCACCGCTGCGGGATCTTGTATCAACGGGTCTTGATTTCGCCCCACAATCGGTAGCAGCATGGCTCGATCAAGACCGGGTTCCATACCCAAAGATTCGTAAGTGGCCCTCTCTACAGGGCCGGCAGCAACTAACCGCCGCAACAATTCTGCGCTTTCTGTTTTGGAGGTATCTTTACCGTCGCTACGACTGACCACGCCGCGCTCGTCCATAGACATGCTGTTCTTAGGTTTCACCCGCGTGTAGTTTGGCCGCACAGATGGGTTCTTGTTCATTGAGGCCAACAACGCCTCGATCTCACCAGCCATTTGACTGACCTCACCGCCAGTAGCGTAACCACGAACTTCACCCCCATGCGCCTTGGTGAGAACGGGGTTGGCCCGGTCATAGCTGCCGACGTTACCGATAGCCGATTTGACCTGTGTCGAGTCGAAAACGGCAAGGTTTTTAATACCCTCTTCAACCAAATAAATGCCGTCGAAACCCAACTCTTTTATAAGCGCCACCATCTCTGGTTTTTCCAACGGCTTCCACGTCTGGCCTATGTGCGCACCGTAGTCCATAGCCTCTTCAAACTTGTACGCCTCCATCGGCGTCATTTTGCTTTTCAGTATGGACAAGTGGTTAGGGTTTTCAACGTCAAAAGGGTTTTCCACCCTGACGTATACAGGCACCACGTTTGCGCCTTCGCGCTGGGTCGTTGGTGGGGTGGCGTCGTTGTAGTCCGCGCCGGATGAGCGTGCGTAGCTGGACGCAAACTCAGTATCTGGGGTGAGAAAGATCATGCCCGTGGGCGACGACTCCATGACATCGACGTCCTTGTCAATGCCCCGGTAATACCGCTGGGGCTGGCCGTCTGGGGTGACCGCCATGCTGTTGCCAAGCCAGCTTTTTAATTCTGGGGTTACCGGAAGCGCGGCCTCCGGCAGTGCTCCTATTCCTTGGGTTTCGGGCTGACCCAGTGCTAAATTTTGAAGTCTTATGGCATCATCATAATCTGCCGCCAGCGGGATATCTGTCGCGCCTCCAGTATATTCGGGGTCATGCACATAAAAAAGAACATCCGGTTCGCCCCCATTGTATTCTGCAAATACAGACTTATCCCAACCGGCAGGCGCGAACTCATCATTCCACGGTAATCTGGCAACTGGGCGAAATCCTACGGTCTCGTAAATTCCTTTCAAATAAGTATCAAACGCGTCAAGCTTTTTACCTCCCGCCGCCACTGCCGCCTGAATCATTGCATAACTGCCCCTTCTGGGTTCGTTTGGCGAGGCAAAAACCGCGACAACATCTCCGTCGGGTTTAATAGCAAAACCGCTACCTGCGTCGGTTCTGAACAGCCGCGCTTGAGAAAGATCGTCTGGAGATTTTATTTCTACCTGCGCACCGGTGTTAGTTCTCGCCATTGCTGCGGTCATATCCGCATTATAGGCGGACGCACCGGTCCTCGGGTTTATCTCGCGGACCGTAGGAACACGTAACCCAGCCGACTGATATTGTATTAGGCTTGTCGGATCAGCCTGAAAAACTAAAAGCCCATCTCCTCCATCTGGCTGAGTACTTTCTCTACTGTAAGGCCCGGATAACGCGCTACTGTCTCCGCTGCTATTTCCTCCCGCATTACGTCTAGCTCTGTCCGTGCGGGCTTGGTCTGCTCTGAAGGCGTTGAGGAATCTGGTTCGTCGTTCAGAAAGGGTACGCCCACTTTCGTTAGGCCGAGGAGTGCCCGATCTAAGCGAGCCGTCGGGGTTTGCGTTTTCGTATTGTCTTGCGGCATTGTCTAGTTGCTCCCTGTTTATCTCTGGCCGGGTATACCACGGCGCGGTTACGGACTCCGTTACTTTGAAGCCTTTGGGTACTATACCACTTTTTGGGTCTTTTATATACTTTTCGAATTCTTTTTGTCTCTCTGGTGTCATTCTGACTACCGAGCCGTCTGCCAAAGGATATTCAACAATAGAACCGTTTATAGTTTGGCGGTACGTTGATCCTGATGAAAATGTGCCCGGCTTTCCCTCTGTTACACCCCCACCAATAGCGTTGCCACTTCTGACGTTCTGGAGGGTGCTATGTGAAACACCTTGATTCCCTTCAACTAACCATGTCTCCCAATGCATACGCCCAAGACTGTTATCTTGGGGTCTACCAATTTGAGTATAGGCGTCTGTTGTTGCATCGCGCAGTCCGTTTTCCAGCATCTCAGTAAACATGAGGCCGCGAGGGCCAGCTAGAATGGCACTTAAACCACCCTTATTTATACCGTCGTATATGTTTTTCCCACCATACCTGCCGTCATCCCACAAATGACGGGACTGGATACGATCCATAACCAAAACATCAGTTTTACCCGCAGCGAGAGCAATAAATGACACAACCTTGTTATCAATTCCGGGCTTGTCAGTCAGTGTAAAAAAACGCCTACGAAATTCTTGTCCTGATGTGTCTGGATTAGCCAATACTTCATGTAGAGACTGCAACACTGAGTGTTGTGCCCCTTCAGGTGTTTTACCTAATTCAAACAGCAATCGCCCGGCGGCGTTCGCGTTCATGGTCACCTGTTTCGAAGGCGACCCCTCTGGCAAACTTTGAGACACCATTTCCGCCCACAACGGCAGATCTGCCTCCGTAAACTGACCCCGTGCAGCCTTGTCGATAAAAGGTTGTGCCCCGTTCAAAAGATCAATAAACGCGGCCTCCTGCTGCACCGGCCCAGCCCCACGCGATAAAATTCCCCACAGGAAAAGCCTACCTGTAAGCGATGGGTCGCCTTCACCCCCGTCATAAATACTTTTTATTTCGTTAACATACCCAAAACCCTCGTCCACCGTTGCTTTAAGCTCTGGGGTAAGTCTCTCCAGCGTTGTTGCTAACTGGGTAGGGTTATCCGTGTAGCTAATTGCCTGATACGGCGGGGCTGGTAAAAATTCTCCCCCGAGGGATTCCCGCTCCATCGCCAACCAGTTGTCTGATGACACCAATGCGTTTGGGTGGGTGGAAATCACAGTGTCAATATTTGTTAACACCCGGTCTGTATTACTCGGCGTAAAGGACTGGGTTACCGGAACAGGGGCTTTTTCACCGCTCCCAGAAACAAGCAGTTCCGGGGGGAGGGCGTGCCCTCTAGCGTCGGGATTAACATTAACGGGTGTAACTAAATTGGGGTCTGGGGGAGGACCGTCTTCAACCATCCTGCTGACCGCAGGGGCACCCCCCCGCGCACCTATGGCGTTCACGCCTCCGGGCGCAACGCCGCCAATAATCCCCCCAGCAAGCTGGGCCGCCATTGAGTCTGGGAACTGGTCTTGCGCGATGTCTGAGCCAATCTCACCCCCCAAAACGGAGGCTGTTTCGCGCACCAAGTTGTTGGGAATCTGCTGTAGCATCCTGCGAGAAAGGGAACTGGTCGCCGCAGGCAGTAGCGCCGGAGCCGCCCCGCCGGTAGCGATAAACGGGGCCACCTGTGCAGCGATGTACACCGGGTGGTAGGGGCTTACGTTGTCCGCCCCAGCAGCCTTCTTCAGCCGCTCGTTAACGGGCGAAAACTCGCTTGTCTCAATCCCCATTTTGTTGGCTGCCGCCTTTGCTGCCAGCTGGGCAAAATCCCCCATCCCCACCGTCATATCCAGTGCAGCGGCGGTCACGGGCTCGCGGACATTATGGCTAAACCAGTCGTTGGCACCCTTGGCGTTTAGCCCAAGCCGGTCCAATATGTTTTGGCTTTGGACCAGCTCCACGTCTTCTACCGGCGGTTGCGCATTTCTAGAATCCATAGCATCTATCTGTGCAAACAGCTCTTGCGCACTCATGGGGGTGGTGGCTTCGCCGCCCCCCTCAAACTTTTTTACAAAGCCCCCCTGCGCAAAGGACCCTGTTCCGCCCCCATATGCGTTGTAGTCTCCGTTGGAAGAAGTTTGCTGGGTCTGGTTAGACCCGAGGAGACCTCCGGTCGGGGTTGACGGCTGTGTGGCTATCCATTGCGCAAACGCCGCATTCAGTGCCGCAGGATCAAACGCCGCGCCTGTACCAAACTCATTCCCCCTTAGACGGTTGCGCCACTGGTAATACTCGGCGGAGGTCTGTGGGCGCCCGCTAGCCCTGAACGCCTGCGCCAGTGCTACGTCCTGTGCCTGCGCGTCCTGCGCGTACTGCGAAGAGGCCGAGGTTTGTATCAGCGGTATCGTGTTCAGCAGGTCCCGGGGCCGACTGGTGACCGACGGCGGTGTCCAGCTCATACCCGACCCTGTCGCGGACCGCAGCTTGGCAGCAGGCGTATAGGAGTACCCGTACACGGGGTCCCACGCGCTGCGCGGCGGGCTGTCGCGGAAATCTCTATCCAGAGCCTCATCACCCGGCCCGTAGATCGGCGGTGGCGCTACCGGAGGCCGGTATACGTTAGGGGTCGTATAGGTGGGTATCGTGGGTATCGTGGGTGGGGGGATGGCATAGTTCAACATTATGTTTGGATCAATCCCAGCGGCCTGCAGATCCTCGATTGACAGCTGGTTTTTAATGAACAGGTGACGCAGCATTTCAGGGTTGTTAGCATTCTCTGTAACTGCCCGGTTAATGTTCTGGTTTAGGGTCCCTGTGGTGCCTGTTTGGGCCACGGATGTGCCCACCTCTGATTGAAAGCCTGTCGCCGGTATCGCCGGCCCAGTTCCCATCACTATCGCCCCCGTGGGCGTGGTGATCGTTGGCACTGTGACATATGCTTGGTATGCAGCATCGCCCAACGCCCTCATGGCATCGTTCGTCGATATTCCATAATGGCTGGCCGCTTCCAGCGCCGCTATGGGGTTGGACTGATTACTAACATAGGTCCTTATGTTTTGGTCGTACTCGTCCTGTGTCATACCATTGGACAAGGCTGCTTGTAACCCTGTGGAGATTTCGTTTGCCATAGTGAATGCTCATCGTCAGGACGAAAATGCCATAGCCACACATTCTAGGGTTAATAGTACTCCTGCACAATACCCTGATTCTGCTGCGCGTCCTCATCTTCATCCGTGTTTAACCGGATGAAGTTCCCAGCCCGAAACCGCATCAGGGCTTGCGTGGTACTATCAACCTGATCGTCGTTATCCCCGTTGGGGAACGCTGCACACTCCTCCACCAGATCCTCTGCCCACGCTGTTTCCGGCACCCAGACCATCCCGCTTTCGAGCATCGGCGCTACTGTGTGCGCCCGCGACACCTTATCCTGACCCGCCCGACGCCCTCCGGGCGTATACATCGTCACCGCGATCCCCGACCGCCGCAGCTCCTGCTGCAGCGTTACGCCCGTGGCCTTACCCTCGATCAGCACGTTATCGGGATGCCAATACTTATACTGGTCAAGGGCTATACGCTTCAGCTCTGGGAAATCCCAGCGGCCCCGGCGCACATCTATTAGCATGATCGCGGGCCCTGAGTCCACGCTTGGGTAGAAAATCCCCCACGTCGTAATCACCGAATAGTCCGCCGTTTCCTTTCTGGAATACGCTGTATCATACGATTGTATTATATAGTCAAATTCAGGAATCCAATCGTTCTTCCAGATCCGCCAGTACTCCCGCTTCAGGATCGCCCCCTCATCAGAGGTCGGCCTCTGCTGCCACTGGGCCTGCCACTTCTGCGAGGACAGCGACGCCTTTACCGCCTGCAGCTCCTTCAGCTTCCAGAACTCAGGCCATAACGCCCGCTCTGTGTCCAGCCCCTCATCCATAATTGCCGGGAAATCTATCAACTCCCACTGGTCAGAGTTCGTACCGGCCTGTGACTTTATCAGCCTCGCGGTCAGGTCTTTCGTTCCCCAGCGTGTCATTACTACGACTATCGCCGCTGCCGGTTGTAATCGCTGCCGGGGGCCTGATGTGAACCACTCCCACGCGTTGTCCAAGGCCAGCGGTGACAGCGCGTCTTGCTCAGAATTGTGCGTAACAACATAACCATGTCCCGCCAAAAACAACCCGTCCTCCCGATCTACCGTGATGCACTGCACCGACCCCCTTTCGGGCAAAGCACTCACCTCTATCGAGCGACCCCGCTTGTCTGTTGGCGTATAAGCATTTTTTAACTTTCTAGGCATCCTCGCGCACTGCGCCAACCGGAACATCACCCTATGGTTCGTTTTCGCCGTAGCAAACCTTTCACGCTTGTCCTCATACGAGCGTAAACAAGCCTTTACGCCCAGCGAATGCAGAAGCTCAACAACCGCCATAACCAGATTCTTGTCGCAGTTGTAAAACCCCGCCTGCCCATTTTCCAAAACACAACCATCAGTATCCACCAACCCCTGAAGTAAACTCATTCGCTGCTCAACAGAGCCCCGTAAGTACACCTCCGGTATGTGCTTATTGTTTATAACCCCAAGTGACTTCAGCTGTGCATGCAACCCATAAACCGTAAAAGTCCAACCATCCCCCCTAATAGGGGATACCTCATACCCCAAACGCCTGAACTCAGAAATCATATACTCCTGATCCCCGGTTTTTGGGTCCGCCGTTATGCGACCACTGGAAGAGGTCCCATCACCCAACCACGCACCAAGAACCCACGGATCAATCGGTAAATCTGCCTTCGGGTATTCAACCGGATTTACACGCGGCAAAATTGGCTTGTTAGGTTTACTCCACTGCGAAAGCTCACGCGCTGTCTTTGACACAACCTTCGCCTTACTAAGGTTCGTGGCCGAATTAACCCCCCACAAGTGCTCCGAATCGCAAATAATCTCACAACCGTCGTCCGTCAAAACACTGTACAAAAGCCGATCTGCATAAACCGGCGACTTCGCCGTCACAACCGTCGTCTTACCATCCGGGCCAAATACCTCGTCACCAACGCAAAGATGCTGTATCTCAACAAAACCCCTCGGTGTCGGTATCGGCGTGCTTACCTCAAGCGCATGCGGGTCATCAATGATCAGCAGGTCGGCACCACGGCCCGTCATCGCACCGCCCACCCCCACCGCAAAGTACTCCCCGCCGTGGGACGTGTCCCAGCGCCCGGCGGCCTTACTGTCTGCCTGCAGCTTCACGTCCTGAAACACTTCCCGGTAGGTGTCCGTGTCCATCAAGTTCCTGACCTTACGGCCAAAGCGTACCGCCAGCTCGCCTGTGTGTGTTGCTTGAATGATTTTTAGGTCCGGGCGTCGGCCCATCGAGAACGCCGGGAGCAGGTAGGACGAAAATTCTGACTTGGTATGCCTCGGCCCCATGTTGATGATGAGCCGCTTGAGGGTGCCGTTCGCGATCCTGTCGAACGCGTCGGCCATCTTTTTGTGATGCGCACCAAGGATCGCCGCCGGCCAGACGTAGCGCGCAAAGTCGATAAAGTGCGTGCGCGCATCGTCCTGTGCCTGCAGCAGCGCAAAGCGTAGCTGCAGACGGAGCCGTTCTGCCTCGATGTCTTCATCACCAGCTGACTTCAATTTGAGTACTCCTTGATTGTTTGGCGATAAGCGTATCACAGCATCTGCTGTTCTGGGGCAGCTTTTATTTGCCTAGCACACTTGCGGCACGTTTTGATTTTACTCTGCATTTTTCTTATTGTTGAGCAGCTTTTATCTGCCTAGCACACTTCCGGCACGTTTTGATTTTACTCTGCGTTTTTCTTATTGTTGAGAAAATTACTTTTACGAGATCCGTGTACCGTGATCACTATGTTAGGGCCCACTGGGCGTGTATGTCTTTATCGTTCACGCTTTCGCGGGGGCTGTTGCGGTTATAAACAGTTGTTACCTCGCTGTCGGTCTCTACCCACACCTTAGCCCCACACGATAGCGGCTTGTCGGGTGAGTACACCACACGGCTGGGGCCACTTATAATGACCTCGTTGCACAGGCGGTTTTGTTTATAGTTTTTGACGGTAAGCACGGGCAGGTCTGCGCCCTTGGCGTTAGCCTTGATGTTGTGCTGATTAACATGTATGCGTGTTTTCATCGTAATTCCTCCATAAGTGAGTAAAGTTGCTCTTCACTCATGCTTGCCGCACCTACCGTTGCGGATGTTGGTCAGCACACCCCGAAACAGAATCTCCATAGGGGTATTGCACAATTTGTCCAAATCGATGTCAGGACATATAAACGGGTCCACAATCGTGATTCTTGTGCTGTGGATTCCTCCATTGGTCTCGATCGTGCCTACTGCTGCGCATATTGTCTGAGCTATCTCCAGACTTTTGAACTGCAGGTTCGCAAGTATTATTTCAGGCCGCTTGATCCGCATTCTGCCCCCCGCATGCCCACGTAAACTCGCGCTTTTGGCATTGCGCACACTCTGTTTTGCCAGACTCCAACAAGTTAAAATGCACACTACCGCACGCACAGACTTTGGCTTTGTGGTCGAGTAGGCTTTCTATGTCAGCCATTCAACCATCCTCGTAGGATATGGGGTCGGGTACAAAAACAAAATAAGCGTGGCTGGACCAGTCATGTTCAGAACCATCCTCTAAGTCAGGGAACAGGGGGCCGATTATTGTATTGGTAATTGCATTAATGGCATTTATAGCCTGTTCGTGCCAGTCGTCGTTCTGATCGTCATAATCAGCGCCACAAACAGCGCCCCCATTGAGTTCAGATCGTAACAGATCTTTTAATTCTGCTAGTGTGGTTGTCCTATCCACAGCGACTGAGCTGTGTGGCAAATGGTGCCCAGACCAGTAGTCCGGTAAACAAACGCCTGCAAAAGCGCACGTTAAGTTATTCATGATTCAGTACTCCTTGAGGTTTTTGTTGGTTTGAATTTCTACTGCGAAAACATTAAACCCCACTTTTATGTAAGCGTCAACTACTTCCTACTATTTAGAATTTGCAAAATTTTTAGGGGGTGTTCTTTTTTCGGGAAGGTAGGGGGGTGTTTTGGCCATTTGGTTTTGGGACCTCATATCCTGTATGAAATCGGGC
>TARA_R110000868_G_scaffold121414_2_pt1 | contig 10458 bp, 9 predicted proteins | sample TARA_R110000868 | Tara Oceans TARA_R110000868 (sample SAMEA4397489) | marine metagenome | biome: Polar Biome; feature: [SRF] surface water layer (ENVO:00010504); material: water (ENVO:00002006), including particulate matter (ENVO:01000060) such as... | depth 5 m | reverse complement strand
GTTGTTTTCTTTAATTATTCCCGTTTATAATCGACCGGATGAAGTAGATGAACTTTTAGAAAGTTTGTCTCAAACAGATTATAAAGAAGATTTTGAAATTGTACTTGTTGAAGATGGATCGTCTTTAAAATGTGAAGATGTTCTTCAAAAATATTCAGCTAAATTATCTATTTCCTATTATTATAAAGAAAATTCAGGCCCTGGAGATTCAAGGAACTTTGGAATGCTTAAAGCCAAAGGAGATTATTTTATCATATTCGATTCAGATTGTATTATTCCAAAGCAATATTTGAATGAAGTTGATAAAGCTTTAAAAGAAAATTATGTGGATTGTTTTGGAGGTCCAGATAAAGCGTTAGATAGTTTTTCGGATATTCAAAAAGCAATTAATTTTGCCATGACTTCCTTTTTAACAACAGGAGGAATACGTGGCGGTTCTGAAAAAATTGATAAATTCCAACCTAGAAGCTTTAATATGGGGTTGTCTCGAAAAGCTTTTGAAGCTTCTAAAGGTTTTGGAAACATCCATCCTGGCGAAGATCCAGACTTGTCTATTCGATTGTGGAATCTTGGTTTTGAAACCAAACTTTTCCTTAATGCGTATGTATATCATAAGAGAAGGATTGATTGGGAGAAGTTTTCCATTCAAGTTAATAAATTTGGTAAAGCTAGACCCATATTAAATAGTTGGTATCCAAAATACAATAAGCTAACCTTTTTCTTTCCTTCCGTATTTATTATTGGATTTGGATTGGCCGTTTTCTTATTGATATTTACATATGATTATTTATTGAAATTGTATTTTGTTTATTTTCTACTTCTATTTGTTGTTTCGGCTTATCAAAATAGAAGTGTCAAAATTGGTTATTTATCGATTGTTGCAGTTTGGAAACAATTTTATGGTTATGGCTTGGGTTTTATAGAATCCTATATTAAAGTTATTGTTTTAAAGCAAAAACCTCAAATTGCCTTTCCTGAATTATTCTTCAAAAATTAATTATGGCAAAAATTATTGGCTTAACAGGTGGTATTGGAAGCGGTAAAACAACTATTGCAAAACATTTCAAGAAATTGGGTATTCCCGTTTACATCGCAGATGATGAAGCGAGAAAAGTAATGCAGTCTTCAAAGATCGTTAAGGCTATTAAAAAGATATTTGGAAACACCATTTTTGAAGGAACCAATTTAAATCGAGAAAAGCTGGCAGAAATTGTGTTTAACGATCCTGAAAAATTGAAATTGCTCAATAGTATTGTTCATCCAGCTGTAAAAGAAGATTTTAAAGAATGGCTTTTGAAAAACGATGCATTTCCTTTTGTAATGTATGAATCGGCTATTTTATTTGAAAGCGGTACTTATAAAGATTTTGATATAATAATTACGGTTATTGCACCTATAGAAGTAAGGATTGAAAGAGTTTTACAACGAGATAATACAACCCGAGATCTTGTTTTAAAAAGAATAAATTCGCAATGGACTGATGCACAACGCATTTCGAAAAGTGATTATATAATTGAAAATATTAATTTAGATATTTCAAAAAACGAAATTGACAATATTCTTAAAATTTTAAGGATAAAACAAAAGGAGTCCTAGATGTTAATGTTTGGTTAATATATTATCATTCATACTGTTAAAATGTTAATTTTGTTCCGATGAATAAATTATTTTTTAGATTACTTGTTTTGTTAATGAGCTTATCCTTAATTGGAATAATTCTCGTTCAAGTGTATTGGTTTAATTCTTCGTTTAAAAATAACGATGAACAGTTTAAATTTCACGTAACACAAGTTATTGCTAATGTTGCTGATAAACTTCAAAAACAAGAAGCATATAGTTTTTATGATAAATACAATCATTATAAAGTCAGTACTGGAAAAATTCCTCAAAAGAATGATTTACTAGAGTTTTATTATGTTCAAAAGAATCCTTTAACAAATAAAACTATTGTTTATTCTAATAGTATTATTTCGGAAGATTATAACATATCTCCTTCGTTCTTTGAAAAGAAATTTGGTTCAGGTGCTGAACGTTTTAAGAATTTTAATTCTAAACGTGTCACTGAGGTGTATAACAACAATACCATTGATAAATCGAATTTATCTCAAAGTCTTACTCCAGATGTGAAAATTGAAAAATCAGGAAATTTAGATGTTTTAGATAATGCTCAATTTGAAATTTTCTTTAAAGATATTGCCTCAGCAATGCCACTTCAAGAAAGGATTTCTAAAGAAACTCTTCAGAAATTAATCAAAAAAGAATTGGAAGAATATGGAGTTAAAACAAAATTTGAATTTGGAATATATAGTAATGGTTTAGCTACTAAAATAAAATCAGATGATTTTAAATATGATAAAGAGGCAACCTATTCTATTCCTGTTTTCACGGATAACGAAGGAAATGAAAAATATAAGTTATTAGTTACGTTTCCACACAAGAAAAAATTCTTGTTGTCTGAACTGATACGAATTACAGTATTGTCAATCGTTTTCACGTTGATTATTTTAGTGGCCTATTCAAGTGCATTGAACCAATTGATACGTCAACGTCAAATTTCTGAAATCAAAACAGATTTTATAAATAACATGACACATGAATTTAAAACGCCTATTGCTACAATCAATTTGGCTTTGGATGCCATTAAGAATCCAAAGATAATTGATGATAAAGAGAAGGTTTTGAAGTATTTGCAAATGATTCGTGACGAGAATAAGCGCATGCATGCTCAGGTAGAAAATGTATTAAGGATTTCAAAATTAGAGAAAAAAGAGCTTGATATAGAAAAAGAATCTAGCGATGTTGAAGAAGTTATAAATGATGCTATTGAGCATGTTAATTTAATATTGGAAGACAGAGAAGGTACAATTAATTGTCATTTTGATGCAGCACGAACTACGGTTTTAATAAACGAAGTTCACTTTACTAATGTAATTGTAAATGTATTAGAAAACGCAATTAAGTACTCACCGGATATACCTGAAATAGATGTTTATACTGAAAATGTAAAAGACATGATTCTTATAAAGGTTAAAGATAAAGGACTTGGAATGAGTAAAGTTGCTCAGAAAAGAGTTTTTGAAAAATTTTATAGAGAGCATACAGGAGACCTTCATAATGTTAAAGGACACGGATTAGGTTTAGCGTATGTAAAAAGAATAGTTGAAGACCATAATGGTCAAGTATATGTTGAAAGTGAAAAGGGAAAAGGGAGTACCTTCATAATAAAAATACCACTAATAAATTAAAATATGGAAAATATAAATAAAAAAATTCTTTTAGTAGAAGACGACCTGAATTTTGGTGCTGTACTGAAAGATTATTTAATGTTAAATGATTTTGATGTCGTTTTAGCTAAAAACGGTATGGAAGGATTTGAAAAATTTAAAAAAGACACTTACGATTTATGTATTTTGGATGTCATGATGCCTTATAAAGATGGGTATACTTTGGCTAAGGAAATTAGAGAGAAAAATAGTGAAGTCCCTATTATTTTCTTGACAGCAAAATCAATGAAAGAAGATGTCTTAAAAGGATACAAAGCCGGTGCTGATGATTATTTGAACAAGCCTTTTGATTCAGAAGTTTTACTTATGAAAATCAAAGCTATTATTCAAAGAAAATCTTCAGATGTGAAAGCAGAACAAGTTCAGTTTGAATTTAATGTTGGAAAATTCCACTTGAATTCAAAATTGAGATTCTTAACTTTTAATGGAGAAGAACCAATTAAGTTGTCTCCAAAAGAAAATGAATTGTTAAAAATGTTAATCCTTCATGAAAATGATTTAATGCCAAGAGAATTGGCCTTAACTAAAATATGGAGAGATGACAATTACTTTACTTCAAGAAGTATGGATGTGTACATCGCTAAATTAAGAAAGTATCTTAAACTTGATGAAGATGTTGAAATCCTAAATATTCACGGAGAAGGATTTAGATTGGTCGTAAAGAACAAAACAGCATAAATGAATAAATAAGGCTTCGAGAAATCGGAGCTTTTTTTTTTGAAACTATTCCTGCCTTACACTACACCATTTATCATAAAAAAAACAATTTCCAATATCTAAAAAAAAGCTTCCGCTGGTCGCTTTTTTTAGTTAGGAAATTCAGTTTTTTTATTTCAAAATACTTTTCGTTTCAGTCAGGATTAAGGAATGGTACTTATTTTAAATTCAGTTGTAATGCAAAACAGTTCTTTTCCTCTTTTGTAATACTAAATACGAATGATTCTTCGGATGCATTTTCATGAATAACCACTTGGTCCTTCAAAGAGAGTTCTTTCATGAAATTCATTTCAAAACTTTTAATTTCTTGATTTAAGATTGTTTTTTCAACTACTAAATCAAGACACCATTCTAAGTACTTCACATTATTGACGTGATTTACAATATCCAAATCAGATAAAAATACTGTTTTTTCAAATAACTCTTCTTTTTCAGGGCTTATGCTTATTTTCGAAAAAGGTGCTACAGTTGCTTTCTTTTCGGGATACAATTCAAAGTGTTCGTTTGGTAATGCCAGTGCTTCTGGACGACGCTTTTCGGTATTGAAAACGGCCCAAAAAGTTTCTGAACCCACAATTTTTTTACCATTGAGATGCATTTCTAATGCACGAACAGAGCGAGAATTCTCTAAAGTGTTGATCCATGTTTTCACTGTTACAACATCTCTCCATTTTGGCAATGCAGTGATTTCAACTCGCATTCTACTCAAAACCCAAGCTTGATTAAATTCTTGCATGTCAGAAAAACTAATTCCTCCCATATCCGAATGTGCAGCAGCGGTTAGTTGTAAAAGATTACACAAATCAGTGTATTTTAAGTAGCCATTAGGCATGCATTGTGTAAAATTGATTTCCCAATCTTTGCTTAATATTGAAGTGAAATTTGGACTTATTGGCATATAAATAATTATGAATTATAAATTATAATTTTTCGTTTCTATATAATTAAATATAGTTTGGTATGGAGTTTCGTAATTAAACCATTTTGTATTCTCGTCTCTTTTAAACCAAGTTAGTTGGCGTTTAGAAAAGCGTCGGGTATTTTTCTTAATTTCTTCAACGGCAAATTCTAGCGTAAATTCTCCGTCAAAATAACTGAATAATTCTCTATAACCTACAGTTTGTAATGCATTGAGTTCTTTGTTAGGATATACTGTTTTCGCTTCTTTTAATAACCCTTCTTTTATCATGATGTCCACCCTTTTATTGATGCGATTGTACATGATACTTCTATCGGCTTCCAGTCCAATGAGAATAGGAGTGAAGTTGCGGCTATTTTGTTTCTGATTTAAAAAAGAAGAGTACGGTTTTCCGGATCCAATACACACTTCTACAAAACGCATCATGCGTTGCGGGTTTTGTAGGGTTTGAGGATTTTCGGATGCAAGTGTTTTAAAATAAGTAGGATCAAGGTCTTGGAGTTGTTCTTGTAAATAGCTAGTTCCTAATTTTTCATAAGTTGCATTTACTGATTCTCGAACTGAAGGATCTATTTCAGGAAATTCATCAAAACCTTTCAAAATAGCGTTGACATAGAGTCCTGAGCCTCCTACAAGCACTACATAATCATTGGTTAAAAATAATTCGTCAATTTTAGCAATGGCTTCTTTTTCAAAATCACCAACAGTATATAATTCAAAAATCGATTTGTTTTGGATAAAATGATGTGGTGCGGCAGCCAATTCTGTTTTGCTAGGGACAGCTGTGCCAATTGTCATTTCTTTAAAAAATTGTCGGCTGTCACAGGAAACAATTTCACAGTTGAAGTGATTTGCTAGATGGATACTCATGGCCGTTTTGCCAATTGCCGTAGGTCCGATGATGGTAATTAGGTATTTCATATTTATTTTTAGCCCAGATAGAAATGAAAACCCCGGACGATTGCAAGTTAGTATTTCTTGACGTAAAAGAGCGCCTTTTGAAGCTCCTTTTATGGCTTAGAAATACAATTGTAAACGGAGGAGTTGCAATGAATAGCTGGAAGAAGCTTCCTATTATTATTATTATTATTATTATTTAAAGTGGTTGTCCACAGTGGTGGCAAAAATTAGCTTTATCAGGATTGTCTTTATTGTCACAAGTTTTACAAGGCATTTTTGTATTAACCGTTGGTTTTTGGACGTTTTTGGCAATTTCTGCGGTAACAATTCCTGTAGGGACTGCTATTATTCCATATCCCAAAATCATTACAAAGGAGGCAATAAATTGTCCTAAAGGGGTTACAGGGGAAATGTCGCCATAACCTACGGTGGTAAGGGTAACTATAGTCCAATAAATTCCAGCTGGTATGCTAGTGAAACCACTTTGCTTGCCTTCGACCACGTACATGATGGATCCTATAATAATAGTAATTATGAGTACAAAATAGATAAAAACAACAATTTTACCACGACTGGCATTGATTGCTTGTCTCAATTGGGTTGATTGACTGGTAAATTGTGGGTGATTTAATATTTTGAACAAACGAAGTAATCGTAGGGAACGTACCACGCTAAAAATACTAGTTCCTATGAAGAAAATGGACAAATACATGGGTAAAATGGCAAGTAAATCAATGATACCATAAAAACTAAAAATATATTTCCAGGATTTGTTTATTGTTAAGATGCGTAAAAGATATTCGATTGTGAAAAATCCAGTAATAATCCATTCCAGAAAAACTAGCTCTGCATGGTATTTCAAATCAAATGCAGCAACCGTTTCCATCATTACTAAAAGAACACTTAATAAGATAAGTCCTAACAGAATTAAATCAAATAAACGCCCCGCTTTGGTGCTAGTACCATAGATAATGATATGCGCTTTTTGTTTAAAAATATCATATTTGGATTTTATCTTACGCATTTAGATGAAATAAATTTTGGATTTAATTAGAACTTTATAATCTTAAAACCTTTATTTTTTCTAAGATATCCTTGAATGATATTGCGAGTATCTCGATTGTTATCCATGGGTATAATGATGTTTTTTAAAATTTCAACATTTGTAATTTGATAGTTTAAATCATAAAAAGCATAGCCTTTTAAAACGCCATTTTTAACTAAAACAGCTGAGCGCTCACTTATTTTTCTTCCTTTATCAATAATAATCATGTTGGTGTTTTCAAATCCATTTTTGTCTATGAAATCTTGAACTCGGAGATTGTATTCTAATGCTGTAATTTTACCTATACAAGCGCCATCACATTCGTTAATTGTATGTTGGAAACAATGATTTTTGGTTTGATATAATCCAGTGAATTTCTGGCATAAATTGAATTCGGTCGAAATTCTATATAAAGCATTTTTTCCTTCAAGAGCATTGGGGTAGGCTATGATTTCTTTTTTTCTCCCATCTGCTTTTTGAAGTTTTAAATTTAAATATCCATTGGTATCTTTCTCCGAATAAATAGCCCATGAAAAATTACTTTTTCTAGCCATTCTATTGTAAACAGGTTTGTTGATTTTAATCTCTTCAATTTCTTTCAAAAAGGAGATTAATTCTGATCCAGTTTCTTCAAATGTTACCGTGAAAACTTCTTTTTGTATTTTTTTTGCACTAGTAGTAATTCCTGTAAAATGCTGATTAACCCTTTTTTTAATGTTTCTACTTTTACCAATAAAAATTATTTTTCCAGCTTCATTATGAATATAATAGGTGCCTACTCTTGAAGGCAAACTTTCGATAATATCTTGAAGTTTAGGAGCGATTCCTTTTTGAATTTCGGTTTTAATTAGGTCTTTGACGATCTCTTTTTCTATGTCTTTGTCCAAAAGCATTTTGAATAATTTGACAGTTGCCATTGCGTCTCCACTGGCTCTGTGTCTATCAGCCATAGGAATTCCCAAGGCACGGACTAATTTTCCTAAACTATGAGATGGTTGCTCGGGTAGTAATTTTTTTGATAACTCAACGGTACAAAGTGTTCGTTGATTGAAGTCATATCCCAAACGTCTAAATTCAGTGCGTAAAATACGATAATCAAAATCAGCATTGTGAGCTACGAGTACGCAATCATTGGTCATTTCTATGATGCGTTTGGCTACTTCAAAAAACTTAGGTGCAGCCGTTAACATGGCGTTATTTATACCAGTCAACTTCACCACAAAGGGTTGAATTGGAATCTCAGGATTGACTAAACTGATAAATTGATCCACAATTTCATGGCCATCATATTTGTAGATAGCAATTTCTGTAATCCCTTCTTCATTGAATTGTCCTCCAGTGGTTTCTATGTCAAGTATTGCGTACAAATTTTTTTGTTTAAAGTTTGAGGTTTAAAATTGAAAAACAGCTAGAATAAATAGTATCTAATTAGTACTTATTACCTTCCTCCAAATATACTACTTCCAATGCGAACCATTGTGCTGCCACATTCAATCGCCAACTTATAATCTCCCGACATTCCCATGGATAAAATTGATACCTGCGGTAATGAATCTTTATGAGATTGCAATCCCTTGAAAATAGAATTTAAATGTATGAATTCTTTTTTAATTTGATTTTGATTATCCGTAAAAGTAGCCATTCCCATTAATCCAACTATTCGAATGTTTTTCATTTCTAGAAAATCATTTGAAGCTAGGAGCTTAGCTAACTCTTCTTCATCCAAGCCAAATTTAGTTTCTTCTTCAGCAATATGCATTTGCAACAAGCAATCAATAATTCGATTATTTTTTAAGGCTTGTTTGTTTATTTCTTGTAATAATTTCAAGCTATCTACTCCGTGAATTAAGCTCACAAATGATGCCATATATTTTACTTTATTTGTTTGAACGTGACCAATCATGTGCCATTGAATATCTTTGGGCATTTGTTCCCATTTTTCAGACATCTCCTGGATTTTATTTTCGCCAAAAATACGTTGACCTGCATTGTAAGCTTTCATTAAATCTAGAATAGGTTTTGTTTTTGAAACAGCAACTAGAGTTACGTTTTGAGGTAAAGTAGATTTTATAGATTGTAAATTGGCTGCTATATCCATTTTTGTTTTTTTGTTGTTCAAACTTTTTTTTAGATGAATTAAATCATTCATTGTAGTGTCTGATCTGTATTACGAATTTTTAATGCTACTTGATGATAGTAACCTGATTTCTGATTTAGCAACATAAAACTAAACCATGAAATTCATTATAAAAGTATATTTTACTTTTTTTAGAATCAATTGCTTCTGGAAATTTGAATAAAGAGCTTTAGAGGGATTATTGGTTTTCATTCGCAGTTTTTTCGTTAAATTCTGCGAATGAAAACAAAAATATTATATAAATTGTTTAGAAACTTTTTCTGCTTTTTTACTTTCATTATAGTCGTAAAAACCTTCTCCAGATTTTACTCCTAGTTTTCCTGCACGAACCATATTAACTAGTAAAGGACAAGGAGCATATTTTGGGTTTTTATAACCGTCATACATCACATTTAATATGGCAAGACATACGTCAAGTCCAATAAAATCTGCCAATTGTAAAGGTCCCATTGGGTGTCCCATACCTAATTTCATTACAGTGTCAATTTCATAAACACCCGCCACTTTATTGTATAATGTTTCAATCGCCTCATTAATCATTGGCATCAAGATTCTATTAGCAACAAAACCAGGGTAATCATTAACTTCAACTGGGGTTTTTCCTAATTTCTCAGAAAGTGCCATAATAATTTTAGTCACTTCATCACTTGTATTGTATCCACGAATGATTTCAACCAATTTCATAATAGGTACTGGGTTCATAAAATGCATCCCAATCACTCTTTCAGGATGAGTAACTACAGCTCCAATTTGAGTAATTGAAATTGACGAAGTATTTGTTGCTAGAATTGTATTATGTGAGCAAGCTTCATTTAATTGCTTGAAAATATCTAATTTCAATGCTACGTTTTCAGTAGCAGCTTCAATGACTAAATCAACTCCTACAACACCATCTTTAATGTCTGTATAAGTAATAATATTAGTGATCGTTTTTACTTTGTCTTCTGGAGTAATAGTTCCTTTTACAATCATTCGATCCAAATTCCCAGCTATAGTAGCCATTCCTTTATCTAATGATTTTTCAGAAACATCAATTAACTTTACGGTAAAACCACTTTGAGCAAAAGTATGGGCAATTCCGTTACCCATTGTTCCTGCTCCAATTACTGCTATTATTTTCATTTATTTATATTTAATTTTAAAGTTTTCTCGTTTAACTTTTAAATCAAAATGCTTGATTTATTTTTTAAAACAATCAATTATTTGATAAGCAACTCTTAATGCCTCTGTAGCTTGTTCTAAAGTTACAATAGGAGTTGTATTGTTATTTATTGCATCAGCAAAAGTTTCTAATTCCTCAAGAATAGCATTGTTTTGCTCTACCTCAGGATTAGAGAAATAAATTTGTTTTTTAACACCTTCGGCATTTTGCAAAATCATGTCAAAATCTCCAGGAATTTCTGGCGCATCTTTCATTTTTACTACTTCACATTTTTTCTCTAGAAAGTCAACCGAG
>TARA_R110000868_G_scaffold1415_3_pt1 | contig 10459 bp, 13 predicted proteins | sample TARA_R110000868 | Tara Oceans TARA_R110000868 (sample SAMEA4397489) | marine metagenome | biome: Polar Biome; feature: [SRF] surface water layer (ENVO:00010504); material: water (ENVO:00002006), including particulate matter (ENVO:01000060) such as... | depth 5 m | reverse complement strand
GTTCGGTCTGTTGTATAACTGTTAACCCAGAATTCTTTAATTTTTGTCATTTGTTTACCGCCAGCCCCGGGACCCATTTTGGTCTTGTTGTTATATAATCTAGTGTAACACCAAATTGCCACTCGTGCATACTTCGATGTATTTTTTCATACGAGTCAGAATATAGACTAAGTAGATGACTGTGTAAGTGTTTCCTGTCTAACTTTAATTTTGGGCTGCACCAAGCTGCTTCTTCTTCGCCTCCCCATAAAAATTCAAGCAACCCTCTATTAACCAAGTCTTGCATCATGAATAATCTGTCAGGTCTTGCATTAGGTCTAACATCGTCTACAAATACAATTAAATTATCTGAACCATTAAACAAAATCCATTTACTGAGAGCGTGATACTTGCTTTCAGTATCACAGTCTACTCTTAATACATCTATCTTTAATTCTGCACTTGGTAGATCGTCCAATGATTTAATTATTAAATCAGGACGAAAGTCAAATTGAGCATGTAAGTAATTTTTTAATTCAACAGCATCTTGCGGAACGCCTATATCTTTATATAGTGTTGCTTCTTTAAAATTCTCTACTAGTGTAAAATGGCATTCTTTATGCGTCATCAGATGTTGCATTGCAGCACTCCAATGACCTGATGCTGCACCTAGTTCCCAAATAGTATTTGGATTTACATAATCAATAATTGCAAGTTCAATCGCCATGTCATACATATTTGCCATAGCTTCGTATTTGTGATAAAACATTCCCAATTCATGTAATTTACTTTCTGGCAAAGTTTTCATATCCCCATTTACGTTCCAAACACCACCAGCACTCTCCACATTCTTTAGTAAAGTTTTTGGTATTAACAGAGTTGCCTTCGCAACTACGTGTAATCTTTAGTAGCTTATCTAAAATGCCCAAATCATCAGCAAGCCAGAACGGCACACGTTTATCGCCATTACGGAATGGTTCGTACTGGTGATACCAAGGGCTCAACTCTCGCTGCTCATGCATTACTGTTATGCTATCTTTAATTACAACAAGTGGATCTGACTCGTCTCGATGTGCTTCGTCACATTGTGGTAATGCATCAAGCGGAGGATTTTGTGTAAGTCCGGTGTATTCGCAGTATAGAAGTTTTTCCGGGGTTGCATAAAAAGGAGATGTGGGGAAACGATCTGCGTGGCCTTCGCCATATTCCCATCTAAGATAATTACTAACTGTTTCTTGTGCAGTATTATAACTGCTAATGTTTTGGCCGTTAACAAAACGATGTACCCACCAATAATTAGCAGGCTCGATTATAGTATCACAAATTTCAACGTTAGGAAATTCTCCTCTAACCCATTCAATGATTTTCTTTGCGTATGCTACACAATCAACTCTATCGTATTCTGGTATACAAGGGGGGTTTGCTCTTTGAACAGTGAAAGGGTGTATAACTGCATCGTTACTACCTTTATCGTTTAATGTTTTTGCAAGTAAGTACAACACTACTGCACTATCAAACCCGCCACTAAGTCTGATACTATTATGTTTAGCGATCCAATTAATATATACATCTCCGTACGGAGTTGCAAATTTATTATGAATCTCTTCATTGTCTCTAATTTTTAAAATATTCATCTCACTTCTCTTTCTTACACACTTCTAGACATGTAGAAAACGGAGTTTCTGTAGTCCAAGTGTTTGCTATTTTATCCCACATTGTGATAATCTGATTCACACTGTTGTTTTTAATGTTTAGTTTTTCATATTCTTCGCCGTATAATTCTTTAAGTTGTTCTATCTTATATTTGCTAGTTGTTAGCCAACAGCATGGCACAAATGTTCCATCTAACTCAATGAACGGATTGTTAATTAAGTTGTCCTTCTTTAAACACGTCGGAAGGATGCTAGATTGAGTCTCACCCATTTTTCGTATTCCGTATCTTCATATTCCATTACTCCAAATTCACCTTCGAATGATTCGAAATTATCTACCACATCATTCACATAATCAAAATGTTTAACTATTTTATTTTTTAGCCACGTAATATCCCACTCCACGGCATTCTCAGGTGCTGATAGAGTTATTCCCTGAGTAAACAATATATGGTCAAATCTAAGAAATATTGCTTGATCTATTGCAGTATCAATCGAATCGATATTATATTTAAATATTATATGCTTCCATACTAAGTATGGCGGATCACTGGCCCTTGAAACTATATCTGTTAATGCAATAATATCTTTTACTTGTTGATTAATACGGTATTTGGAAGAATTAGCAAAAGATCCGTCTATGCTAATTACTAGGTTATCGAATCGATTTAAAATTTTTACTAATTTTTTCCAAAATGTATCTCGTTGATAAGATCCGTTAGTGTGTATAGTTATTGCAGTTGAGGGATTTTTAGCTTTGATGTATCTACACATTTCTATTAAGTATTTATAGTATATAGGATCTCCCCAATTTCCACATATAAGATACTCTTTAATACCCCCCATGTCAAACACATGTTTATAATATTCCCAATTGTAATACTCGTCAACAAACAAGTCTTTGATTTCGGGATTAGATAGTTGTGTCCTGGCACATTCCGGACATGCTAGCATACATTTCCATGTAACACCTAAGTGCAAGTTTTCAATGACTCTGTTGCTAAACTTATACAAACTGTGCCTTAAAGGGATCAAACTCACTACTGCACTTCATAGCACATACACCTAGCTTACCCGCTTTAAGGCTAGTTTTATTCCAACTCGATTGTATGCTAGTAAGCAAGTTACCTTGCATAACTGTTTCAATCCCCTGTGTTATTGTATTAATAGCTTCTTTACCACCAGCAGCATCAATGTGTTCCCATATTTGTTCTACTCTATAATCTTCGTGCCACCACTTATACATACGTCCGGCAGTCCAACAGCAAGGCATCAACAACCCTTCTGCAGTAATGAATATGCTTTTTTCTTCTGCTACTTTACATTTAATAGCACATGAATCATAATACTCTCGCATCGAGCCATGTGTTTTTTCAATCTCTGATTGCTTTTCTAAAGCAATGTTTTGATTTGACTCTTGTTTAGGCTTTGCTATAACTGCAGTGTTTTCACCTTTGTGGTTCTTAGCTTGGTGTGCATCTTTACTAATGCTGTGTGCTGTTATAAAGCGTCCGCTTTTCTTTTTCTGAAACTTTTCAAATCCCATGGTCTGAGAGAGTTCTTCTGCAGCGTTGACCTGATGCTCGTTGTGTTCGAAAATAAGATAATCCCAACGAGCCCTGCCGCCTGCAGCAATAAATGCTTTTGCGTTACGGTATACATTATTCCAATTAACACCTTGACGATATATATGGTTAGTATCTTTTAAGCCGTCGATGCTGAAGATAACTGCACCATTACGTCCAAGTGTTGTAGCAAGTGCATGCCACCATATTGTGGTTTTAGCACCAGCATTTGTATTCATACTAAGCCACATTGTGGGGTTGTGTTCTCTGAAGTAACTGAATATCTCTAGTGTATCTCTTGCTATAATAGGATCGCCCAAGTTACCACACATATACATTGTTTTAAGTTGTCGAATAAACTCTGGCTTGAATATACGCTTACAATCATCTATTGTTAACTCAGCATTGGTTATATGCTTATTATCAACTCCGCCATTCTCATTACGATCACACATTGGGCAACTTGCTTGGCAGCGTTGTGTTACTTCCAAGTGAACAGTGGTTATCTCATTATAGTTATACATAAGGTGCTTTACGTTTTGGTATTGCTACATCTGCACCACAACTACAATATTCTCTTGTGCATACCGTAGCTTTGGTAGGTAAACGTACACTAGCAATGTCGTGTACGTTTCCGTAAGATGGTGTTATATAACAAGTTGCCCCGTATATATCACCGTTTGGTTCGATGGCTAGTCTATCAATTCCCATCTTGCAGTGCCAATCTTTGAATTGATCATGTTTCGTGTTTATTAAATCCTGGGGGGATATTCTTACACCATCTAAATAGACATCAACGTTATCGATGCGTCCGACCCCGTTGTACTTAGCACGTTTAATTCTCTTAATAGCAAACGCTAAATGTTTTTGTTGATAACCTGGCATTAATCCTGCACCATTATGATATTTGATTAATTTAGTAGCAACATCAATTTGTAAGTTGCTGGCTTCTAATCTACTATAAAACGATGTCATTCTTTCAAAGTCTGATGGTGGCATCATTAGGAATATTTTTATATTATAACGTAAATGCAGAGATTCTGCAATAGCAAAGAAATGATCCTCATTTGCGTATTCAGGATGAAAGCTAAAACATATCTCATCAAACGGTGCTGTCAGTTGTTGCCAGTAACGCAGTGTGCGACTTCCATTTGTAGTAAACTGTACGCTAGTTTTGTTTACGCTGCGAGCTACTAAGTCTTTGCAAAACAATTCGAACTCGGGCCATAAGGTAGGCTCACCGCCCGTGATGTCAACAATAAGAGGACTGTCGCCTCTGAATTGATCTATCATTTGTAAAACAGGTTTATAGTCTGCGGGCCAGCGATTTTTATTATCATGTAAGGCTGGGGCGCAATAAGTGCAGTTATAGTTACAAACTGTAGTAGCAACCCAGACTAGTTTTTTCCAAGGTTCGCTAAGTGTTATTTCTTGCACAACTTAATCCCAGTGCATTTTGGTAGTAGCTTGCCTTTGGTATTCGCTTCTAAGCCACATCATATCATCAAACGTAACTCTGTGATGCATAATAAGCCCATCCTTGTATGAAGTGAATTTGACATAGTTTCCTTTGTCTTCGACGACAATGTCTGTGCCGTTTAACAGTTTAAGCTCTAACCCGTTTGGTGTATTCCATTCTTCTACTAGTCGTTCGAAGTCTCGAATTCTAAAATGATATTCTCTTGCACAATTATCACTCATACGTACAGTTAACTTAACTTGATCTTTTTTAAGCAAATACATTTTAAGATTGTCTTTAAAAGTTTTCATCTTTATTTCATTACCTCATTTATAACCAATTTTCATAAACCTTTTATATTTTAAAAGTTCTAACTCGCCTTCGTAAAGTGTTCTAGACATTGGAATATTTGCACTAAATTCTTCCAGTGTATTATATGTGTTTACGTGTTCGTTTATCTCGACAAAATTGTTAGCTTGCAACACTAGTAGCTTACCCTTAGGTAACTTATTATACCACTTAGTAAAATTTTCAATGTGTTCACAACTAGTATTAATAATAGTATCAGGGACATCAGTTAACACACACGAAGTTCCATTAGAGCGAGATACTTTATATATATGCTTATTAAAATTGATAGTGTTAATATCTTGTGTTGATGCTTTGAATCTCCACCCATCCTTTACCCAAGGTTTATTAAATGTTTCTGCGATGCTTCTACAACTGTCGTCGATGTCAAAACTACGTATTTTGTTAACAGTTATGTCTGACTCAAACAACATAGTAGCTAGTGTAGCATACCAGCCAGCACAAAGATAAACAATACCCAGGTCGTGTTTAACTTTACTTAACTCATCTATTAGCCACACCTTGCTTTGTAATTGTCCTCTACTAAAACAATCTTTATCAATTGTAATATTGTTTATATAGAAGTTTTTAAATGCTGCAACGAATTGCGTTTCTGTGTATTTTTCAATTAGTGGCCATATTTTCCAATTGTTTAAGTCTACTATTACTTTTCGCAAAACTTCCGATTCCGGCCCTAGTATCTTAAAGATGCTTCTAATATTTTTGTTAACAATTGCAGTTCTGTATAAGTTAACAGTTTCACTATCTTCAGGAAACAATCTAAACAAACTGTATAAGTTTTGTTCTAACACTGCCCTTCGTAAATCGTCAGCATGTCCCGCAACAGGATATTTTTCCATAATCCTAAAAACACTATGTAAGTTATCGTCTATTACTGCGCTTCTAAAGTCGGCTTCATGATCGCATAGCCTAAAAATACTACTTAAATCTTTATCTATTACTGCCCTACGTAAATCACTAAACTCCGATACTTGTGGATACAGTATCTCAAATCTATCTAATAACTCATGTATCTCCAATGGCAATTGTTTAGTCGTGTTAACAGTGTCTGTATCTAACATCAAAGAAATGTGCTCCTTATTTTATATTATAACACACTATATGTATTTGTCTAGTTTTTAATCCATTCTGCATAAATGCGTGTATTATCCCATTTACACTCTTTAACTGTGCAGTCGAGCTTTTCTGCCCAGTCATAATTCAATTCAATGGTCCACGGAAAGAATTGTATATCTTCGACTCCTTGCCAAGGATGATCACCTGTGCCTGGATTTTGTCTCCAATAAATTCTACCACCGGGTTTACACAATGACACTGCCTTATACACTTGGTTGTATACTGTAGCTATATCTCCAAAATTTAAGCTGCCTAGACAAAGTACAACATCCCACTGTATGCCCGATGACTCAAAATCTTCAATGCTTACACGCATATCTGCTGCATTGTTGCTTGGGTCAATGCCTAGTAATCGTGTACCCCAATGTTCTTTAAACAAGTTATACCCGCAGCCAATATCTAATATGTTGTCTGACGGAGATACTTTAGTAAGCAACTCCCACCCACTATAAGTAAACTTATCGTAGTCTGGCTTCCAACTATTCTCAAAATAGTTTATTAATGTGTTGTCATTTGTAGACATATACTTTTATATCCTTCATTTTATAATCATGCCTGTCAATTATTCCCTCTCGCTCAATACCTAGTGTATCAGCTAGGTGGTAATTATCTAGCATAGTAGTTATCCTATCATTATTATTTTTACAGAAACTCATTATGTCACTGTTCTGCCGTTGAATCTCCAGCCACATAAGTCGTAGATTTTTATAGTAATGTGAATAGTCCGGGTACGTTATATTAAACTCTCCGCATAGTTTCCACCACTCATAACATTCGTAATTATTTCTGTAAACCATTACAATCGGATGCCCAAGTGCTTTAAGACTAGGTAACTTATGTGCAAATACATGCGATTTAATAATACGTGTACCTGTACCACTAAACGGCGCATCCCAATCGTCAGGCTTATCTGGATCAAACTCCATTCCTGGATCCCAGTATGCACCAATGTGCATTAACTGAGGTGTGCCTGGTGTGTCTGCAGCATGCCAATAAGTTCGTTCTTCTGAATAGTCTGACCGGTCAATATCTTTGCTCCAGTAAATGTTTTTAACAACACTACTCCATTTGCTACCCGGAGCCCCGGTGAATAAAATATAGTTCATACTGTTCCTTTGGCACTGCTAGCTAATTTAATTATATCGTCTAACCAATTGCTATCAACGTCGTTGATATATTTTCTATTTGCATCTGTTTTAAGAATCTCTTTCAGCCTAGCGTCAGATATAGTTAGTTCATTTGACATTAGACCTAATTCTTTTTCTAATTGTTGCAAGTAAGGTAATCCATATAGATATAGTAACTCCTGACTTGCAAAAATGCTATTGTAATATAGAATAATATCTGACAACTGTTCAATAAATGTTGGAGTGGTATGTTTACCTCGTACTCTGTGTTGTTGATATTCTAATATAGTAGGGTCCCTGCCGATTATTAAAAACTGTATGTCAGCATACTCGCTTGCATGTTTTACAAATTCATGGTAAACAGGTATAGTTTCTACACCATCGTCAAAGTAAGGGCAGCTAATGCTAGTAACATAATAAGAACTCTGCGTCCAATCAAAATTTGATAATAGCGCAGGTTGCTTCCAGTATTCTGCAAAAGGTTCCATATCGTGTCCTTCCCAATACTTATTTTGTAATTTAGGCCATACCCAGATGTTTGGATTCTGCCCTAGTGCTTTACTAAACAAGTGATTGCCTGATCCTTGTGGCCCTGTCATAATAGTTAGCAATGTTTTCATAGTTTAAAGATGCGGGTCCTCGCTGCGTATTCAATAATTTCACGGGTCTTGTTAGTTTTTAGTCCTGTGATCTGAATAGTGGCACGTGGGTGGTTGCTTGCATTAGCAGTTGCATGTGGGACGTTAGCCCAATCAAAGATATGAGCTTCCCCTGCACGCCAATGACTATAAACATAGTTGCCATACATGTAAAACTGCCCAGGTTGCCAGTCATCTAACATAATAGTAATACGAGCAACACGTTCAGGATCTTCTGGGCAACGATCCCATAGCTTGTCAATGTGTAAGTTAAACATTTGTCCTGTTAGCTGCACATGCGCTCTTTTCTTTGCACCTTGTGCTGCGTCGCCTGCAATACCAAAGTAATCAGCCATAGCATAGATAGTAGGAAACTGTTCAAAGTCATCTACCATGTTAGTTAACATTAGTGCCTTAGGATCACCGCCGCCTTGGGCGATATCGTATTCTTCCTGTGTAAGCATCGGCGACTTATCGTCACGATCTCCATAGAACTTACGAGTTTCCCAATTGATTGGCATACTTGCAGCAACAAGTGCATCACGCTCTGCACTCCAGTTGCCTTCGAATCGACCCAATACATCAAACCAGTCGCCAATTTCTTCTTTAACATCTTTGTCAAAGTGATACTCACTGTGTGCAACAGTCCAGTCCCAGTTCGATTTAAATGCGCTAGAGTCTTGTAATTCTTTTTTCCAATCGGTCATATGTTTCATGTGTAATTTAATCCTTTATCTTTTCTTCTTAGACTAGCAATAACGATAGCAATACTTATAATTATCGTTAACATGAATATCGGGCGGCTGAACAGTTCATCCCATTTAAAGTCGGAGAACTGTTCTGGTAATGTAGGTCTCCAACTTTTCCAACCAAACAATTGCAATGTTCCAAAAAAGTATTCGTCGATCTTATCTGAGACAACATAAGCAACTAAAATAGCAGGTCGGCTAATGTTAAAATACTTTAACACAATGCCAAATATACTTAGTATAACAAGTAATGCAAAGTCTTGCCACATACCTGTATATTGCATATTAGCGTAAACAACAACTATAGTAATAAACAGTGCGTAAATCCAATACGGTACTTCTAATATTTTAATAATCCACTTATAAAGGAATACACTTAGAATGGCTACACCGATTGTTCCAAAGATATACCCAAACATTAAACTCCAAACAAAGTTACTGTCGTTTAATAATCTACTTGTTCCTATCTCCATACCAAAGTACATGCATATTGCCATTACCATTGCAGCAAACGGCGCTGCAGGAATACCAAATAACAATGCAGGTATCATGCTGCTAACTTTTTGTGCGTTGTTAGCACCTTCGCAACCTAGTAATCCGATGGGATTGCCTTCTCCAAAAGGAATAGCTTGTGGTTCTTTATGTGCTGCTTTGGTTGCACTGTACGCAAGGAAGTCGCCCACTGCGCCGCCAACACCTGGCAATAGACCAGTAACAAATCCAATAAATCCTCCACGTACCATATCACGCCAATGCACCCGTGCGTCATTGAATCCCTTTAATAGTTGTCGCCAATAGTCTTTACTTGCATCTGGAGGTGCTGCAGTTTTAGATTCTTTTAATCCCCATAGTATCTCAGGTATGCCAAACAATCCGCTGAGTAACGGGATCATTCCAATGCCTGCGCTAACATAGTCCCACCCAAATGTGTAACGATCAGCGCCTACAGTGTCTTGTCCTATCATGCCAATAAACAAGCCTATTAGTATTGCTAGAATACTTTTAATTACGCTTTTGCTTGAAACAAATCCTACACAAGCAAGTGCCATAATCATAAATCCTAAGAATTCTGGTCTACCAAATAGCACAATAATTTTACCATAATATGGTAGTAATGAAAATGCAAGTACTGCATAAAGTACACCGTTAAACGTGCTGTCAGCAATAGCAATACCCATTGCACGACCAGCTTCTCCTTTACGTGCCATTGGGTAACCATCTATTACACATGCTGCAGTTGTGCTAGCGCCGGGTATACCAGTAAGAATACTTGTATAACTATCGGCGCTAGCACAACTTGCAACAATGGCTGTTAAAAAGACTAACCCCAAATAGGGGTCAGCCATAAAATAAGAGCCCATGCTAAAGACTGTTATCAAGGCAGTTGTTACGCCAGCAATAGGGATAATGCCAACAAGCATTCCATATACTGTGCCTATAAACGCCCAGATAACATAGTCCATTTACTGCAACAACTCTGGTTTGAACACGCTGGGAAAGCCGTATGCATCTTGGTTCCAACGCACTGCGTTCTTTAGTGCCGGCTCAGTAATAAGAGCTTTGAGTGCAGCTAGCATTGCATCACCATCGCTACCAACGATCCACGGATAGTCACCTGCGTTTGCAGCAATCTCTGCCATAGTGGCTTCATCTGCTAGCATAGCACTAAGTGCATCACGAAACTTCTCTGTGTTAGCATTACCTTTGTTAACCCACAATGACTTTTGTATAACGTCACGCCAGTTACGAGTTAAACGGTATGCATCATACAGTTCACCTTCGGGTGCAACACCCCATTGTGCTTT
>TARA_R110000868_G_scaffold131339_2_pt1 | contig 10464 bp, 11 predicted proteins | sample TARA_R110000868 | Tara Oceans TARA_R110000868 (sample SAMEA4397489) | marine metagenome | biome: Polar Biome; feature: [SRF] surface water layer (ENVO:00010504); material: water (ENVO:00002006), including particulate matter (ENVO:01000060) such as... | depth 5 m | reverse complement strand
GATATCAGTCTGGGCGGGTGTGACCGTCATGCTGAACCCTTGCATGATCTGATTTGAGGTCAGGTCTGTGGGTGAGCCTGGGTTCCGATAGGACACCGTGACCACAGGTTCTATCGTGAACAGTGAGTTGAAAAACTCGGTGAGATCGTTAGCAGTATCGGAAACACTGATCTGGAAGGATAGTTCGTCGGCATTTGATCGGGTCAACACTTGCCACTGGGCGAACGACAACGCCTGTGAACCTGTGTCGTCCACGGTGGAGAACTCTGCGCCGTACACACCGAACGCCGTCACGCCCGTTGTGTTTTCTGCGTTCTGTGCCGGAGCGACTGGTGGAGTCACGGTGCAAGTGTTCAAATATTCGGAACCGAGAGCGATGCGTTTGATGTCGGAATAGCCGAACTGGAATGAACCTGACGAACTGCGCGCATAGGTGATGGTCGGAATAAAGTTGGCGATGTCGTCGCGCCCGTAAAGATAGATCCCGATGTCGGTGACGGCGATGAAACCCTGTTCGGTCAAAATGTTCAGGTTCAGACGGTTCAACGCTGACCCCGAATACGATTCCTCGGCGGCTGCGATCGAAGCACCAGAACCACCAGAAAAATAGAAGTCAGTCCCTGTCGGCATTAGAGAACCGAAAGCAGTGTCGATCTGTGCCAGCGTAGTATCGGCCACGATTTTCTTTTCAAACACTTGTCCACGACCCAACCTGCCGAGGACATCGGTGCAGATGATCGTGGCCGTAGAGCCAGCCCCGTCGCTGCCGAGATCGTTGAACAGAACTTCCTGAACATAATGCCACTGATAGAAAGATGTCCCAGTGGCAGTCAGAATAATCCTGTCGTTCAGGTCATAACCGTTCGCCTGACCTGCGTCGTTTTTGATCGTCAACACAAGTGACCCAGGGGAATAGGAATCGAACTGTGTCTGGCGACCTGTGGAATACTGCATCGACTGGATCTGTGAAGTGACATCGGTGGAGAACCGTTGCACCTGCCAAACTTGCCGAGTCATCAGTTCGCCCGCGTGTTCACAGGTATCGGACCTGCGGTCCTGTTGTACTGCTGCAACGCTTTCACGACCGCCTGCGGGTCTGCGCCCTGCACATTGATGGTGATGGTGTTACCCGTCCCGCCGCCGTACCCCATACTGTTCAGACGGTTCAACGGGATGACCGCCTCTGGTCCCGCCTCACCCATAAGCGCCAGGGTCGGCGAATTGATGATGCCCCCCGTAGCATATTTTTTGAGGGGAGGTATGTCGGGCGGGTCTATAGTGAAGCTCTTACCGAAAGGTAAACTGATTTTCAACTCTAAAGACCTGTTCAGGTCGTTGATTAATTTGTTGAGGAAATCGATGACGCCGTTCGCAAACAATTTGCCGGTACCTGACGCGAAACTTTGTAGACCTTCTACTATTGCGAGAGAGAACTTTGCGACCAAATCTTTGCCGAGTTTTTCAAACTCATTAGCCAGTTTAAAAAATAAACCTGGGAGAGCCTTCACTAGGTCCTCAATGAAATCGTTCAACGCCTTGAGACTTTCGGGAAGGATATCAGCGGTCCATTCGAGGAACGCTTCGCCCAGTTTCACTGCCTGCTCCGAAATCTTCGGGATGGCGTCATTCACAAACCAGTTCAAAACGTCAAGCAAAAACTCGCCCAACGCTTCCAGAGCGGGTCCGATATTTGGTTCAATCCATTCAACTAGAGCATCGCCGAGTTCAATCAGTTTTTCAACCAACATCGGGAGACCTTCATCGATGAACCAGTTGGCGAGATCGCCGATGAGTTCACCAGCACGTTGCAGAGCCGGCGGAGCCGCTTTCCCAATCCAATCAAACAGGGCGCTAGCACCTTCACCAAGTTTCTCGGCGATGAATGGGAGACCCGTTTTCAGTAGAAACTGGCCGATGTCATAGACGAAATCTAGGAGCGCTTTCAACGCTGGAGGGTAGGCGTCTTTGATCCACTCAAACGCTGCGGACGCATAACCAGACAGCGCCTTCTTCACCGCAGGTAGTTTCTCTTTGATTTTGTCGATGACTCCCGACAGACCTTCCTTCTCAAACACTGTGCCGATGGACTCGAACGCTGGGAACACTTTGTTCGTGATGAACCCGAGCGCAGACGCGAACGCAGGGATCAACGCCTGACCGAGTTTCGCTTTCACATTCTCAAACTGTGCGGCCATGATCCGCTGCTGGTTCGCGACACCATCGGAGGTGCGAGCGAAGTCGCCCTGGGCGTCGCTGGTCTGCTTGAATATCGCCGCCTGTGCCGCCAACACCTTCTGCTGAGTCGTGAGAGGTCCCTTGCCGGAATAGATACCCATCGCCAACGCTTCAGCCTTCAACGCTGCATCATCCAACATGACGCCGTATTTGCGGATCGGTTCAGATTCGCCACGCAACGCAGCACCCAACGCCTCCGCAGCTTCCTCTGGTGACGTGTTAGCGAACGACGCCATGTCTGACGCTAATGTGACGAGATCGGTGGAGAATGAGGACAGTTCTGGACCTGTGAGACCTGCCGCTTTACCGAACACGCCGAAGGTGGACGCTGCGTTCAGTGCTGCTGTCTGTGACTGGCCGAGGTTTTTCGCCGCTGACTCAGCGAACTTTTTCACCGATTCGGACGCCTCACCGAAAATGACGTCATTTTTGGCGGTCACTTCCGCCAGGTCGGAAGCGCTGTCGACGAGCTGTTTCCCGATGACTATCGCGCCCGCACCGAGGGCAGCGAAACCGAGCGCCGCTTTCTTACCGAAATCGACAAGTTTCCCGCCGATAGCGCCCGCCTTAGACCCAACAGAGTCCAGAGCACCGAGGGCGCCTTTGGCGTTTCCTAGTATCTCGATACTCAGTTTTCGTGTGCCAGCCACTTCAGTTCACTCCTACTTTGGAAACACGTCGCGCAACAGGTCATCCATGCCGTCGCCGTATATCTCAATTATTTCGTCAATGTTTTTTCGTACTGTCGGAAACAGGAAATATCCGGCTTTCGTTTTGTTACCTCGCCACGGTTTGAACTGGTTCCAACCGAGACGCACACCTGTCACCTTCACTGCTGTCGCACCATAGTCCGCCCGCGCCCGTTTGCGCACGGTACTGCTCCCGCCGTACTTGTCGTAGGCGAGAGTCTGGTTCTCAACCCGTGACCGAACTTTGGCGACGGACTCATTTTTGCGCACGATCGTGGAACGACCACCCGTGTTTTTGATGAGTCTTTTGCGGTCAGAATATGACCCGAACTCGGCACCACCGAAATAGGGGTGTTTCTTTCCACCAGCGTTCACACGGGCCGACACCCCACTGCGGGACGCCTCCATCGACTGCGACGCCTTGCTCGCCATCTTTGACACACCACTGGCCGCCGATTTCGCTTTCCCCACCACAAAGTCGGCGACCTTATAGTTCAAATCTTTCAACTGTTCAGTGCCACTAGGACCGCCAGCGTCCTGAACTTTTTTGATTTCACGACGCAACTCATTCAACCCTGTGACGTTGATGCTCTGAGTTTTGATCACTGCCATGATTCACCTATGTTTTCGGGACTCTTCCGCCTTCATCTGCAACACATCCACCATCGCCTCAAATATCCCGTCAGGGGCATCTAGAAGCGCCTGTGGTGCGATCCCTGTCTCGACCGCCACCTGTGCCACCAAATAGGTCAGGGAGTCCCGTCGGAAGGGTTTGAGGCTGTGTCCAAATCTATGTCAGCGACATCATCCAAATATTCGTCAAAAGTCTGACCCGTTTTGTTTTGCCGTTTGTCCGCAGTCCACGCCAACCACAGCACGTGTTCCATTTTCTGATCTTCGCTAAACGCACGACCGAGACCCATACCGAACTCGCGTTCAAACGCCACGATATGCGGGGCGCCGATACGGTAGTCGTGTTTCGTTCCGTCAACTTTCGTGACTGACAGCTGCCAGGTCAGCACGATCAGTGAGTTCCGGCAGTGACAGCGCCAGTCATCTGCAGCGAAGCGCTGAAGGTGACGAGATCGGCGACCGCTGACGATATCTCATAGGAGGAGACGAAACATTCACCCGTGAACTTTGGCAAACTGGCCGTGGTTCCCGCTGGGGAATACTCGAAAGTGGATGATGTTGCGAAACCGAGCAGGGCGACCATCTGCGTGTTGAGAGTTGCGTCCCATTTGCCACTGATCGAGATCGTGTCACCGTTGCGCAGGGTGCCCTGGAACGTTTTTGACGCTGAACCGAAGGTGGTTGTCTCCGCCATGTCGGTCGTGTTGGCGATACCTGAAACGGAATCGACATACGACGAAATGTCGGTGAGCGTTCCCGCTGCGTTGTCTAGTTTGAATACTGTGTTTTTGGCTGCTACAAATGCCATGAGTGGTGTCCTTAGTTACGGGCCAGACTGATCTGGCTGGTGAATGATGGTGATGTTCCTCCGACAGTGTACGCGATGCGCACGTATCGGTTGACGGTACCCGAAAACGAAATGGATTCGGAACCGACTGTGCTCGCAGAAGTAAACGACGCCAACGTGGTGAACGTGCTGTTGTTCGTCGAATGTTGAATCACTACCGCGAAAGTTGGGGATGTGCCACTCACTGCCGTGATGTGGGAGTGGGCGATGCCACCATTGCTGGTGCTCGCACCGTTATCGACCGAAGTGCTGTTAGCGGTCGCTGTGACAGCGGCCAGGTCAGAGAGGCTGACACCGTAAGCAGGTGCGGAACCCGCACCGAAAGACATTGAGAACGACACCAGGTCGGCGACCGCTGACGACACCTCATAGGTGACCGTTTTGGCGGGGATGAGGAACACCGAGTTCGTGATAGCGAAACCTGTCGGGGCGACACTCGTCGGGACAGTGGTCCCAGCGGAGATCGCTGCGGTAATGTTCGCGAACGCTGAACCCGCCGACGTCGTGTTATCTAGCAGACCGTCAACATTCAGAGAGAACTCTTCCAAACCTGGGAGGAAAGTTTTTGAGGTGTCCACCAGGGTGGTGCTGTCCAACATTTCGACGTTCGCAGTCGGTGAGACCGTCCGCAGAATGGCCGCCAGGTCGTTCGCTCCGTAAATGATTTTTGTTTGATTAGACGAAATAAATGCCACAGTCAGCTCCTACGCAGTCACGACAACTTGAAAGTCGACGAACAGAAACGTGCTTCCGTCCGCATTGTTCACAGTACCAACATTATTAGCCTCGGTGACACGTGCGTCCATCGCAACGCCTCCCAACGTCGGATCGGCTTCGATCACAGTTTTCACCGAACCTGCACCAGTGCCGGCGATAAACGTCTCTAGTCTGTTCTGAGCGGTCCGGTCGTCGCCACGACCGACGACGATAGTGACAGTGAACTCTATGCTGTCGCAACCACGGGCGAACGTGGAGTCATACAACACACGATCCAGAGCGATGACAGCGGCGGGGAAGTTCGGGGAATCGGGAATCACCTCATAGGTGCGTAACCCTGTGATCGCGTTCAGTTGGTTGACGAGTCCTGAGCGAAGTGCTGAGATCGCTGCGGGCATCAGGCCACCACATACTTTTTGAACGGGGCGACCATCGCAGCGACATCGGGATCGATGCGTCGCACAACGATCGCACCCAAATCTCCGAACCCTGCGACACCCAGCGGGGAGTCGAGGCGTTTGAATTGGCGGGCCGCCAGAAGGATGGTCGCCTCACGAATAACATCAGGGACGGAAGGGAAACCCCACCGTGCCGTCACTTCGATGAGTGCGCGACCGTTAGCGGCGACAGGGAACCCGAGGTCCATTGACCTGATCAGGGTGATCGGTTCGCCTTGCACCAACGCGTTCGTCGGTTCGTTCTGATAGTCAACATTCACGACCAGAGTCGTGGTATAGGAACCTGTGAAAGTGTCGTCAACTTTGACGACCATGCCGGTCAGGGTGGAGATGTCGTCAGTGAACAGGAACTCGGGACGGTTCGCCGCATAGGTGCGAGCTGTCGCTGAGGCGTCCTGAAAGAAACGGCGAGAACATTCACCGTCAATACGACGCGACGCCGCTTCCACAGCGTTCTCCAGCAGAGTGTTGTCCATGCTGTCAGTGATACGGAGCGCCGCTTTCACCTCTGCCAGTGTGCAGTATCCGTCCGTGATCGCCATCAGTTCACCACCAGAACTGAGACTGTAGCAGTGCCACTGTCGGCGACTGCGTGCAACGCAGAAGTCGGAGGCATAACGAACGACAGGCTGTCGTGGCCGTCAAGTTCAAAACCGTTCGCAGTTGTCACCGTAGCGTCTCCGATATGGATATGATTGCCTGGTCCGATATCGGCGTGAACAGTGATATGGCATCCGTCAGCGTCCGTTTGATGCAACAGGACACGAGTCGTGCTGACCTCAAACTGTGCAGTCGTAATCGGCATAGGTCAGACCTTGCGAGTTTTGGCGGCAGGTTTGGCGGCGGTTTCTTTCACAGGGTTCACCGCAGAAGTTTCAACAGTGTCGTCAACTTCGGCGAAACCGTTGGCGATCATGTCGGCTGCGACGTGATCGGCGAGAGTAATCGTCCCACCTATCGTCGGCCACTCTTGACCGTCGATCGTTCCTGTCATGTTCGTTTTCATTCTGATTTTCATGCTGCCACCGAACCTTCCGAAGTATTCAGGTGACCGTCACCACCAGTGAGGTGATGACGGTCGCCGAAATGTTTAATGATTTGTTACGGTCAGGAAGCGCCGCCGACGAAATGCTTGACAGCACCCGTCTGGTCAACCAAAACGCCGTCGGTACGCAGTGACACACGGAAGGTGCGCACACTGTAATCGAAGGCGAAATCGTCAGATACGGCGACTTCGATTCCGTTCACTTCACGGATGAAGTACGAAGGAAGGTGACCGAAAATGACTGACTTAGCGGACAGCGCTGGGCTGGCCATTGAGTCGTTGATGACCGCATCGAAGCCGAGCAGTGTGTCTGGCTTGCCGTTCAAACCTGGGGCGAAAACATACTCCCCAGATCCTGATGTCTTTAACTTGCGGGCGTTTGCCATCGCTGTCGAGTTCATCATGAAAGCGACACCTGGTTGCGACTTGTACGTACTCGATACCGAATAGTTCAAGTCAATCAAGTTGTCGGCAGTGAACACACCAGCGGTGCTGGTTGCACCAGTGACGCCTGCGGTGGAACCTGTGACGATACCTGCTGGTTGGCTTGAACCAGTACCAGTGGTCATGTGGCCACGAGTTGCGACACCGATCGCGAGACCGGCTTGACGTGCGAGGAAACCTGCGACATCAACGCTTGCGTCGTTTGCCAACTCATTCGACAACTGGACCAGTACGACATACTTGTAAGCGCCGAGGGTGGCGGTTCCGAGTGTTGGATCTGATGCTGATGCCTGAGCTGCTTCGCCGACGATGCTGGCGGTGCTGTAGGCGGTGGACTTCGGGATCGCCAAAGAATCACCAGACTGAGTGGTCAAAACCGTCGCATAGTTGCGGACGATGTTGGCCTGCACCAAATGCTCAACGATGCGGTCGTACACGCTTGACGGCACCATTGTGGCAGACGACTTCGTGATGGCACGCTTCTCAAACTTTGCGGAACGCAACTCGCCAGCCAAAAGGCGGCGAACGGTCACATCATCCTGATCAACTTCAGGGGCTGAGCCACCGAGGTTAGTTGGAACACCGAGACGGGCACGGCTTTCCTGGATGTCACGATCGCGTTGTTCTGCGTCGATGATGGTTTTGATTCGGCTGTCTTTAACGTCGAGGTCGGCGTTGATACGGTCGAAAGTTTGTACTTCTTCTGCACTCAGGTCACGCTTTTCAGCAGTGGCGACATCGAGGAGGGCCTTCGCCTCTTCCCATGCCTTCGCCCGAGCAGCAGACAAATCAGCGATGTATTCGCTCATGATGTTTTGTCCTTTGTTTGTTTGGGGGGTTGGTTGGTTTGAGATTCAGGTGGTGACGTCGCCGTGGTTCCAGTTTTCACTGGTCCGAGGGCGGTGCTCCGGACTGAGTTTTTCTACGCCTTGCGAGCGTAAAGATCATTCAATCGGCGGGCCACCGAAACGGGAACATTTCCCGCAGGTGTTTCGACGATCTCTGGTTCGGTTTCTGTGGCACGAACTGTCGCACCACTCGTGTCAGGATACGCTGGGAACCCTGTCACGACTGAAACCTCATGCAATATAACCTCGCCGAGTTCACGTTGTGCGCCATCCTGTGACCACGAGTCGCCGCCACGAGGGACACTGAACCCGAACGACATCCCGTGAACATCTCCGCGTTGCATCAACACGGACAAATCGCGTGCATACGTCGTGTCTGGTAGTTCACCTTCGACGAGGAGTCCGCGCTTATCCTCGGTCACTCTGATCGTTCCCGACCGTGTTGAACCCAACACCATGTCGGTGTTGTGGTTCACGAACATCCGAACCTCACGGCCAGCTTGTAGCGACCGTTTGAAAGCGCCAGGGCGGATCGTTTCCGTGAATGGCAACGGTTCCGACGGGGCGTTGAACACGGCAGCATATCCACGAAAGTTCATCGGCAGACCTTCGCCAGCAGAACGAACCTCAATGGAACCGACCGACACGGTGCGGAACTCGACGTCACGATTCTGAACACGACGGCGCGGCATTTCTAAATCTGAGTATCTGACAGACATTTCTTCCTCGTCATCCTTTTTCATATATCCCATTCCGTTCTCTTCAGTTTCGTCGCTTTCAACGATTTCGTCAACAGGTTCAGCGTCCACGATCATGTTCTCGGGGATGATCCACCGCTTACACAGACCATCCTCATAGATTTCACCAGCGACGATATGGCATCCTCCGCCCTCATAGTGGGCGCACGATCCGCACATCAAACCGAGTTCAGCGAACGGCGACTGCCGCAGATAGAACGCTCCACCGGCACCGATGTCCTGTGAATACTTCCCGAAAATGTGGACGAGATCCATGTCGTCGTGATATTGGGTGGTTTGCACAGGGGACAAATCCAGTCCGTCCATCTCGGCGCTCACCTCAAAGTTTTCGTCGTTCATCGTCATTCCTTTTTTCTCAGAATATTTAGGATGCCCACGGTTCAGCAGGTCATAGTCGCTGACGTACGCATTGTTTTCGGGTTTACCTTTGGCTGAAAGATACAGGAAAGCGTTCACGCGTGCCATCGCCCACTGACCTCTGGTGACACCAGGGCGGTGAGACGTGGAGAACGCTCCAGCGCCACGGCGATACACGGCACGCAACGCACCGACAGTGACAAGCGTCCAGTCGGGTCGCCCGTCCGTTTTCATTTTGTCGTTGTGTTCCGCAGTCTTATTCACTAAACCTTTTTCGGCTGACTCCGACAGTTCAATCCCACCGGTAGTCGTTGACGCGCTCCCCGACGGATTTTTCTTTGACCCTGTTATCTGATCCGATAACGGTGCAGGCGTCGACGCATCGCCGACCGCACGACCCTCAGGTTCCGTCGCATCATAGATTTCGGTCGCCCATGCGCGACCAGGGTCGCCACCCCACAACGCCCACGCGATACGACCCGCCGAAGGATAACCATCCTCACCGGCACGGAAACCCTCAGCATCCTTGTCAACTTCGTGACGAGCAAAAAATGAGACCATACGGCGAACAGTGTCGGCGCTCAGCTCCGTACGGTTTGAGATGTCGCGTGCGCGTGCGACACCGACCATCGTTCCACCACGACCGAACTCGGCACGCCAGTCCAAACCCTGCTGCGCTTCGGCAGCCATGTCAGACGTCGGACGAAACGACTCCGCACGATATTCATCCTCAGAGATCCGCAACGCTGTCAACTGATCCTCAGCGTCAGAAACATTCCGGTGACATCCCATCACTTCACCCGACAAAGTTTTCACGACAGCGATACCGTCACACCCTGGCGCGTCCGTGCTCAACTTGTAAGGCATCAGAGAGGCGGCTCCGCGTCAACACCCATCGGAGGCGGATCTTCACCAGGGCCAGCCATCGGCGAACCTGGCAACGCCATCACGAACTCGTCGCCGCCCACATAAGGCTCCAAACCTTCAGTGACACGACACTCATTCGGGGTGCGAATACCTGTCATCACGGCGAGCTGATACGCCTTCAAACGGGACAACGTGTCCGCACGCAAGAAAGCGTCAACATCAAACCGAACGAAATCTGGGCGAGGAAGCAGACCACTGAACGCATCCTCCAGGCGACGCAACCACGGCATCAAAGTGTATGTCACGAAATGTTGACCAGCCATCTCAGCGTTCGCATAGGTTTGCGAGTCGCCCTTAGCGCCGATCAGATATGACGGGACACGGAAAATGCGGGCCACCTGAAGCACCTGCTGTTCGCGTGTCGCATTGATTTCCATATCGGCAGCACTAGCAGTGACCGCACGCCATTTCATGCCACCCGTCAACACCGCAGGACGGCGCTTCCGATTATGTTGATCGAACCATGTTTCCCGCAGAACTTTCGCCTGCTGCGCCGTCATCTCACT
>TARA_R110000868_G_scaffold12850_3_pt1 | contig 10464 bp, 14 predicted proteins | sample TARA_R110000868 | Tara Oceans TARA_R110000868 (sample SAMEA4397489) | marine metagenome | biome: Polar Biome; feature: [SRF] surface water layer (ENVO:00010504); material: water (ENVO:00002006), including particulate matter (ENVO:01000060) such as... | depth 5 m | reverse complement strand
TGAAAATAATATTGATATGTTATTAGGAATAGGATATCCTAAAAACGATAAATTACATACAGTGCATCATATGTTAAGTATGTCAAGCGTAAAACCAATACCTAAAACTGAGATACCAGTGCTGTATTTAGATTAAATAACATAGGAATATCATATGTTGGAATGTATGATTCTTGGTGATAGTATAGCGATTGGTATTGCTCAACATAAACCTGAATGTGTCGTCATAGCTAGAGTTGGTATAACGAGTCATAAATGGTATAATTATTTTTTAGAAAATTTTACTTATAATAAAAAGTATAAAGTAGTAGTTATTAGTCTTGGAACTAATGATTTTAAAGATATATCTTCGCATTCGACAGAAGAATTTTTATATAATATAAGAAAAAGAGCAGATGCTCAGATGGTTATATGGATTCTTCCTAATCGAATTTTAAAACCGCATCAGTACAAAATTATTAAAGAACTTGCTAAAGAATTTGATGATAAAACACTTGATATTTTAAATTATGTTGGTTATGATTCAATTCATCCAACTACTAAAGGTTATAAAGAATTAGCAAAGAAAATAAAATGAATCATGTTTTCTATATTAAGTGGTGTAGTGCTATAATTATCTTATGCGCTATGGTTTTGCACGTATTAGGTATAACTCCATATAATTCAATCCTACAACTTTTTGGAGCTGCAGGATGGACATATGTAGGTTATCGATGGAATGAGAAAGCAATCATAGTAAATTTCTTACCACAATTTTTTATAATTATTCCTGGTTTGATATACCTTTTGTTTTATCGCTAAGAAGCATTAAAAGAGTCTGCCTAAGTTGATTCTTAGCAGGCTCGTATTCTGTTTCTATAATTTTTTGAGCAAATCTATAATTAGAATATTTGTTTTCTTCAAAAATTTTATCACGTGATAAAAACATCTTATCAAGCGCTATTATAACATCTTCTACTAATACTTGATTATAATTATAATTGCTTTTCATATATTTTAATATTCCCCCGCACAGAGTTTTTAAGTTTATTTATACTACAGAACACATTTTTTTCATTCGATCAGACGGTGGAATATGTTCAAGTGAATTTTCTACATATTTTGAGAAAGCCCACTTTCTTTCTCTACACCACCAACATGTTTGACATGCTTCTTTAAAAAAATTTGTATTTTTCATAAAACCTTCACATGATCTAGTATAAGGTAATAGAGAATCCAATAAACTATGTTTTTTATATAAATCTGCAATAAATTCTTTTGTCAAAAACATAAAAGGAGTAGATATTAGTTTTTCTTCAACATAGTTTATTGATTCTGTTCCATTAAAGTGATTATCAGGTTCATCTCTGGTAGTTTCTCTTTCATTTATAAGTTCTTCTGGAATTGGATCAGGATTTTTTGTTAATCCATTATAAACTACAGTTATTAAACCATTTCGTTTTAAACTAGCTATATGATTAAATATTTTTTTACTAAATTCATCAATTAATTCATGATTACCAAGATAACAATAATTATGACTTAAAAATATTTTACCTTTTTCTATTTCTAATAGTTTTTCTATTTGTTCTATAACATTTGTAGCTACAGCCAAATTCCAAGGTTTATTGTCTCTTTTAAAAGTCATTGGCATTATTTTAATATCTAAATTATAATCTTTTATAGTTTTAGCTAATAAGAATGCTAAAAGACTACTATCAGCTCCGCCGCTGAGCCATATACCAATAGGGCTTTTTAAAGGAATATAAAGATCAACATATTCTGTTTCTTCTAAATTGTGATATCTAGCACAAAATAAATCATCACCATAATATGGTGTTTGTCTTGTATTATTTTTTACAGTTATTTTTTCAGCTTTTTTACTTTTTAATATATTACCAAAAATATTATTTAATGATAGCATAACAACAAAAACTCCTATTTCAATTCTTTTTTCTGCCTATATTATATTTGGCAACAAGCTCCCATTCATTTTTTTCTTTATGATTGATGATCTTAATATGATTCATCTGCGCTTGATTATCTTTTATAGAATCAGGATCTACTATTTTAAGTAAACCCCATTCTTGAAGTAAGAATGATATCTTATTTCTTCTTAATCTATCTTCATCTGAAAAATTAGTATCTTTACCATCAAGAGCAAATAGTTCTTTAAAGTGAACAATATAGTATTTGCTTTGTTTATGTAAGATATGACAGGATTGATATAGCTTCATTTCTTTTCTTGAAGCTACGCCTACTCTAGTAAGAGTTTCTTTTATTTTTAAGAAATCTTCTTCTTCGGCAATTTTCACTTCAACTAGTGAATTAATTAAACTCATAATTCCCACCTTTTTTAATTATTATTATCAGGTAGGAATATTTATGAATTATTGAAACTCAGTATTTTTATCTTTTTTTATGTTATGCATACCAGATAATTCGCATAAATTGGGGTACTTTTTAATATTTAATGATTTTTGATCAAAAAGATTAGCTGCTTCCATGATTCTAAGTTCATCGAATGCGTATCTTGGAATAGTTATTGTTGTGTCATCACGGGTCTTTACAACTGCCTCTAATTCATTTAAAGATTCAGGATCCTCTAAAGTTTTTGGTCTAGATATAGTGCTAAACAAACGTGCCAGAGAAGCAGCTTTATCTCCAAATTCTACAGATAATTCAGCAAAATCATCTTCTCTTAAAATGCACTTCGTGAAAGCATTTGTGCCGAAGATAGAATGCAATCCTGCTGCAAAACACAATTCTATATCATAACCTTTATCTTTTAGAAGAGAAAAATTTCTCATTAAATGATCGTGCAACGAACCATGTGAGTGCTTATGTTTATTAGCACCTTTATTAATTAAAAATTGACTTAATCTTTCAAAATCATCGCATCGTGTTGCTCTAAATTTAAACATTAATGTTTTTCTTAGATCATAACACATTCTTGATACTCCGCGAGCAGCATGCAATTTTTTACTAGCAAAGATTACAGCTCTATTTCTTTTTGGTATAACTGATTTAACTATTTCACCATCTTCTAATATTATAGTTTCTCCAGCCCAATTAGGATCCCACATTTCATTTAAATAAGTTATCATTGTCCACTCATCATTTCTACGTGAGTCAGCATGAATATATCCATCAACACCATATGTGTGAGCATTCATATAGCATCGCAATAGTATCATATCATTTAAATGATATTTTTCTTTTAATATGTCCCAAACTTTTTTTTGAAGATTTGGAATATTATTACAAACTTCTGCTAAATTAGATGAATTAGATTTAACTCCTTGGACATAGTTTTTATTCCAATGACCATGAGGATCTATTTGTCTATTGGATTTCCAACCACTAGTGTAAGAAGTCTTATCTGCTTGTCTTAATAATTCTTTATAGTCATCCTCTGAATGAAAATCATCAATAACTAAAATTGTATTAGCATCTAATTCTAATTTAGATTTTGAAAGTTTTTCATCTGAGCTTAATATCATTTGTTTTTAAACCTTTCAAGTTCTTTTTTATCTATTAATTTTAATGCAGTCTTTGCTTTCTTTCTATTATAATTGAATAATTCACAGATAAGATCTATATCTTCATTCTCTGTCGATTTTGCCCATTTAGAAAATCTTTTACTTGGTTTAATAGTATTAAGATAATAATCATATTGCATTCTATTTGATAGATGAGAATGCATATTGATTTCATTAGCATATAAGACGGTATCTTTAAAATAAGATAAAGCTTTGTTAACTAACCAAGGATTATAAGCCTTCTCAGCAACCTCATCTATCATAAGGTTTTCTTTCTTAGAAGAGTTTATAGAATTTACGTAATCAAATGGGTTCATACAAACTCACAATTAATTAATATTTCAGTAAAGCAACCAATGATATTTATTTCAGGATCAGCAACAAATGCAGCCTGATATTGATATTTAGATAAAATTAATACTAAATGTGGAACACCATTACTGGTCATATATTGATCAGCAGATTCATATAACCTTTTAAATACTTCTGCTTGTTCGATATCAGAATTCTCTGCTACCCACTTACGAAGTGCAGTAAAGTTTTTTTCCTTTAGCATTTTGTAAACATTGTCAATCTCAAGATCCTTGATATTACTAAGGATACCACTATCAATTTTACCAGTAGCAGCATAACGTTGAAGTTCATTAAGAACTCTACGCCAATCTGGAAAGAATTTAGTAATTACCTCAGCAACTACTGCTCTATCATATTCAATATTCTCATTGCTAAGAATTTTTTCTACTCTCTTAAAGAACTGCGCAGCAAGTTTGGCGCTAGCAGATTTAGAAAGCTTAAAGTCAATTACCGAACAACGACTGTGTAGTGGCTGAATAATTCGATTCTTGAAGTTACAGGTAAGAATAAAACCACAGTTTCGCGAGAATTCTTCCATGAAGTTGCGAAGTGCTGGCTGAGTAGAGTTTGCATTAAGGTAATCTGCCTCATCAAGGATAACGTACTTACGTCCACCAGATAATGAAACAGAACTTGCGAAGTTAAGAATTTCATTACGCAAGGTATCGATATTGCCATTCATAGATCCGTTGATTACAATATAATCACATTCAAGTTCTTCTAACATGGCTCGTGCCACTGTTGTTTTACCAACACCAGCACTGCCACTTAAGATAAGGTTTGGAATGTTTTTCTGATCTACGAATTGTTGAAATGTAGCTTTAAGCTCTTCAGGCAAGATAGTATCAGCGATAGTCTTGGGGCGGTATTTCTCCACCCACAAGAACTGTTCTTTAACATCCATTTATTAACCTCAGAAAGTTGAATTTGCTTCGACTGCAACAAGATACATAATATCATTACCGGTAAACCGGGCGATACCCTTTGATGTAATATCAATATCATAGTCACCTGTTAGCAACTTGATGTTTTCTGCACGAAGAATTGCTCTAAACTTCTTATCAGTCTTGCCTACAATAATCGAGTAAACATCGCCGCTTGGATTTTTAGAATCAATTGCCTGTAACATAATATCCGTACCATCGCCTGTTACAGCAATCTCAGGAAGACGCAATACACCCATACCTTTCATAACACTAGTAAGGGAGTCATTAGTCAACTTAAAGCTAACCTCTGGTTCAGGAATATCCTTAATAGTTTCTGGTGCAGCAATAATTGTAGCAGCCTCAGCAAGTGTATAATTAACTACATTATTTTTACCACGAATAGTAATTGTTTTCTCATCGATAGTAAGTTCAGGATCCTCGAAAAGAGAAAGCGTGCTAAGGAACTTAGATAGATCATAGATAGCAAAAGTGCTATCAAATTCCATATCTACCTTAGCACGAGACATAATACTCTTTACAGGTGATACTGTAGAGATATGATTGCCCTTCCTAATAAGAATGGAAGGATTAATCGTAGAGAAGTTCTTAAGAACTTGGATTGTTCGCATATCAAGTTTCATAATATAAACCTTTTCAATTACTTGTTAAGTTGATCAGAGTCAGCAGTCGCAGAGGCACCAATAGAGGCAAGATCTGCAAGAGAACCACCGAAGATATACGTTCCAACATGTGAAAGTTGCATCCAAGGACATAACCAAATACTAAGACCAGCTTCTTGAAGCTTCTGACAGAACCAATAATCTTCGGAAAGATAACGCTTTGTTTTAGGATCTACTTCAGCCTGGAAATACATCATAATTTCACGAGATCCATCGAAATTCTTAGTTCTAACATGATCTGGCTTATAAAGATATTGTGGGAACTTTTCAGAAAAGACTTCAAAAGTTTTACGACGAATCATCATAAATCCGGTTCCAATCTCAAGTACTTCTGCTGGTTTACCAATTGCAATAGAACCAGTACCACCCTTTGGATTAAATACATAATCACCAACGTACTTTTCAAGAACATTAGGATCTTTATCAGCCATACCCTTATCAACGGCCTGCTTAATCTTTTCCCAAGAAATACACTTCTTTGGATAAGGACCACCAATTACATCATAATTATCATTCTGAAGCTGAAGGGCTATAAGAGCAATAATATCTTGTGGATTAAATCCAATATCGGCATCGATGAATAACATATGTGTAGCATCAGAGCGCATAAACTCATCGCAACAATAATTTCGTGCTCGTGTAATCAATGATTCGTTGAACAAGAAATACATCTGCAGTGGAATGCCATGATGTGTACAAAGAGCAGAAAGATCTGCTATACTACGCGTAAACATACCAGCACACTGACCACCATACATTGGTGTAGCTACAAATAGCTTGCACTTCTTAAGTTCTTCAGTATTAATTTTAATTTCCATCATTATTCTCCTTATCATGAATATATAGTGCAAGAATGGCGTAATGAAGTATCTTTAAAAGATCTTGTCTATTTCTACCGTTCTTTTTGCCATATCTAGCTGCATACTTAATAATATCGCCTATGGTAAAACCTACACCATGTCCGGCCGAGGCAATTAATTCAAATGCTTGAATATTATCTGGTCCAACATAATGCTTAGTATAAGTATCAGCAATATACTGATACAATTCATTAATTAGTTCTGGTTCATTAAATTTATAATTTGCTTCCATTTTATCCATTACATAAAATACTCCACTAGTGTGCTAGTTTTTGTGCTAACAATTTCATTGGTACGATCATGATTATATTGATAAACCATAAAATTGTCAACATAATCTCTTTCACCGTTTAATACGGCTTTAACTTCTGTTGCCATATCTGTAGCAGTTTTAACTGGAACATTTTGGCAGATATGATTATAACTTACACTTGGTTTAAGCAACTCATAATCTTCTGGCATACCCATAATACTAAGAGCTTCTCTATAAGTAATGTATCTATCTTCATATGGATGTGTAAGCATCTTAGGATAGTGACCAACAAAAGCACCAATATGATCTTTTGGAACGATAGTGCCACGTCTCATAATATTACCGCCAGATGTAAGTTTTTCATGTATACGTTTGCATTTTTCTGATTCTTTATCATATCCTTGATTTTGCATCCATTCACCAACCTGAATGTATGAATGATTGTGATGTTCAATGAGTGATTTAGCATCAAAATATCTAACTGCAATATCTCTTAGATCAAGAAGATCAAAATGTTCACGATGAGTAACACCACCATGAATAACTTCAAGAAGATAACGATAGAAAGGATCATTACTAGGAATATTTTTATTAATTGGTTCCATCATGGTGTTTGATTTTACACCTGTGATAACATCTTCAATCTTCTCATATTCCCTACTATAGAAATTAAGAATAGGAGTTTTGTTACCACGCCAGAAGAAATAAAATGTACGTTCTCTGACCTGCGGTACACCATGTAACAAACTTTTAGTGCGATAGAGAGTCATGGTATATCCATTCTCTTTACCAATTTGTTGAAGTTGTTCTCTAATTGGTTTACCTATTTTACCTGCAAGTGCTGGTGCATTTTCACCCCAAAATACTTTAGGTTTAACTTCACCAAGAATATACTTTGCAGTTTCTATCATCCATTTATTATTAGGATTATGTTCACCATAACCGGTTGAAAACATTGATAGGCCAGCGCATGGACATACACTAGAAACAATATCTACATTGTGCGGATGACGCTGTCCTTCATCAAGGACATAATATGGAACTTCATTATTCCAATAATTTAATAGATGTGATTCATTATCTTTAAATGCGCTATACGAAAGGATATAGTCTGGTCGACTTCCAAACACATTAGTTGAAGCAATTGCTTCTCCACCGATAAGCGGAATAATTGTAGCATGTCTCATAAAAAGCTTTCAAGGTTGGCATTATGTATAATAGCTGGTTTATTTATAGGAGATTTTTGTCCATTCCACTCCCAACCTTGCCAATGTGGATAATATTCTCTAGAAAGATGCACAGATTGTGGTTTTTCCATATATTTAAAATCTAACTCACCATAATCATTGATAAGTCCATCTACCCATTGAAAAATACGAAGAGAATTACATTCATATTTTTTTAATTCTTCCTTGAAGAGTCTACGAATATTATCTCGTTCAACACGAGATCCATAGAAAGGTGTTTTCTCATACCATCCAGTTTTTGGGATATGGCGCTTTTCATTTTCAATTGGAAGAAGTTCATAAAGAGTAACAGTAGCATTATACATCTCTGCAACTCCAAGAGCTTGTCGAGTATATTCTCTGACGAGTTCTTTAGTTGCTGCTATAGGATCCGGTTGACGTAGAAGATGATGACGAACATCAATATTACCAAAATAAAATTCTACCTTTTCAAAGTCATGATCACATGGTTTAATGAAGGTATGAAGACCCATCTTCAATGCACCATGCAGAGTCTTAAATGGCATTGAATAATTTATCCATTCAGGACGATACATGCAAATAGCATGACTATCTCCAATTGCAATATTAGGATAAACTTTTAATAAGTTCGGCGTAATAGTCTCTGCTTCATTCTGCATGCGAATGATATTGTTCCAATCAACCTGATTCCAACGAGGATCAATTGGTTTATTTTTACTATTAGCTAGATCAACTTTATGTTTCAGTTGTTCATAATAATCAGGAAAGTCAATGATTAACGAATAAACTTTACCTCTGAACTTAGAGAAGTTTAAAAAGTTGTCAACATGTGGAAATTCTTTTAATCCACCAAATAAATTTAAATGCCCAGACCAATCATTGCCATGATACACATACATCGTATCAAATTGATTATGATCTTCTATATAACGATCGAGCGACATATTAACATATAAATCAACACCAGCCTGCTTAAGTTGGTCAGCAAAAATCACACCCTGCGCAGCACGATGTGATGAAAGATTTTTAGCAATAGGAATGAAAGGAGCTGTTAAAACTGCTGTCATAGATTTTTATCCCAGTCTTTATAAGATTTAACAGTATCATAAATGCTCAAATTTGTCAACTGTGGTTCAGCACCAACATTCCACATTAATATGTTTCTTCCAGTATTTTTTGGAATATACTTCCAAACTTTAGCATCGTATGTTCTTACGGTTGGAAATGGTGGTTGTATAGGTTCTTCTTGCATAAATTCTAAAGGTTCTGAAATAACACTGGCTCTTCCAAGTTCGCCAGCTTTCAAATTACGAGCTACAGCAACACATGTAAATTTAGCATTTGGCCATGCTATCTGCAGAGCACGAGATAATACACCTGTTGAAATAGCAACATATACTTCTTCTGGTTCAGAGATTTTTGAAGCGGTATGCACTATAGCAGCAGTAGCCAATTCATGTTTTAAACCAAGAGGAATAAAAAATGCATTATGTTTATCTGCCCATTCTTTTGCTTTAATATTAAGTATAGGCATAGCAGCTATGCGTTCAAAGATTGGTATAGCTCCACGCTCGATACAACAAGCCTGATGCAAAGATATACGTTTTGAGGCAGGCATAAACAACACTACTTTTTTATTATGATGTTTTGCAACATCTAACAATGAAACACCGGCCAATCCAACTCTTGGTTGTGAATACACCATAGTATCATTATTAATTTTAGATGCTAATAGATCAGCAGCTCGTGTTTTAGTACCAACAACAAGATCGTCTCTTACAACTCGAACACCATCATGATCAATAACTATTGGATCTGGATTATACGGAATCCAACCTTCAGCTAATGAAAGATAATAGTCTTTTGCATCTTTATATCCAAAGATACCGACATCTTTGTTAATGCCATCTATTATGTGTTTATTATGACTCATATGTGTTTGTTTTCAATGACCAATTTTTAGGATAAACCCATTCATATGGGATTTGTTTTGTGGTGTGTTTAATACCGTTATTAATAGCTATATGTTTATAGAAAAAACAAAGTTTATCTTCTAAATTCAAAAACTTTTGTTGTTTAATAGGATTATCTGAATGTTCATAGAGATATAACATTTTATCATAAAAAGATTGTCCAGCATTATTTGTTGGCACATATCTTCCATCTTCCATAATATCATATTTTGCTTTACTCATATATTGTGGACAATCAAACACTTGACTAAGGCCATCAAAGAATCCAGTACCACCATGTAAAAAGCTTTCAGGATCTACCCATTCAGGATGAGTCATTGCAATATGTCTGGCTGCATTTTTGCATGGATACATAGAGTTACGAAATCCTTGTTCAGTAACAAAATGTTCATTTAAGATTTTTGCAAATTCCATCATAGTATATGGACGATTATTTGTTGATAACTTATGATAGAGAGCTTTAGCAGCTTTTTGTGGACCGTACAATAACCATTCTTGAACAATGGTATTTTTTGGATAATAAATTTGAAATAAATCAGAACGACATGGACGATGACCTTCATTTAAATAATCTCTTAGACCTGGATTATAACCAGATGCCCATGCTTTATATGTTTTCCAATGTTCATTGGTAAATGAAAATAGCAAACAAGAATGCAATACAATTTCTGGATCACTAATATCTTTAA
>TARA_R110000868_G_scaffold32759_7_pt1 | contig 10472 bp, 7 predicted proteins | sample TARA_R110000868 | Tara Oceans TARA_R110000868 (sample SAMEA4397489) | marine metagenome | biome: Polar Biome; feature: [SRF] surface water layer (ENVO:00010504); material: water (ENVO:00002006), including particulate matter (ENVO:01000060) such as... | depth 5 m | reverse complement strand
CCGGGCTCGGGTACCGCTGGTTTAGTTGACCTTCTGGAGGAGCCGCTTCGCCTTGCCTTCCAGTTCGAGACGGGAATCCTGGTTGGCGCGCGTACGGGCGAGCGCGGTGATCCCCTGCACGAAATCATAGACGCTGGCGGGCGGGTGGCCTTCTTCGTCCAGGACCTGGGCGATGATCCTTGCCGTGTCGCCCTTCGAAAACCCCTGGGTCCGCAGGAAGCTCTCGCGGTCCTCGTCCTTGCGCGCGACGATCCGGTCCCGAGCGGCGCGGATGCCCTGGATGAAATCGCCGGGCGAAGAGTCTGCGAACTGCGTGAGAGCGGGCGCTGCCTGGGCGGCGAACCGGTTCGCGGCGAATTTCGAATGGCGGATGCTGATCTCCTCGAAATTCTCGACGCCCCACAGATTGCGGTTCATGCAGACAGCCCGGAGATAGAAGGTCGCGATCCCCAGCGACTTGGCACCGACCTCGCTGTTCCAGCAGTAAAAGCCCCGAAAATAGAGATCGGGATCGCCATTGGGCAGCTTGCCCGCCTCGATCGGGTGGGTGTCGTCGACGAGGAAGAGGAAGACGTCGCGGTCCGAGGCATAAAGGGTCGTCGTCTCGGCGCTGATATCGACATGGGGGTTGTAGACCATGCTGCCCCAGTCGAGGATGCCGGGCACCTTCCAGCGTGTGTCGCCCGTGCCGTTTCCGGCAAAGCGCATGACGGCCTCGACCAGCTCATGATCCCAGATGCGGCCATAGTCGGGACCGGTGACGGCGCGCAGTTCCGTCCTGCCATCGCTGGTCTCGAGCAGCTTCACATGCTCACCCCTATGGGCGATGAGGCCATGCTGGAGATTGATGCCGGCAAGGGCGGCGGGAAGGTCGCGCAGATAGCCTGCCGGCGCGCCGACCAGGCTGCAGAGCTGGCCGAAGGACCAGTGGGTGGGCGCAACCGGGGCCGACGAGCCTGGCGAGACAAGCGCCAGACGCTCGGGGTTGTCGCTTTGCACCTGGACGCGAATGGCGCGGCTCTCGACGATGCAGGTCGAGGCGATGTCCGCTCGGGCACGGACGCGATCGTAGAGCGTCTCGAGCGAGAGGAAACGCTCGTCGTCGGGACGGTTGAACCATTCGGACGAAACGCGGCCGATATTATGGCCGCGGCTGATATCAACCTTGAAGCCCCCGGTGGGGGGCCGGTCGAGCGAGACAAATGCGGTCATGGAGGTCTCCTGCTGACAGATTGGACCCGCTTCCTTGCGAGCCCAACGTCAGCACTCCCCCTTCCTCCCTGCCCCGATACCGCCTCTTAGCTCTCGATCAGACGATAGCCGCGCGGCCGCAGGATCGCGCGCACCCAGTCTTTCTCGAGCCTGCACCCTTCTGTCTCGAGCCTGATTGCATCATCGGCGCGGTCGAACAGCGCGACGCAAAGCGCGTCGGAATCCAAGCGCGAGCGATATTGAATGCCGTCGAGCCCGCCAAGGGCATGGGCCATCGCCGAGATACGCTGGGTCGCCTCATAGGGCGTTCCCGGCAAGGCCGGATCAAAGTCTGCGGAGACGGTGGCAGATGTGGTCCGGAACCAGGCGAGACCTGGACCATGGACGCGTGCCAGCCGAAGCGCGCGCGTGGTCATGAACGTGGGAAAGCGCTTGCTCGCTATGACATCCCAGAGAATGTCGCGCTCGGCTGGCGTACGCAGGATCGTCTCGGCAAAGGGTCCGACAAGGCTTTTGCCGAGATAGAGCACACCATAGCGCCGATCCGGATCGTCCCAGCGCCATTGCGCATCCTTGCGCCCATACCAGTGCGCGCCGCGGGAAAGAGCATGGACGCGGAAGAGACGCTGGCCTGCCGCGATGCGCGAAACCGGCGGCATCGTCGAGCCGGCCATGGTCAGTCCGCGCGCGCCTGCGCCGCGCGCACAAGCCGCGCGATATCGGCCTCGCTTCCGGCCAGGAGGTCGAGCGGCCGCGCATCGCCCAGGGCCTCGTCACCACAGACCAGGAACTGGAGCACCGCCCAGCCGCCAAGATCGGCGGACGCGGCGAGAATGCGCCCTATGGCTGGGCGAACCGCATTGCCGTCGAACTGGCAGGCCGGAAAGAGCTTGGATCCATTGTCATCGACCATCAGGAGCCGATGCTCGCGCGCCGCCTTGTAGACCGCCTGCACGGTCTTGTGGCCAAGGAGCCTGCGGACAGCCTCGGCATCGAACGCGCCGCCGGCCCCCTCGATCATCCGCCGCTTGAAGGCGATGGCATTGGTGATATCCTCAGCCTCACCCGGATCACCGGCTTCGACCGCCGGGATGCTCCTTGCAATATTGAAGACGAGCGAGGCGATATCGACGCTGCTTGCCGCAGCCGTCTTGGCTGCGAGCGGCATCATCTTGATGATTCGGTCGGTGCTTGCCAAAATCCGATCGCGCAGGATCTGATCGATATCGACACCCGATTTGGCAACAGCGCGGGTCATCCCGATCCTCCTCGTTGAACTTGTTTTCTATAACAGGCTTGATGAACAAGTTCAACAATGCCCAGGCAGACGGCGGCAGGGCGTTGCACAGGCGGCGCAGCTTTTCAGGACTTGCACTTCAGTCGCCCGGCAGCGTCGTCATTCCCCGGATCCGCGGCAGGCATGTCCCACCCCAAGACCGATCAGGCTTCCATAGCGGCAATCTGGCCGGGTGTAGGCAAGAAGGCGGCGTTGAATTGCTCCACTGTCATATCGTCCGGCATCCGCCAGTGACCGCTCTCGCCGCGTTTGAGGATGATGGGATCGCCCGTCTCTCCATGATAGGTCGCGCGCATCACCGGCAACCGGTCGAGCAAGGCGATACGCTGCTCGGCCTTTACAAGCGCCTTGGGCCGCAGCGCGTGGAGCCAGCTCGGCCCGAACAGATTGCGCACCATGCGCAACGCAGCGCCCAAGGGCTCATTTTCGTCGGTCCCGTTCATCCAGTGCAGGCTAAGCGCCGATTTCCAGGTCCGGCCATGGCGCTGGCGAAAGAGGAGCAGCGCGCGCCACTGCTCGATGCTGGGGTCGTTCATACAGCTCCCTGCGATTGGCGATGAGGCCTTTGCCTGCATGGTCGTGCGACGATCAGTGCGGGCAGCCCGCAATGATTGGGCGGTCAGGCTGCCGCGCTGGCTGGCCCTTCGTCCAGCGCTGCCTGGATGCTGCCCAGCACGTCTGCAGCGCGGTTCGCTGGCACGAACAGACGGGTGCGACATTGGATGATCTCGGTAAAGCAGCCGAGCGCCTTGAGCGCGGAGAGCTGCGCGGTCGGATAGTCCTTGATCTCGAGGCGGATCGCATCATTCACATGCACCCGTGCCAGACGCGCGCCCGAGAGCCAGGGGATGGGAACACCATGCGCCCCTCGCGCACCCGCGATCAGTTCGCCAGGCGACAAAGCGAGGGCCATGTCGATGCCAAAGGCCGAGGCCAGCTTGGCAAGGCCAGCTGGCGAGATGATGCGGCCCAGAACCGACTTGCCTTCAGCATCCGCGATCCGCCAGACGCGTAGATCATCGTCGGGCAGCCGGTTCCAGACCGGGAGAAGAAGACCGGTAGCGATATTGATTGATTCGACGTCGATGCGGCTGCCCAGTTCTGCGACTTCAACGGCCCAGGCGGCTGCAAACTCACTCCGCCCGACCGGTTCCCATGCGGTCTCGGCAAGCCGGTCGTCGCGCACGCGTTCGGCACCCCCGGGTCGCACCAGCTCCCAGACGCATATCTCCTCACCCTCATTGTCGAGGATCGACCAGGATGGGACCCGCAGCGCCACCCGCCCGGACCGCGCATTGCGAAGATACGCCACACGCTGCGACGTCTCCCAGCGTGCCTGGACATGGGCCAGCAAGGTCGGTCGGCGACGGCGATGGAGTTCGAGGCGGGAAAGCCAGGTCTCAGCCCCGGTACCAGGATCGCGGCGCAGGAGCAGCTTTTCGACCGACACGATCTTCTCGACGATGATGGTCTCGACGCCGACATCAAGGGTGCCGCGCTCGCGCGCCGCATCGATGCGCGCCTGGATGAGCGCCATATATTCCTCGAAAATGGCGTTCTGGGTCCCTATCCGCAGCGCCAGCAGGCGGTTGAGCCAGCGCTGGATTGGCGGCAGGTCGTCAAGCAGGCCGCCACCCTCGTCGGACAGCAGCTTCAATCCCGTCATTTCGACGAAGCGCTCGAGGGTCGTGCTCTTGAGCTTGCCGCGATACAGCAGCGAATACCATTGCAGGAGCGCGTCGCGCGCATAGTCGCTTTCAAGATTATCCATCGGATCGAAAAGATTCTGGCCCCCGGTCTGTCGCTGTCCGCGCGTGAGCGCCCCCAGACTGTCGAGCCGCCGGGCGATCGTACTGATAAAGCGCCGTTCGCCCCTGCAGTCGGTCGTCACTGGCCGGAAGATGGGCGCCGTCACCTGGTTGGTCCGGTTCGTACGTCCAAGGCCCTGGATCGCAGCAGCGGCGCGCCAGCCCGGCTCGAGGAGGTAATGGACCCGCCGCTTGTGCGCCGAGCCGCAGTTGCGGTCGGCATGATAGCTTCGTCCCGTCCCGCCTGCATCGGAGAAGATGAGGCCGGGCTTTAGGCCTGCCATGAAGGCGTTGGTTTCAGCGATATTGCTGGCTGGCGTGCGGCGCTCGAGCCTTTGTCGGCCCTTACCATCGCGCAGGATCCGGCGGGACCGACCGGTGACCTCGGCGATCTGGTCGGGACCAAAATGCGCGATAAGGGCATCAAGCGCGCCGGGAATGGCGGGCATGGCGCACAGCTGCTCGACAAGATCGTCGCGGGCCCACAGCGCAGTGGGGGAATGAACCGCATTGCCGGCCGCATCCGTCATCGGCTCGGAGCGGGCCTCCCCGGCCGGATCCTTGAATATCTTCATCTGCCGGGTCGGAAAGGCGGCCTGCACATAATGAATCATGAGCTCGCGCGGGCTGAGCTCGATATCGAGATGGGCGCGCTCCTGTGCCGACAGGCTGGCCAGATGCCGGTCGAGCATGGCCTGGGCGGTGGTCACCAGCTGCATCACCGCCTGTCGGCCGCTTGCCATATCGGACTCGACCGCTTCGATTAGCGTCGGCAGCTTCATCGCGATGAGGAGCTGGGCGAAGAAACGCTGCTTCGCGCTTTCAAAGCGTGACAGCGCAGCCCCCTTGGCCTGCGCGTTCAGAGACTTGCCAGTCATGCGATCGGTGATTGCGGTGGCCTTGAGCGCCTCATCGAGATTGCGGTGGATGAGCGCCCAGGCGTCCGCATAGGCGTCATAGATCTCGATCTGCTCGCTCGTCAGGCGATGCTCGAGCGGATCATATTCGACGCCCTCGAAGGTCAGCGCACGCGCCGTATAGAAGCCCATGGCTTTGAGATCGCGCGCAACGATTTCCATCGCTGCGATCCCGCCGTCGCTGATCGCGGCCATGAACGCCTCGCGTGTCGCGAACGCGGCATTGCCCCAGAGACCAAGCCGTGCGGCGTAGCAGAGATTGGCCGGATCGGTGGCACCGGTCGCGCTGTTGTAGAGGATCCGCGCACGCGGCCGGAGATTCTGGAGGCGCACGCCGGCAAGCCCCTGTTCAGAGCCCTTCTGCCCCCCGAATATCGTCTGCGTCCCCGCCGCGTTCGCCATCTCATGGGCCTCGTCGAAGGCGATGACGCCTTCGAATTCGGATCCCAGCCAAGCGAGGATCTGCTGGAGCCGCGACTGACGATCGTCGCGCTGCGATCGCAGCGTCGCATAGGTGAGAAAGAGGATGCCGCTCTCCATTTTAAGACGGCCGCCGATCGGCGTGGCATCAAGCGGCTGGATGTCGATCGCGAGGCCGCCAAGCGCGGTCCAGTCGCGCCGCGCATCTTCAAGGAGGTTCGCACTCTTCGAGATCCAGACCGCGCGCCGCCGCCCCCTGCACCACTGGTCCATGATACAGGCTGCAATCTGCCGTCCCTTGCCGACGCCGGTCCCGTCGCCGACCATGAAGCCCGCGCGGTAGGTCGCGCCCTCGGCATGGGCGTGCAGCAGCGTGCCAGCTTCATTGGGCGCAAAGCGCCCGGGCAAATCGCGCTCGAAGGCCTGGCCTGCATAGATGACGGTCTCGAGCTGCGCGTCCGACAGGGTCCCGACCGCGCGCGGCGGAAGCATCGGCCGGTAGCTTGGAACGGGCGGCAGTATCGACGACATCGCCATCGACTCTACAAGGCGATCGGGATGCGGCGCAGCGCCAGGAATGCGCATGCGCTTCATTTGCCAAGGGACATAGATGCCGATCGGTTCCTGCGCCGCAGGCGCCTCTTCGATGATGTCGTAGGATAGAAGCACAGGCTCGCCGCCGTCATCGCCCGCTGGTGTAGGTGCGATCGGCCGCGTGGCACTGAGCCCTGCAAAAACCCCGCCCGAGCGCCTCGGCAGAGCTGGCACAATCGGTAGCGGCACAAGAGGCGATGCCGTCTCGCCATGGTCCCTTAGTCGGCGAGGGATGGTCGCGAGCAGCGCCTCGGCCTCGCCAAGGCTGTCGACATGGTGCCGCAGGGCACTGCCGTGCCAACCCTTGTCAAAGAGAATGATCCGTACCGAAATCGAGGTTCAGTGGGCGGCAAAGGTCTGGCCGTCGATCGTGCATTCCCATCTGGGTGGCACGCGCTCTGCAACGGTTCCATAGCCTTTGGCGCCCGACCCGTTCCTTGCAAAGCCGGGCGGCATGATCGCGACGCAGCGCCCACCGGGCGCTAGGCACTCAAGGGCCGCATGGAGATGACGCGCGCCGGCATGGGGGTCTCGGCCCCGGCTTTGCGACCGCGCGAAGGGCGGGTTGATGAGGATGAGGTTCGGACGCTCGCCTCGGCCAAGCAGCGCATCGATATGCTCGCCGTCATGCTGCGTGACGGGCTGTCCGAAGGCGAGTGAAAGCAGGGCTGCGCGGCGCGGGTCGCGCTCGTTGAGGAGCATCCGTGCACCGCAAGCCTTGGCATGGACCGCGAGCATGCCCGTTCCGGCCGAGGGTTCAAGGACCAGATCGGTGGCCTCGATTTCTGCGGCGCAGGCGACGAGCCAGGCGAGGCCAAGCGGGGTCGAGAATTGCTGAAGGTCGATCTGTCGCTCGGACCGATAGCGCTGGGTCGGAAGCTGATGGCCAAGCGCCGCACGAGCGGCGAACGCACTTGCCGGGTCGTCCCACGCGACAAGGCTGCTCCCCACGTCGAGCACGCGCAGGACCTGCGCGATCTCGAGCGCATCATAGGCGTCGCGCATCGACCAGTCGCCGCAGGCGTCCGAACCGCCGACATGCGCACGCATCAGGCTGGATAGGGCCTTGCGGCTGATCGCACCGCCCTGGCCGAGCCGCTCGGCGAGGATTCGGGCGGCCGCAAAAAGCGCCGGGGCCATGGGATCGGAACAAGGCCCGTCAATGGGCGCAGCGGATAGAGGCAGGGTCATGATCTTCTCCGAAATGGGGACAGAGGACGCAGGCGCCCTCGCCTGACGCTCTCCCCCCCTTCCCCCCGGCTATGGGTTGAGCGGACGTCACCGCTGCTGAGGGCTAAGAAAAGCCGGGGACCGCAATGGCGCGCGGTCCCCGGCCCGTCTCGATGCTCAGGCCGCCTGCGGTATTGCCGCCGAAGCGGCGTCATCGCCCGATTGCGCCGCCGCTTCAGGCTCCCGGGCACCCTCGCCATCGAACCCACCTATCAGTGCATCGTCGCTGGGCGGCCCCGCGTCGGGTCCGAACCGCATCTCGTCTGGAAGCCAGGACAGGGCGCGCGCCTTGACGTCGGCGTCCGCGATGACGTCTCCTGCGAAGAGCTTCTCGGCCGAGACGGCGAGATCGAACTTGCGCGAACTGGCATAGCGGCTCTTGAGGGCAAGGCCGCCGATCAGCTCGAATAGGCCAAGGATCATTGGCTTGGTCAGCCGATCGAAGAAGTTGCGCGCGGTCGGCCGCCACCAGCGCACCGCGTCGATACCAAGCTTGGCACCCAGATGGGTGAGGAAGCTGCTGCCGCTGTGGCCGTCGGGAACCGCATTGATCGTGCGGGCGACCGCCCAGCCGAGCCAGGCGGCGCGCGCCGCATCATCGAGCGCGCAGAAGGCGTCGTAGCGCGCCTCGATCGTGTCATGATCATGCCATGTCCGTTCGAGCCCCTGCTCGAATTGCGTCCAACCCCTGGCGGCCGCGGTGTCGCTTTCATAGCCATGGACCCGCACTGTCGCGGCCCGGGCGGAAAGTTCGCTTGGCATGCCCGTCCAGCCGGTACCGAGCGCCTTGTCGACCATGATGAAGATGGCGAGGTTGAGCGCGAATTGGGGATCGTTGGCGACGTGCAGCGCAAGCAGTTCGGTCTTCATCATCGCAAGCTCATCGCGAAGCCGTACGCTATAGACGATGGCCCCATCGGCCTCGCCTTCCTCGTCCCCCGCGCCGCGCCCGCCAGCGTCATCCTCACCGGCCTCGTCCGTCATATCGTCATCATCGAGACCGTCGTCTTCGGCGGACAGGTCCTCGAGCGCATAGAAACTGTCGTGTAGCCGGGGCTTACCGTCCGCATCGATCATCACAAAGGCGATGGCACCGGCCTTTTGGGCAGGCGTCAGGGCGGCCTCCTTGGGCATCATGGCGTCGAGCTCGGCATGGAGCGCCTCGATGCGTTCGACTTGCTCTGGCGAATAGTCATCAGCACCTTGCGCTGCTTCCTCGATCGTCGCGAGTTCGGCCTCGATCTCGACCTGTCGCTCGGCGGCATCGGGGCTGAGCGGACCGGGCTCGGGTTCGATCGCGCGCGGCAATTGATAGGTCATGCTGTAGGGGATCATGGTCGCTGGAACGACGCGCACCTCGGCAAAGCCTTCGCGCGCCCGGATCGCCTGCGCGGCTGTCTCAAGCGTTTCTTGCGCTAGTCTCTCGACGATCTCGCCGTCGCGCCAGATCTCGCTGCCGGCGTCGGTGAACAGATCCTCCTCGATCCGTCCGCCGGCCGCAATATAGGCGTCGCGCCCGACCAGCATCGCCTTGGGATCGGCGCCGCAGAATGAACCTGTGGCGAGTAGCCGACGAATCTCGTTTGGATTGTTGCGATGATAGCTCGCCTGCACCTGCTCGAAGACCCGGGCCTGCCGTTCCTTGTCCGCCGTGCTCCCATAGGCCTTGGCGACGTCGATCGTGATCTCGAGCGCGCGCAGGGCGGCAAAGACGGGATCGGCCAGGTTGGCGAGGCGCAGGCGCCCAAGCACGAAGGTTTCAGTCTTGCCAAAGCGCTTTGCGACCTCGGCGGGCGACTTCTTCTCGCGCTCGATGATCATCCGGAAGGCGCAGCACTCGTCCGCCGGATTCATCGGCAGCTGGTAGAAATTTTCAGCAAGGCTCATCTCGATCGCGTCCCTCGCATTTTTCGCGATAAGGACGGGGACCATGAAGTCGGGATGGAGCGCGCCCTCGTCGATATTGGCGCGGGTGGCCTCGAGTCGGCGGCCGCCGCCATAGATCTCGACCTGCCCCTTGCGCGCGCCGCGGCTCACACGCACGCCGATCAGATTTTCCAGCAGGAAGCCGCTGGCAGCGATATTGGCTTTGAGCTCGGCATCGGCCGAGGGGTCGCTGTGCGTGCGCACATTGTCAGGCGATTTGAAGCAGTCGCGCGCGAGCACATAAGCGATGGAGGGTGTCGTCATCCTGTTTCTCCGTGAACGCGCAGCCGCCTGCCTGTCAGACCGCTATCCGCGCCCGGCTCACTTTCTCCCTCCCCCCTTCCCTCAGCACGTCGTTCCAGTCGTTATGGCCGCGCCAGGGCCATAGGGTCTCGACCGCGAAGCCCTGGGAAAGATAGGTTGCACGGGCCAGGCGTTCGGCTCTCTGGCCTGCAGCATCATAGTCGGGGAGAAGCAGTATCTCCTCCACCGCCGGGGGCACGCTAATCTGGTGAAGCCGCTCTGCGCCAAGGACGGCCCAAACGGGGAGCCCAAGAAGGATCGACGCGGACTGGGCGCTCTCGATACCCTCGGCAAGTCCGAGGCGCGTCCCTGCTTCGCACAGGCGGACAGCGCCGCAGAGGGGACGGCCCAGGGTCCGTTTTGGTCGGCTGAGATCATGTGCGAGCGCGCGGCCATCGCGCTCCAGGAAGAGCCGTTGCACCGCAACGATCCTCTCCTGCGCCTCGATCCCCGCCAGGAGCGCTGGCCGAAACTGCACATCCCTGCCGCGGCCCAATGGCGTTCGTGGATGCCAGCGCAGCGTCTGCGAGCAGGCATCGATGCCCCGCGCGCGCAGATAGATGTCGCCCGGCGTGTCTGCGAGCCCGTGGCCGCAGTTCCAGAGCGACCGGGCAAGCTCGCCCGTCCTTGGGGCGATGGCGCGCGCCATGTCAAAGGCCGCGGACCTTTCCACGGGCACGCGCAAGTCAAGGCGCCTGATCGCCCGCAGGACATCGAGTGTGTCGCATCCTGCAAAGCATTTGAACAGGAGGCTGCTGTGGCCGA
>TARA_R110000868_G_scaffold158589_5_pt1 | contig 10472 bp, 7 predicted proteins | sample TARA_R110000868 | Tara Oceans TARA_R110000868 (sample SAMEA4397489) | marine metagenome | biome: Polar Biome; feature: [SRF] surface water layer (ENVO:00010504); material: water (ENVO:00002006), including particulate matter (ENVO:01000060) such as... | depth 5 m | reverse complement strand
TTTTTGACACAGTACCTATGAACAGTACGGGAGCAAACTAGCGTTGGCTTTCCGCCACGCACATAGCAAAATCTTTTTGTTTTATTTTTTTTGTTTAAAGCAAAATCCCAAAGATTTTGCGGACTCTATAAAAATACGCAAACCTTGGCGTTTAAAACCTAAGCCCGTATTGTTTATAGGTTGTGTTGTAACACGTTATTTTTCGAAGTCACCTTTGTTTGCTTTTATAAACTTAATCAGCAGATTCGGTAAATCATCAATTTCCCACTCTCCAGATTCCTTATTTGGTCCATAAAATTTTATGTCCAGAGTATTCCAGTATTCAGAAGATTTTTCACTTATTAAATCCAAAATTTCGCCTCTTTTGTCTCGGTCTTCAGGAACAGCTCCGTTTGGAAATTGGTCGTTCGCTTTTTTCACAACTCCGGCAGTTTTTGTCGCTCCGATTTGTTTTAAAGCAGTTACTGTTTCCATTGCGTAATCACCGCTTGAATTCCAGTAAAATTGATGGAATCCTCCGTTATTAACTTCTCGTTCTAGGTTTTCAATAATTAGCAGAACTCTTTGAGAAGAGTTGAGTTTTTCCATTTCTTCTCCATACTTCGATTTTTCGTTCAAATAAGTGTCAATTTCCATTACAATCATATCCTCTCGGTCCATTTGGAGTACTTTTTCCAAATCGAATTTGGTTTGGGAATTACAACTCGTAAAGAAAATAGTTGATAGAAATAATAGGATTTTTTTCAATGTTTAATGGTTTTGTATAATTCTGACTAACGGTTAAATTTACTATAATTTTCTTACAAAAAATTAACTCGTTAGCTTAAGTAATTAATAGAGTTTCTTTATGTAGGGAATGTGTTAAAACGTAGGGATATACATATGAATACGGTTATTTCTTATATAGGTGTAAGGTATTAAAACTTTTAAAACAAGTGACTACCATTGAATAGGAGTGAAAGTGACTATTTACTAGCTTATTTTTGAGTATTAATTTCTTTCATAATTTCTGAAAATAGTTGATAAGATTTGATGCGGTCCTGTGCATCATAAATATTGGTCACCGCAATAAGCTCGTCAATTTTAGTTTCATTTATAAATTCAGAAATTTGCTTTTTCACTGTTTGCTTGCTTCCGATAAAAGAATATTTGAGCATCTGATGCACAGAGGGGTGTTGAGACATTTCTCTTAACTCAGGAGTCATTTCTGTGGGCTCTTGCATATAATCTCTTTTTCCAGTAAGAAGACCAATAATAATCCGGAATAATGAGGTTGCGATTTTCTCGGCTTCCTTATCAGTATCAGCTACAATTATATTTACACCAGCCATCGTATAAGGTTGTTCTAAATATTCAGATGGTATAAATTCTTCATGATAAATTTTTAAAGCATCAAAAAGTTGTGCTGTAGCAAAATGACTGGCAAAAGCATAGGGCAATCCTTTTTTAGCTGATAAATGGGCGCTATCGGTACTAGAACCTAAAATATATAAAGGTACGTCTACTCCTTCAGCAACTGTGGCACGTACTCTAGAATCGATATTATCTAAAGAAAAATACTTTTGAATTTCGTTTATTTCTTCTGGAAAAGTAAATGCTGCTTGCCTATGGTCAGACCTAATGGCATGTGCTGTTTCTTGATCCGTACCAGGCGCTCTACCTAAACCAAGGTCTATACGGTTTGGGTACAAGGAGCCTAAAGTACCAAATTGTTCGGCAATAATAAGTGGGGAATGGTTTGGAAGCATAATACCCCCAGAACCGACTCTAATTGTAGTTGTTCCAGCTGCAACATAACCAATTAATACGGCTGTTGCCGAACTGCCTATATGAGCTGAATTGTGGTGTTCTGCTAGCCAAAATCGGGTATAACCAAATTCTTCTGCTTTTTGAGCTAACGCTAGCGTATTTTTAAAGGTTTCGCTCAAAGAATTGCCTTTTGATATAATGGCAAGATCTAAAACGGAATACGATATATTTTTTGAGGTTATCATCTTAAAATTTTTAGAAAACTATTTTTATGGAATAGTGATCTTTAGGTGAAATCGCAACTATAATTTATAGTTCACTATAGTCGTATTAATTTCAAATTTATTACAAATATAAAATTGACCGTTTTCTTCTAAAGCTTATACATTTTATGCCAAGTGATAATTCGAAAGGGTGGTGCCCAATTTTAATAGTGTACACCATTTACATTCATCTCTAATGTGTAAACAGAATCCATCGCAGTAATAAATAATATATTATGATTTGGGCCACCAAAAGTAACATTGGCTGTCCATTTTTCGGGAACTTCAATATGAGTGATTTGTTTGCCATTTTTATCAAAAATAGTTACACCATCTCCCGTTAAATAAATGTTTCCTAAATTGTCTATGGTCATACCGTCGGACCCTAATTCACAAAATAATTTTTTATTGGTAAGGCTACCATCAGTATTTATAGCATACGAATACGTTTTTTTGTCCCCAATGTCTGCAATATATAATGTTTCACCATCCGCAGAACCTATAATTCCGTTTGGTTGTACAAAACCTTCTGCAGCAATAGTTAATATGTTTGTATGCGGAGCTAAATAATAGACGTTCCTATCGGTTATTTCTGCTTCGGTATAATTCCACCAGGGTCTTTTGTAAAATGGATCTGTAATATACATTCCATTTTTAGCATCGATCCAGAGGTCATTGGGACCCCCTAGCTTTTTGCCTTCGAAGGCATCGACGAGCACGGTTATATTCTTTTCTGAATCAATACGCCAGAGTTGGTTATTTTCATCGGCACAAGAAATTAAATTATCATTACGATCAAAGTATAAGCCATTAGATCGACCACTGGGGTTTAGGTATTCACTAATCGAGTTATGAGCAGCATCCCATTTTAAAATACGATTGTTCGGTTGGTCTGTAAAATATACATTTCCTTTTTTGTCAGCTGCTGGGCCTTCCGTAAATTCAAAATCATCACTAATTAATTTTAGCTCGGCGTTATCGGCAATTAAGGAGTTTACTTGTGCTTGGCACGAAAAGTAGATCATACTTATCAATGCGGTGAGGTGGATAGTTTTCATACGAAATTTTGAAGTAATTAATTTTTAAAGTTAGTTTAAATTAAAAAACTATTCTTAGTGTTTATGTAACTATGGAGGAATTATTTTCTAGGGTTTAGTTATTGCTCTTTACTTGGTATAGTCCTATCTGGAATAAAATTAGTTATTTTTAAACGACTACAATCGGTTGTAAGCGAAAGTAACTATTTCCGAACCGAGTCTACTTTGAATACTGGTATATGTTTGCAGTGTCGATACCATAAAGTTTGATAGTAAATAGTTAAACCTTTCCTGAAATTTATACAGGAACAAAAAATTAAAATTATGAACACACTTAAAAACAGCGTACAGTTAATTGGAAACTTAGGGAATGACCCTGAAATAGTAGATTTAGAAGGCGGTACTAAACTTGCCAAATTCTCCATCGCCACTAGCGATTCTCATAAAAATGCACAAGGCGAGAAAATTGAAGATACCCAGTGGCATAATATTGTTGCTTGGGGCAAAACAGCTGAAATTGTAGAGCGCTATTTGACCAAAGGAAAACAAGTCGCCATTGAAGGTAAATTAGTGCACCGCTCCTATGAAACTAAAGAAGGGGAGAAGCGCTATGTTACAGAAATAAAGTGCAATGAATTACTGCTATTAGGTAAATAATTCAGCACCAAATTATAGGAGGTTAAATGATGAAAAATATAAACTACTCTAAATGTTGTTTGTAGTAATAAAAAAGGTTTGACTTTAGTCAAACCTTTTTTATATATGCTAATGTTTTATTTTATAATGCAGCATCAATTGCATCAGTATAGACTTTCTTAGGCGAAACACCTACTTGTCTACTTACAATCTCACCGTTTTTAAAAACCAATACAGTAGGGATGTTACGAACACCATATTTAGCAGCAAATTCTTGATTAGCATCAACATCTACTTTACCGACTACGGCTTTACCTTCATATTCTGTACCAACTTCATCAATGATTGGTCCAACCATTCTACATGGTCCACACCACGCTGCCCAAAAATCAACTACTACGGGTTTATTACTTTTTAAGACTACTTCATCAAAAGTTGCGTCTGTTATTTCTAATGCCATTTTGTTTGTATTTAATATTATGCAAATTTAGTCAAATAATGTACTTCTTCCTTACTAACGTTATATTCGTTTTACTTATTATACTATCACGATACTTGATAGTAAATAAATAAAAAAGCCATTCAGTTAATGAATGGCTTTTTTATAAATTAAATAACGAAATTTAATCGTGGTGGTGATGTCTTCCTCTTCGTAATTCAATTTCTGTAACTGTTCCGTCTGGGGCTGTTAATGTAGCGCTATTATCGCAAGTACCATCTCCGTAATCTAAAACTGAAACTGCACCATCGTTTGTAAATTGTTTAGTGCCCTGAGCGATGTATTTGCACCCTGCTGGTTTTACTAAAGCAGGTGTAATTTCTGTACGTATAACCATACCATCAGCTGATGTGTAGGTTGAAGAACCTGTTATGGTAATCTCATCATCTAAATAGGTATCTGTGTCACTGCCCGCTGTAACTTCTAAAGTTCTAGATCCTGCTTTAGTGATTACACCCGCATCTGTTGTTACGCTAATATCTACGGAACCGCTTACCTCTGGATTGCCGTTGTTGTTTTCAGCTATTTTTGTATAGGTTTTAGTCCCATTTACTACATAACCATTTACAGTAAAGTCTGTAAAGGTAATCTCAGCATCATAATTGCTCGTTTCCTTGGTGCGGACTAAAGTTATTGTACCTGAAAGTTCATTACCATTGCGGTCTGTGCAACCTTCTTCGAAACCTATAGTAATTGTAACTGTGTTATCTACAGTAGCAATTTCAAAAGTAGTACAATTGGCAAAAAATCCAGAACGGTCATGATGACCACCTTTACCTGTAGTTTCTGAAAAATCTAAAAAGCTATCAGCATAAAAAATATTTTCATCAATTAATCCTTCAACTTCATCAATTGATGCAACGACTGTAATAGATTCACTTAAACTAAGGTCGCTTAATTGAGTTTCGGTAGTATCTCCTTTTTGACAAGACCAAAAGGTCATAAGAACAACTGCAAAAGCAGTAATAAAAATGTACTTTTTCATAAAATAAGGGATTTAAGTATGTAGTTTTTTTTATATAACAACTACATAAAGAAATACCCTACTCGATAAATCCAAATTTTAAATACAGCTAATTCAATTTAAAGACCACCTCTTGCTTCTCTAAGCTTTGTAAAAGTTCACTAGAGATCTGAATTTTTTGTTTTCTACTAATAAGGCTTACTTTTATTTCTTCATCCATTTCATAAACCATAAAATTTAAGGCATGATCTCCTTTATGCATTCTTAAGGTATCTTTTAGGGAAAAAATATTTTCTTCTTTTAATTTGGCGATATCCAATTTGATGGTTAATTTTTTGGCGTAAGTATCCATTACTTCTTGTAAGAGCATAAAGCTATTGAATTGCAATCGTGGATCTCCCTTTTTGCCAGTATCGCGATTCGTCCAACCTTCACGAATAAATACTTTTATATAAGCAAAAGAATTGATCATTAAAAAGTGACGGAATTTTAAATATTCCTCACCAAAAATTCGAAATTCATAAGAGTCGGTATAATCTTCCATCAGAAAGGATGCCCATCCTTTTCCATTTTTTGAAATTCGATGTTGCACATCGGCAATTACCCCGGCAAAGGATAATTCTCTATTGACAACACTTTCTAAGTCATTCAGATTCGAAAGACTAGCATTGCAAAAAGAAGTGATTTCAGATTTAAAATCATCTAAAGGGTGTCCAGAAATATAGATACCTACAACCTCTTTTTCACGACGGAGTTTTTCCATCGTACCCCATTCTTCACAAGGAGGGACAATAGGTTCCGGTATTTGTACTTCACTAGCATCTCCAAATAAACTTACCTGACTTGAATTTTCATTCTCTTGAAATTTAGCACCATATTTTACGGCTTTTTCTAAAAAAGTGATGCCGTCTCCTTCGTCATAAAAATATTGTGCTCTATGGGTAGTTCCAAATGAATCAAAACCACCAGCAACTGCTAAATTTTCGAATGCTTTTTTATTGGCAGCACGCAGATCGATGCGTTTTGATAGATCAAAAACCGATTTATAAGGCCCGTCTTTTTTTCTAGTTTCTACAATTGTTTCAACGGCTCCGCGCCCTACACCTTTTACAGCTCCCATTCCAAAACGTACAGCTCCTGCCGCATTTACTGCAAATTTATAGTACGATTCATTCACATCTGGTCCTAAAACTTCAAGTCCCATACGTTTACATTCTTCCATAAAAAATGTAACCTGCTTAATATCATTCATATTATTACTCAAAACAGCAGCCATGTACTCGGCTGGGTAATGGGCTTTGCAATATGCAGTTTGGTACGCAATCCAAGCATAACAGGTAGAGTGACTTTTATTAAAAGCATAAGCAGCAAATGCTTCCCAGTCTTTCCAAATTTTCTCTAATTTATCTACCGCATGCCCTTTTTCTGAAGCTTGTTTAATAAACTGCGGCTTCATTTTATCAAGTACGTATTTTTGCTTTTTACCCATTGCCTTACGCAAAACATCGGCTTCACCTTTGGTAAAGTCCGCTAGTTTTTGAGAAAGGAGCATCACCTGCTCTTGGTAAACTGTAATACCGTAGGTTTCTGCTAAATATTCTTCACAGGCATCTAGATCATAAATAATTTCTTCAGTCCCATGTTTTCGAGCAATAAAACTAGGGATATATTCCATAGGGCCAGGGCGGTAGAGTGCATTCATGGCAATTAAATCTGCAAAAACTGTAGGCTTTAAGGCACGCATGTGTTTTTGCATTCCAGGAGATTCATATTGGAAAACACCTACGGTTTCACCGCGTTGGAATAGCTCGTATGTTTTCTCATCATCAAGAGGAAAATTCTCCGGATCTAATTCTATGCCGTGTTTGGCCTTTACAATCTTAACCGTATCTTTAATAAGGGTTAAAGTTTTTAACCCCAAGAAGTCCATTTTTAACAATCCTGCATCTTCCACTACCGAGTTGTCAAACTGGGTACAATACATTTCGGAATCTTTCGCTAAGGCTACCGGAACGAACTTGGTAATGTCATCTGGAGTAATAATAACACCACAGGCATGAATACCTGTGTTACGAACGGAACCTTCTAGTATGTATGCTTGGTTTAAGGTTTCAGATTCTAATCCATCACCTTCAGATATGGCGATTAATTCGTTCACTTTAGCTAGTTCTTCGTTGTTGAACTTACTTTTTAAGGTTTTCTCATCAACTCCTATGATCTTTTTTAATTTAGACATATTCGGAATCAGCTTTGCCATACGATCCGCATCACCTAGAGGTAAATCTAAGGCACGTGCAGTATCTCGAATGGAAGACTTTGCCGCCATAGTACCATACGTAATAATCTGGGCCACTTGATTGGCTCCGTATTTATTAATAACATAGTCCATTACACGACCCCGACCTTCATCATCAAAATCAATATCAATATCGGGCATGCTTATACGATCTGGATTCAAGAAACGCTCAAAAAGTAAATCATACTTAATAGGGTCTAAATTCGTAATCCATAAGCAATAGGCAACGGCAGAACCTGCTGCAGAACCACGTCCAGGACCTACAGATACATCCATTTTACGTGCCGCTCGAATAAAATCTTCAACAATTAAGAAATAACCAGGATACCCTGTTTTTTCAATAACCTTAAGCTCGAAATCTAAGCGTTCATCAATTTCAGGGGTAATTTCACCATACCTTATTTTTGCTCCTTCATAGGTAATATGGCGTAAGTATTTATTTTCTCCACGTTTGCCTTTATCTAATTTATCTTCTTGAAATTGGAACTCTTCGGGGATATCAAATGCAGGTAATAAAACATCACGTGCCAATGAGAACGTTTCAACCTTATCCACTACTTCTTGAATATTAATAATAGCTTCAGGAATATCTTTGAAAAGCTCCTTCATCTCCTCTGGAGACTTAAAATAGTATTCTTGATTAGGCAACCCGTATCGATATCCACGACCACGACCAATAGGGGTGGCTTGCTTCTCGCCATCTTTTACACACAGTAAAATATCATGTGCATGCGCATTCTTTTTTTCTACATAATAGGTATTGTTGGTGGCAACTAATTTGATATTGTGTTTTTGGGCAAACTGAATTAATACTTGGTTTACGCGGTCTTCATCCTCTTGACCATGCCGCATAATTTCTATATACAAATCATCTCCAAATGTATCTTTCCACCACAGTAAGGCTTCTTCAGCCTGATTTTCTCCAATATTTAGCACTTTGCTAGGTACCTCACCATATAGGTTACCCGTAAGTACAATAATATCTTCTTTATATTGTTCCACAACCTTTCTGTCAATTCGGGGTACGTAATACTTTCCACTCACAAAAGCAATAGAAGACATTTTCGCCAGATTTAGATAACCTACTTTGCTTTTGGCAAGCATCACAATTTGGTAGCCATTGTCTTTTTGAGACTTGTTGGTATGATCATCACAAACTTGAAATTCACAGCCTATTATTGGGGTGATTTCGAGTTCTGGTTCTGGCAGTATTTCTAATGGTTCTTGACCTTCCTCTAAAGTGCCATTTGTTGTAGCTTTATAACGTTTTAAATTTTCTTCGTTTCTAGCAACAACGCCTTTATTATGATTGATAATTCCGCTTACAAAATGGAAAGCTCCCATCATATTTGCATGATCGGTCATCGCCACGGCTGGCATTTTCGCTTTTGCAGTAGCAGCTATCAAATCAGGAATACTGATCGTAGATTGTAAAATAGAAAATTGGGTATGATTATGAAGGTGAGAAAAACTTGCTGTTTCTAATGTGGCAAGGTTTTCTTTGATTTCTGCTTGTGAAACCCCACCAGTATCTTTTGCCCATAGGGCATCCGCTATTTTTTTTGATGCTTTTTTTAGATTGATGTGTTTAAGACCAATCAATTTAATTTCTTGCGGATTGGTTTCAGAGAAATTCTTGAAATAGTCTGGTTGAACATCTAATTGCTCAATAGTATATTGTTGCTTACGAACTAGCTCTAAAAAACAACGGGTTGTTGCCTCCACATCGGCAGTAGCATTATGCGCCTCTCCGAAAGGTTCTCCGAATAAATATTGATGTAATTCTGTTAACGTGGGCAGTTTAAACTTACCACCACGACCACCAGGTATTTTGCACAATGCCGCAGTATGCTCAGTACAGGTGTCTAAAACGGGTAATTCTTGTAGCGGATTTTTAACCCCTAATCGATGGAATTCCGCACCCATAATATTCAAATCAAAGCCGACATTTTGCCCAACAACAAATTTTGTTTTAGACATGGCAATATTGAACTTTTCCAGAACTTCGGCTAAGGGAATCCCGTTTTGTTCCGCTAAAGCCGTAGAAATACCGTGAATTTGCTCCGCATCATATGGAATATTGAATCCTTCTGGTTGGATCAAATAATCTTGATGTTCTACTAAATTTCCCATTTCATCATGCAATTGCCATGCAATCTGAATACAACGTGGCCAGTTATCCGTATCGGTATATGGAGCGTTCCAACGTTTTGGTAATCCAGTAGTTTCAGTATCAAAAATTAGGTACATAGTAGGGGCTTTTCATTCCAAAAAAGGAGCCTATAAAATTAGTAAAAACAGATGTTTTACCGAAGGATAGTTTTTAAGAGTTATCAACTTAAAATTAATCCTTTAAAAAACCTATTGTGTGTTTATTAAAAAAACTTATATTTGCACCCGCTTAAGGGTAAGCAAAATAAAAAGAATTAATAATCAAGGGTCGGGCACCCTACAAATTAATGTGATATGCCAGTAAAAATTAGATTACAAAGACACGGTAAAAAAGGAAAACCATTCTATTGGGTTGTTGCTGCAGATGCAAGAGCTAAAAGAGATGGTAAATTCTTGGAAAAATTGGGAATCTACAATCCTAATACAAACCCTGCAACTATCGAATTAAATATTGATAATACGGTAACTTGGTTACAGAATGGTGCACAACCAACTGAAACTGCTAAGCGTATTTTATCGTATAAAGGTGTGCTTATGAAACATCACTTATTAGGTGGTGTTCGTAAAGGTGCTTTAACTGAAGAGCAAGTAGAAGAAAAATTCAATGCTTGGTTAGAAGAAAAAGGAAAAATAGTAGGTTCTAAAGTAGGTGGATTAGATAAGGCTAAAGCGGAAGCTAGAGCTAAAGCTTTAGAAGCTGAAAAAGAAGTAAATGCTAAGCGTGCAGCTGCAGCTGCAGAAGCTGCTGCTCCAGTAGTAGAGGAAACTCCTGAAGCGCCAGTAGCTGAAAGTGCAGCAGCAGAAGTTGCAGCTTTAGAAGAAGCTCCAGCAACTGATGAAGCTCCAGCAGCCGATA
>TARA_R110000868_G_scaffold67333_8_pt1 | contig 10477 bp, 9 predicted proteins | sample TARA_R110000868 | Tara Oceans TARA_R110000868 (sample SAMEA4397489) | marine metagenome | biome: Polar Biome; feature: [SRF] surface water layer (ENVO:00010504); material: water (ENVO:00002006), including particulate matter (ENVO:01000060) such as... | depth 5 m | reverse complement strand
ACTTGCAAGCCTTTATTTGAAATTAATGTTTAAGTGCTTATTAATTCGGCAAAGCATACTGAAAACGGCTAACAAGCCAGCAAAGAGGTGATTGTTTGGCCGCCTCTACTTATAGTATTGGCGATTTACCCATAAGTAAGTAACATAGGCATGCGTATTCTTTATTATAAATATAACTTTTTAGGTACTCTTAACTATGAACTCATCAGTATTCACCAATATTATTAGTGTTTTAATATTAGCCGTTGTTGGCTATTTTCTTTTTGATATGGTTAATCCCGACCTGTCATCTGCTGTTTCAGTTGCCTTAGGTATAATTCTAGGCGGCTTACTTAGCATCGTCTTGTCATCCCTAACAAGTGGAGGCAGCGAGTCTGCGCCTAGCCAAGCAAGCGACTTTAGTACTCTTTATGTAGGTAACCTACCTTATAGAGCAAATGAACAAGCAGTACAGGAACATTTTGAAAACTATGGCTCTGTCAATTCAGTCAGATTAATGAAAGACCGTCGTACAGGCAAACGCAAAGGTTATGGCTTTGTTGAGATGGATGAAAAAGGAGCTCATAAGGCAATAAAGAGCCTCAATGACTCAGTCTTTCAAGAAAGAACCCTTAAAGTGCGTTTAGCCAAAGATAAGATAGAAGAAGAGCAATAGATTCGAATAACTAAAATATAGTGGAAATAAAAACGCCTGCAAATTGCAGGCGTTTTTATATGTACAACATAATACTGATTTACTCTGCCTTAAATGTTAAAGGCAAATTATCAAGCAATTTTTGATTGAAGGAGTGAAAGCGGTTAATAGCATGAATTAAATCGGGCGTGTGTACTTCGCCCATGCGATTAATCAATTCATTAATCAGGTTTTCATACTCATTACCATCTTGTAACTTTAACCTGCTTTCCTCAACCACTCCCAACATCTTGTCCAGGTAATGGGCGACAGGTTTAACCGCTTTAGCAGGTTCATTAGTAGCGTTATCTTGATCATAATGAGACACCGTTTCGTATGCTTTAATAACCTGGGTGTTTTCTACTTTGGTTAATTGTAAAGCAAAGCTGGTTAACTCTTGGTCGTCAAAACCTAGCTTCAACGCTTGTTTATAAGCTGTTTCAATATCACCGTTAAAAAACTCATCGGCCAAATCGTTTGCATCGGCAACCAGTTTACCAATAGCTTTTAACTCATCTTCATCCAGCTCACCACTAACACTAAAGTTTAAACTGCTACTTTCGAGGTAAACGCTGTTCTGTTTCACAGTGTTAGTTGGTTTGGCATCAGCACTATTTACCACTGCAGGCTCTGCTTTATCAGTTTCAGCTACTTCGCTAGTAGGAGGTGTCGAAGCATCAGCCGCAAGGGGTGAGGCAACAAGCGTTGGTTCAGATTTATCAGCCGCCTCAGCTTGTTTGTTTTCTTGCTCTGTTGGCGCATTTTGTTTTTGCAGCAGCAACTGCTGGTTTAATTCAAAACGTCTAAAGTCATCAAAAGACAGACTCACTTCATCACCGTCTTTGGTTTTAATCAACAACTGCCCAGACTGTTGTTGTGAAACTGATACTTGTGTTGTAGCGACAACAGAATCGGTATTAGTAACAAGCTGACTATCTTGTTTAGAGAAAATATCCTGCTTAAGCTTTTCAATACCTTCATCAATCAGCTTTTTACTACTATCTATACCCGTTCTTATTTCGTCGTTCATAAAACCGGCTAAGTCTTTTTCAGCTAGCTTGATACCCTTAAGCACACCTGAGGTCGCTTGCTCAAACAACTTATTTAATTCAGCTTCATCTGCCCCTTTTGCTTTAGCACTTTTAAGTGCGCCACCAACAAACTTAAGAACGTTTTTAGCGACCTCTTCAAAATCAAAAGTTGGCGTAGCAGGTTGCGCTGATTTTTTAACTGAAAAATCTGGCTTTCGACTGTTAATTTCTAAAGTCGAGTTCAATGAATTGGCATAGACTCTAACCCCAAAAGTAGAGCTAGAACTAAACTGATCCCCTTTCGACTGAATTTGAGTCGCCTGAAAACTGGCCGCTTGTTGCAGTCCTGACTCACGCAATTGGTTTTGAATACTACCTTCATTACCCAAATGCGGTGGTTTTTCTCCTAAAAATGCTTTTAATTGATTAATGTTCATTTGATTTACCTCACTAGCCTCATTAGTAATTATCGGCCAAGGTCGTACAATATTTAGACTCTTTTTGATAAAAAACTTCATACGACGAGTATTGCAGTATCTACTGAAACCTTATAACGTGCGCGTTTTTACCCCGACACCAAGAGATATACTATGCGCCAGACTGAAATAAACGCTAATGATTACCCAAGCCAATTAAAAGATAAGGCTGAGTTTATTAGTCAATATTTTACCGCATTTGCTATGCCAGCTCTTGAAGTCTATGCGTCTGAGCCCTTAAATTACCGGATGCGAGCGGAATTCAGGGTATGGCATGACGGCGACAATCTTTACCACATCATGTTTGATCAGGACACTAAGCAAAAATATTCTGTGGAGACATTTCCTGCCGCTAGTGTGTTGATCAATCAAGTCATGGCTGACTTAATTGACTTGCTAAAAAACAATGAAATAGCCCGCAGAAAGATATTCCAAGTTGATTATTTAAGTAGCTTAAGTGGCAAAATCGTCGTGTCTTTGCTTTATCACAAAACCCTTAATGATGAATGGACCGCTGAAATGCAGAGCATTCTAGGCAAATTAAGGAAAAAGTATGACATTGATATTATTGGCCGCGCAAAAAAACAGAAAATTACCTTAGATAAAGACTATCTAATGGAAACACTGACAATAAACGGGCGTGACTACCAATTCAAACATATTGAAAACAGCTTCACTCAGCCTAACGCCAAGGTCAACATTAAGATGATTGAGTGGGCTATTGATGCCACCAAAGATTGCCAGGGTGATTTATTAGAACTGTATTGTGGCTTAGGCAATTTTACTCTGCCTATGGCGCAAAACTTTAAACAGGTTTTGGCAACTGAAATCGCCAAATCATCGGTTGCCGCCGCGCAATTTAATATGGCTATCAACAACATTGATAATGTCACGGTTTTACGAATGTCCAGCGAAGAATTTGTGCAAGCTCAACAACAAACTCGTCAATTTCGGCGTTTAGAAGGCATTGAGCTAAGTGAGTTTAATTGCCAAACAATATTGGTTGATCCGCCGCGTTCGGGCTTGGATGAAGAAACTCTCAGCATGGTAAAAGAGTATTCGAACATTGTGTACATTTCGTGTAACCCAGAAACCCTCAAACAAAACCTTGAAACTCTATGCCTCACGCATATTGTGACTAAATTTGCCCTATTTGATCAATTCCCTTACACCCACCACAGCGAATGTGGCGTATTCTTAACTAAAAAGCCTTAATCTACTTGAGTCTGCTTAGCACCATTAGCAATAAAGCGCAGCTGAAGTTTTAACCTTGCCGCCAGCACTTTTCTTTGCTCGATACTGGAATCTAAGGCTTCAGCTCCGGCGCTAAAAACCAATTTCACCATAGCCTCAGCTTGCAAGTTGGCGACTATGGACGACAGTCCAGTGGTGGCTTTGGTGTAGTCAGTTAACTCAACATTAAAATGCTGTATTTCCCGCAACACTGCCGCACGAAATGCCAAAGAAGTGCCAGTATGCTCCCTTAGTAATAATCTAAATACGTTACTATTGTCGCTGATGAACTCCATAAAAGTATCGACCGAGGTATTAATTACGCCTCCGCCAGATGCAATACGCAAACGAGCCTGACGCATCAACTGTCTTAAAGCCAGACCTGCCTCATCGACTAAAGTTAAACCTAACTCATCAATATCTTTAAAATGTCGGTAAAATGAAGTGGGGGCAATGCCCGCCACTCTGGCAACCTCTCTAAGACTAATGCTGGATAAACTACGTTGTTCATCTAGTAACGAAAATGCCGCATCGATAATACTACGACGTGTACGCAACTTCTGTAATTGACGACTCAAAATTCACATAACCTTATTTTTTATAATCTAGTTTAACCTGAAAATCAGCGATGACACACTTAGCTTTTTTATTGTATGCTGCAGAAATTACTTGCCTAAATTAACCAGTGCCGCTAAATTAGCGTACAGTTGTAAGCTGAATATATTGTCCAATGAAAAAACCCCGCCTACTTTTTATTAATATTGCTGTATTTATTATCACCGGCACTATCTCCTTATTTTTTGTGCCTTATGAAGCCATTATTAATGGCTTCGATGCTTTTGAAATAGCAGCCTGCATTAGCCTAATCTATTTTTCCGGCATGTCTATAACGGCTGGTTACCATCGCCTGTGGTCACATAAAGCCTATGACGCAAGTCCGGTAGTTAAAGTAGTCCTAGCCATTGGCGGGGCCATGGCACTGCAAAATAGCATACTTCATTGGTCATCCGATCACCGCATCCATCACAAACACGTTGATGACAATGACAGTGATCCTTATTCAGCGAATAAAGGCTTCTGGTTTTCGCATATTGGTTGGATGTTAAGAGAATATCAAGCTCATCGTTATGGCGACTACAGCAATTGTCGAGACTTACAAAAAGACAAAGTAGTAATGTGGCAACACAATCATTACTTAGCCATTATGCTAAGTGCTAACTTTGGTATTCCTCTGCTGTTTGGTTGGCTGAATGGCGACATTTGGGGCATGTTACTGTTGGCCGGTGTATTTAGACTGGTTGTGGTTCATCACGTGACATTTTTTATTAACTCACTTGCTCATATCTGGGGTAGACAGCCTTATACCGACAAAAATAGCGCGCGCGATAATGGTATTTTGGCGTTTTTTACCTTTGGTGAGGGATACCACAACTTCCACCATATCTTTGAGTATGATTATAGAAACGGCATTAAGTGGTGGCAGTTTGATCCGACCAAGTGGTTAATTAGTGGTTTATCTTACTTAGGGCTGACAAAAAACTTACGCCGCTGTCCAGAAGAACGTATTGAAAAAGCCCGCTTAAGCATGCAATTGCAACGTTCGAAAATGCAAATCGCATCATTGGCTAACGCAGAAGAAATATTGCATAAATTACAAACTGAATATGAATTGTTAGTGCAAAAAATGACTGACTATTATGCTGCTAAAAAATGCATGATGGGACTGAAAAAGCAGGACTTTAAACGTAGTTATGAAAAATTAGAGCTACACCACAAGTATAAGGAATTAAAGCTTAATTTAGCGCTACAAAAAGAGAAATGGCTTAAATTAAACCAAATGGTATATTTACCTTTACTCACTGAAGAATAAAAAAAAGCTGCTTAAAGCAGCTTTTTTGTTGAATATTATGACCCGTTTTAAATAGACATGACACTTTCCAACTTAATATTTGGAGAGTGTGATCAAAACGGTGTCTGAGTGCACGCAACACGATTATCCGCTCACATTCAAATTGGCCGTCGTTGACCAATTTGATACTTGTTTAACAGGTGAGTGGCTTATGGCTGTGACATTGCCAGTAATGCAGGCTCTTCCAGTTGTTCTTTTTGGGCACTTACTTTTATCAACATTTTCGCTGGGTAAAATTGCACTGTCGCTAACACATTTGGATTCTGCTGTTCAGCTCTGAATTGAATATCTTGCTGCATGGCCTGAAACTGTTCACTACTCGAAATTAACGAAGACGCACATTGGCTATCAACAGAATAGTTTTTAACATCTACGCAAGTGAATAAATTTTGTTTATTGTCTGCTCCATTAGCAAAACAAGATGCGAACAATAAAACGCCCGCGACTACATCAAATTTACGCATATTTATCACCTTCTTACTACTTGTGTAGTTCAAGGTAACATCAATGTGGGTAAAACGCCAACAACAAGAATCACACATTTATTACAATATTATGACAATTGAAATATTTTTATGTTGCTAACACATCTCAAGATCGAACTTACTCAATAGAAAATAGAACAAAATTACATAAAGCAATTAAGTTCTATTTCTATCAGCAAGTACAATTTATTCGTGAATTAATGCAGAGCTAGCTTATTGTGAGGATGTCTGATTTTGTAAAAAGGTCAATAACTCATCAAAGGGCATGGGCTTGGCAAATAAATAGCCTTGTGCTTCATCACAACCCAATTTCAGCATATAACTGGCTTGCTCTCTTTTTTCTATGCCTTCGGCAATAGTGGCTAAACCCAACTTATTGCCCAATGTAACAATAGTTTCTGCAATAAAAGCAGATTTACCAGGCGTTATTTCATTAACAAAAGAACGATCAACTTTAAGTCTGTCTAAGGGTAACTGTTGCAAATAACTCATGGACGAAAAGCCGGTGCCAAAATCATCGATGGCCACCTTAACACCAAATTCTTTTAGTTCATGCAAGGCTTCCACCACGATTTGTGGCTCATCCATCACTATACTTTCAGTTATTTCCAGCTCGATTCTAGCCGGTGCTAGCCCTTCTTTTGTGATCACTTTTTTAACAATATTAATAAATTCCGGATCTCTAAATTGAGGCATCGAAATATTAACGGCCATCCTCAAATCATTAAAACCGTGTTTATCTAACACACTCAATTGTTTACATGACTCTTCTAGTACCCAGGCGCCAATATCAATAATGAGTCCAGAGTACTCCGCAAGTGGAATAAATACATCAGGAGAGATAAACCCACCGTTGGCGGTAGGCCAACGTAATAGAGCCTCCATGCCCACCACTCGCTCGGTGACTAAATCCACCTGAGGCTGATACCATAGTTGCAACTTACGAGCGGCAAAATCCATGGCAAGTCGACGGATCATATCCAGTCGCCAGGTTGTTTGCTCTTCCATTTCAGGTTCGTAATACTCAAAATTAGTATTCAGATTTTTCTTGGCTTTGTTAAGGGCAATATTGATTTGTTTAAGTATTGTAATACCAGTTTGCGTCTTAGCCGTTAACCTAACTAAACCAAATGAGGCACTTAAGTGCAATGAATGTTCACCCGCCTTAAAGGGACTTACAAAAAGTTCTTTCATGGTTTGTGGATTAACAAAAAACTCCGGCCCGATTAGGCCAAAAACGTCTGAGCCTATACGTCCGACTTTAACTTTATCGCTGTAAGTTCGTTCTAACCTAGCTGTTACCGACAACAGCACACTGTTTCCCACATCTTGCCCAAGGCCATCATTAATATCGGCAAAATGACTTATATCAATTAACGCGACTACAGTATCTTGCGATGAGTGTTTACTTGCTCCCACCTCATCCAACATATTAATAAATTCACTACGATTAGGTAATTTTGTCAACCAATCTCTAAAAGCAGCTGTGCGCAACTGATGGAACAGGTTAACGTTTTCGTAACCAACCGAAACGCTTGATAAAAACACTTCTAGTAGCTGTTTGTTTATCGAGCTAATTTCTGTGCCAATTTGCAGATATACCGCTGCTTCATAACCCGAGCTATTAATATACAAAACAGAACAATCCTGTTCAAAAATGTGCGCCTTATTTGCCAAACAACGTGTGACAAAATTGACTATTTTTGTGTTATGTACGTTTTCGAGTCTTTCGTTTATATAGTTGGCAAACTCACCTGCGGCCCCAAGAATATATACGCCATCATCTTCTTTATCTAAAACCGAGCCAGCACGAGCACAAACCACACCGCCAGCTTCCAAGCCAATGAGAGAGCTTATTTGGGTGACCACACCCTCACAAAAGTTCTTAACTGAATGCTCTTCCATTAAATTAGCGGCAGAAACAATGATCTTCTGCAAACCAATGCGGCTTTGGTTAATGGAAAGAATTTGTTGATAGGAACGCAAGGACGCTATAATGGTGGTAACAAGCTTATTACGGGTTAACTCAGTTTTTGTCTTATAGTCGTTGATGTCATAGTCTTTGATGACTTGCTCTTCTGGCGCATAACCTGGCTGACCAGTACGCAAAATAATTCTTGGCTCGGCTAAACCTAGTTCACCACGCATGGTTCTGGCTACTTTCAAGCCTGCATCGTCAGTTTCCATCACCACATCTAACAAAATAATTGCCAAACTAGAGCCCATTTCAGCAATAATTTTTAATGCTTCGGGGCCTGAATACGCGTGAAAAAACTTAAGATTCTTATCATTTACCACTAAATCTGATAAGGCCAAGCGCGTAACGGAATGGATTTCTTCGTCGTCATCAACGACTAGTATATTCCAGAAGCCACTAGACGCTTTAACCTCAGAGCCTTTCTCTTCCGATAAGAAAATTAATTCATCATTTTCATAATTACTTGGACACATTTAATTACTGAAGACTCCGATTTGAAGTGAATGTTTTCCTAACCTTCCTTCTTATAACCAATCCAAGCATGGGCGCAAAAAGTGACACTAACAATATTTCGGTAATTTCAAACTTAATGTAATTACCTCAATTAAATTTTTTTGGCTTCACGCAATTAATAACGCAATATATAACTCAGTCAATGTAGCTCAAACTTACTTTAACGCAATGCTTATGAAAATCCAAAGTACTATTTCACCTGTCACGATAACGGAAGTTAAATCAACGACTCATAGCGCTGAAAAAATCCCCACAAAAAGCGTAAAGAAGATTGAAAAAGCGGCTAAATTTGCCGGAAAGGAGAGAGTAGCAAAATGGTTTGCTCAAGCAGGAGTTTATCCCGCTTACACTAATCGGCCAGCCTTAGCATTAGATGAAAAGATAGCAGCAAAAAACACCTTAAAAGAAAGACGTAAATTTGCCAATCTCGAACGCATTTTAGGTAAAGCCTTAGATTTTTGTCTCGAAGAATCTCAAGCAGATGATCTTGATCCTGATTGGTTTTTCAGTTTTATTAATATGGCAGAGAATGTTTATTCACCGCAAATGCAGGAAGTGTGGGGCAAAATATTTGCTGTAGAAAGCAGCCAACCTGGCAGTTTTTCTCTTAAAACCTTACAAACCCTCAGACAATTAACCCAAAAAGATGCTTTGATTTTTCGTCAAGCCGTTAACTTAGCCAGCAGACGTAAAGGCGAAACAACTCCTAGATTATTACTGGGTTATTATCGAAAAAAGTCTTTTTGGTCTTTTTTAAAACCAAGTCCTGAGCATAAGCTTAATCTGGCACACTACTTTTTAAGTTATCCTGATTTATTAGCGCTTATGGATCTTGGTTTAATACATCACAGTGAAATTGAATCAGGGGAATTAAGCAGTGAGCAAGTCACTGAATGGCGAGTGGCAGGACAGGCTCTCAATTTTGTCCCTAAATATCGCGGCTTGACCTTAGTGTATTTTAAATTTACCACTACCGGCGCTGAGCTCAGCAAGCTCATCACGAGTCAGAAACAAGATGCCTATGTAAGCGCCCTTAAACAAACGCTTGGCCACGCTTTTAACATTAGTTCAGAGCTACCTTAGCTTGTTGCTAAGGTACTGATAATGTTAAATACCATCACCAAATTCATGTAAACCACACTCACGTTTCATACCAAAGAAACGTGTATCTTGTTCGTTCATGCCTTCTTCTAATGAACGAGTGGTATGCCAATCACCAATGGACACATAACCTTTTTCCCATAAGGGATGGTAAGGCAAGTTGTGCTCCTTGAGGTAATAATGGATTTCTTTATTACTCCAGTTAATGATGGGGTAAATTTTATATTGCTGTTTTAAACGCTGTACTACAGGCAGGGTTTCACGCATATCAGATTGACTACGACGTAAACCAGCGAACCACGTTTTAACCGATAAATCTTTAAGTGCACGCTGCATAGGCTGAACTTTATTGAGATTATTATATTGCTCAATACCATCCAAACCCTGTTCCCACAATTTACCCATACGGGCTTCTTGCCACGCCGGAGAAATACTGGCGCTATAGACTTTTAGATTTAACTTTAACCTAGTCGTTAACTCATCAATAAATTGATAGGTTTCTGGAAATAAGTAACCAGAGTCAGTTAATACCACGGGAATATCTGGAAACTGACGTGTCACCATGTGCAACATTACTGCGGCTTGTGCACCAAAACTCGAAGACAACATGAAGTTGGCAGGTAAATGCTCCAATGCCCATGTGACTCGTTGTTCCGCACTTGCTGTTTCTAATCGTTGATTAACCTCGATCAACGATTCTTGCCCACCAATGGCGGGCAAGGTTGATTCAGCCACTGTAGAATTTTGTGCCTCAGGCATAAAAATCCTTAGCAGAATCAACTACCGGAGCAATAATTTTTGCTCTGATGACATAGTCGCCAAACGCTTCGTTAACTTCGCGTTCTGCTGACCAGCGCCCAAGCAAACCATCAAGTTCTTCCATGATTTGTTGCTCACTGATATTTTCTTGATACATTTTGGGAATACGAGTGCCCTGACGATCACCGCCTAGATGCAAATTATATTTGCCCGGACCTTTACCCACTAAACCCACTTCGGCCAACATGGCGCGGCCACATCCATTAGGGCAGCCAGTGACACGAAATATAATACTGTCATCGCTTAAACCATGTTTAGC
>TARA_R110000868_G_scaffold129269_1_pt1 | contig 10488 bp, 8 predicted proteins | sample TARA_R110000868 | Tara Oceans TARA_R110000868 (sample SAMEA4397489) | marine metagenome | biome: Polar Biome; feature: [SRF] surface water layer (ENVO:00010504); material: water (ENVO:00002006), including particulate matter (ENVO:01000060) such as... | depth 5 m | reverse complement strand
CGCCGATGCGGGCATCGCCATGGGGCTGAAGGGCAGCGAGGCGGCGAAGGAGGCGGCCGAGCTGGTTCTGGCGGACGACAATTTCGCCTCGATCGCGGCCGCCGTGCGCGAGGGCCGGACCGTCTATGACAACATCAAGAAAGTCATCAGCTGGACCCTGCCGACCAATGCTGGCGAGGCCATGACCATCGTCGTCGCCCTGCTGTTCGGCATGACGCTGCCGATCACGCCGGTGCAGATCCTCTGGGTCAACCTGATCACCGCCATCACGCTGGGCATGGCGCTGGCCTTCGAGCCGACCGAAGAGGACACCATGCGCCGCCCGCCCCGGCGCCGGGGCGAGCCGCTGCTGACCGGCGCGCTGGGCTGGCATATCCTCTTCGTCTCCACCCTGTTCCTCGGCGGCGTGTTCGGCATCTACACCTACGCCATCGATCGCGGCTACCCGGTCGATCTGGCCCGCACCATGGCCATGAACACCCTGGTGGTGATGGAGATCTTCCACCTGTTCTTCATCCGGAATATCTACGGCACCTCGTTCACTTGGAAAGCGGTGCGCGGCACAAAGGTCGTCTGGGCCACAATCCTCGCCGTCACGGCGGCACAGTTCATCATCACCTACGTCCCGCCGCTGCAAGGCGTCTTCGGCACGCAGCCCGTGCCGTTCCTGGACGGCGTGCTGATCGTCGCCATCGGCGTCGCGCTGTTCGCGATCATTGAAACGGAGAAACAACTCCGCCTGCGCATCTGGAAGCGCGGGTCGGAGTGAGCTGAGCGGCAACACCCACCGCCGGCCCCGGCTCACCTCACCCCGGTTCCCCTCGGCGCACGCCACCCCGGCACACACACCATCGTCATCCCTGCGCAGGCAGGGACCCAGAGATCGTAGAGCGCCACCCGCCATCCCTGGGTCCCCATTTTCATGGGGATGACGATCAGGGTTTGGGCGCGATGCGCTTGCGCCCGGTGGTTCGGGCGCGTGTCCCTTTAATTCCGGTATCCTTTTTCCAACGCCACCCACCACCGTCACCCCGGCGCAGGCCGGGGTCCATTGATCATGGAACGGCGCCCGTCATCCATGGATCCCGTCCTCCGACGGGATGACGGTGAGGGTATGGACACGGTACGATTACGACCGGCAATTAAGTCGGGTGTCCCCTTGGTTACGAAAAAACAAATGACAAAAATCGTTCAGCGAGGAAACATTCTCAAAACATAAGCTAGGATCGGTTTTAGAGATTGATTGAGGTCAATTGTGGCGGAACGTAAGGCGATCCCACCGGAGTTGCGTCAGGCAATTTGGGAAGGCAATGAGAAGAAATGTGTCTACACGTCAGAGGTTGTCACGCTGGATGAGCTGCAGATTGATCATTTAATTCCAGTAGATGAAGGCGAGAATTTAATTTCAGAGCTTAGAAGATTGAATATTATTGATGGTGAATTTGATTTAAACGGTCCGGAAAACCTAATTCCGACAAAATCAACAACAAATAGGCAAAAATCAAATAAGAAATTTGATTTGAGTGCGGTAATTTATTTTCTTCAGATAGCCAAAAGTAATAAAAATAAAGTAAATTCAATATATGAAAGTTTGGTGAATGGAACTGTAAAGATTAATGGTTATTTAAACATAAAAAATCAAGCAAGGAAAAATGATATTTCTACAGAGGAAATGTTTTCTTATTTTTTGCATCAGTACGAAGGAAAAGTGCCTCTGCGTTCTGGTTTAGGGATGTCTGGGAGAGATATTCAGGCAGCCAATAGTGTTATTGCGGATAGTTTAATGGATTATCCTTTTGCGTTAGGGGGAGGGGCTATAAAGAATGTTCGAATGATTTCAGACGATGGTGATGAAGTTGTTTGCGAAAATGCACGCGAATTCATCAGTGCAAAGGAAGAGAAAAAATTTTATCCGGTTACTCAATTTGACATGAATTGTTATGGTTTGGCTGATAATGCATCTGAGCCTTTAAATCAGATAAAAAAATCAAGGTGGGCTAAAAAATCTTTCATTAGAGATCCTCTAATAAGATTGGTTCATTTGGATAAGCTTCATGCTTCTTGGTCTGAAGGGATATTTTTTCAGAGAAGAGAGCTGTTGAATTATGAAGAAATGCCAACGATTCAAGATATGGTAGATAATGGAATATGCGATGTGGAGATTCATGATAATTGGAGCGTAACAATATTTGATATTGATCACGGGATGGGTGTAGGTATTCATGAGTTTTTTAGAGCAGATTTAGATGAAGATGATTATGAGGAAATACTTTTATTCTATAGTGTATTTGCGACAGGTGGAACATATCGATTCGGTAGGGTTGTCATGGGAAAGCCTAACGAAAATGGAATAATATACGAAATGGAATTTTCTTAGGAATTAAAGGGGGAATTAAAGGGACATTCAACTGAACTCGACCGCAATTTCTCAATGCTTTCGTGTGCCGGTCCACCCCTAAATCAGCTCCCGCTCCCGATCATCCGTCTCCCCAAACCGCTGCAATGACGGCTTCTTCAGCCCCTCATAGAGTTTGTCGATCCCGGCATTGATCTCGCGGTTGTTCCGTTCGAACAGCGAGTTCCCCGCATGGTCGCTTTCCACCAGCAGCGGGCCGAATTTTTCGACTTCCAGCACCCACATGGCCTGGGCGATGCCGAGCTCGTCGAGCCAGTGCGCCGCCTTCACCTGTCTGATGCCGCGCCCCAAGAGCGCGCCGGTGCCGTAGCCGACTGTGGTCAGGTAGACGGCGCCCGCGGGGACGAAGAGGGTCTTGTAATCCTCTTCCGACATGCCGCCCTTTCCGATCACCATCTTGGCGCCGGACGCCTTGAACCAGTCCTTCATCCATTTCGAGAAGCGGAAGCTGGCGGTGGCGGTGACGGCGCTGACCTTCAGGCTGCCGTCTTCCTGCTTTGCTGCGGCGGGGGAGCAGTGGAAATTGACGTTGGTGAGGCTGGCGAAATCGACCGGCGGGGCGGCGCCTTCTTCCAGGATCTTCTTATAGATACCCTCGCGGGCGGTGTAGATCAGCCCGTCGAGATAGACCACGTCGCCGAGTTCCAGTGTGGCCAGCGCCGCGTCGGTGACGGGGGTCTTCAGGCGGACTGTTTTGCGCTCTCGGGCATTTCCCATGAGACTGTCTCCCGTCGCATATAGGGGGTGAACCAGGTCGGATCGGTGCGGAATTCGGCCCGTCCGTCGGCGTGCAGGCGCACGGTGGCGCGGCGCGAGGAGAGGCAGAAGGCGTGCAGGCTCATCGGCATGCCGCCGGTGTGGGTGAAGCCGGCCTCGATATGGCAATCGACCACCATGCTCTTGCCGACGAACCCCATGGCGCCCATGCCGATGGAATTGCCGAGCTCCATCAGCTCCAGCTCCAGCTCGGCGATTTCCGGGTCCGGGTTGCGGTCGCCGACAATACGCAGGCAGGCGGCCTGCTTGCCGAGCACCATGCAGGTGTCCTTCGAGCCGCCGAGCCCGATGCCGACAATCGCCGGCTGGCAGGCGAGGCCCCGTTTGCCGAAGGCGATCATGCCGTCGAGAAAGAAGCGCTTGATGCCGTCGATGCCGTCGCCCGGAAACAGCATGCGGTAATCGGTGCCGAACAGCCCGCCCTTGTGCACGGTGGTGATGTCGACCCAGTCCGCGTCCGGCTCGAAGCTGTATTCGATCTCCGGCGCGTTGAGGCCGACATTGTTGTTGTGATCCGTGCGCCAGAGCGGATGCACCCGGTTCGGGCGGAGCGGAATGTCGTGGGTGGCGCGGGCGGTGGCGGAGCGCAGCGCCTGCTCAAGCGCGATGAAGCCGCCCTCGATCCTGGCCTCGTTCCCGGCCTTCACGTAATAGCGCGGCACGCCGGTATCGGCGCACATCGGCCGCCGGTCTTCCGTCGCGGCCTCGTAATTTTCCAGCATGGCCTCCAGCACGAAGGAGGACAGATCGCCGTCCTCGGCCGCCGCCATCTTTTTGATGCCCGCGAGATAATCGTCCGGGATATCGATCCCGGCCTTGAACATGATCTCGTAGGCAGCCTGTTCGGCTGCTTCTTTACTGATCACCAGCGTTTCTCCCTTTGTCAGGCGGCCCCTTGAAGCGGAGGCAGGGGCAGCCTGTCGGGAGAAAGCCTAGCCCCTTTGCCCGCGATTGGGGAAGGGGGAGGCCGGAACGGGTGCCGTTCCGGTATCAGTGGCCCGTCTCAGCGCCCAGTTACCGTCAGCGGACAGTGACGATTTCTCAGACGTCGCCGGGACGCAGGCAGGCGGTGCCGACCTGTTGCTCTTCGCTGCTGCCGACCGCGACACTGCGCCGGAACTCCCGGCAATGATCACCCGACGCAGGCACCGGCCCGGAGCGGACCTGCCAGGAGCCGTCCGCCTGCAGGCAGGCATTGCCATAGGCCGGAACGGCCGTGCCGCCGACGCTGATCGTGTCCTGATATTCGCGGCAATAAGCTGGCGTTACGGCTGGTGCCGGAGCGGGAACGGGCACGGGCATATAAGTCGGCATCCAGACCGCTTTCGGAGGCTGCGCCGGATAAACGGGCACGACCTTGTAGAGAGTGCGCTGCTGCTTCCGGGGCGTGACCCAGTGGCACTTGCCGCGCACGATCTCGTAATGCCCCGGTCCGCGCTGCCGGCCGCGATGGCGTTCGTTATCGTGCTTGTAAGTGGTCCGGCAATAGCTGTCGGGATAATTGCCGCGATCATGCCTGTCCGGGTTCTTCCAGGAGGCGGAGAAGGCCTCTCCGGCGGAAAAGGCGAGCAGCATGCCGATCAGACCAGCGGCGATGCGGAGCAGCAGAAGGCGGAAAGGCAAGATGGCGTGCGTGGGCATGGGAAATTCCGATCCCGGAAACGGTGTCTCGGAACAAGAACGGCCCGCGACAGGAAATCCGTCGGGGATGCAGTGTAAAATGCGTCAGGTGGCTGCTTCCCGTCCGGCTTCTTCAGCGCCCGCCGTCCGAAACCTTGAGAAGCTGGTCTGCGGTGTCAAACCCGGAGTGAACGCTCCAGGTGCTGGCGGCCGAATAGGCCGTCAGGCCCGGCCGGGTGGAGAGCGGTCGTTCGGATTTCTCGATTACTTATTCGGAAGTGGACCGTAAAATGGGGTGGAGCGCGGCGATCCGTGTTGATCTCTCGCCACCCGCGCAGAGTTAAGAAGTGAGTTTGGGGTGACGCTTCAATGGAGTGTTTTAGGATAGATGAGAGCGGATATACAGGCTTCGACCTTTTGAACGCCGACCAACGTTTTCAGGGTGCGGCAGCAATCGCAATTAGTGACGAGGACGCCGCCAACCTCATTAGAGAGTATTTCCCAAAGCTGCAGGCGCCGGAACTGAAATACCGTGCGCTGTCACGGCGTTCCGCCAATCACCCCCGTCTGCTCTCCCTGTTGCGTGATCTTCTCACTCACCACAAATGCGTCACCTATATCTGCGACAAGCGCTATCTGCTGATGTTGATGTTCTTGGATCATGCGGTCGAGCCATTTTATTACGAGCGCGGCATGGACTTCTACGAGGGTGGGCAGAACTACGCTATGGCGTCATTTCTGTTTGTCACAGGTCCAACCATGCTCGGCCAGCCGGCCTTCGATAGACTGTTACAGTCCTTCCAACAGGCGGTTAGGGAGAAGACACCCGGATCTTTGAGCGCACTTATATCGGCGACGCGAGCGACGAAGTGGGAAACATTTCCGGAGGCGCTCGGGCCGTTAGCCCAGTTCGAGGCACCTGAATGCCTGTCTGAAATAGCAAACCCTGGCGTGAACACTGACGCGGCCCCGGTGGTATTGCAGTCCCTGGTTAGCCGGATGGAGGTGATGGCCAATGGCCCGTATAGGGTCGAGCACGATCAATCTAAGAACCTGCTTGCCTATCACGATCTGCTGCAGCGTTTCATCGATCATGATCAGGAGATCGAGTTTCGACAAACCGAGATCACTAGCATCAAATTCCCGCTCAAGTTGGCCGAGGTCACACAAGTCGACTCGAAGGCAAGTTCAGCTGTGCAACTGGCCGACGTTATGATTGGAGCGGCTATTGAGGCCGTAAACAGGCGGGCAGGTCTGCGGTCTGGCGGTCTGGATCCTGACGCGGTGTCGTCGCTCTATACTGACAATCAATTCATCCATCTAACCCCGTCATTTGACCTCGAAGAGCAAAAGCGATTCCGACAAGGAACACAGGCTGGTGAACTAATCGACTATTTTGCAGAGAACTTCTATACGCCTCGTAGCACCTGAACGTGACCACTTGTCCATTTTTGGCCTAATTCGGGCGACAACCGCATTTTGCGGTAACATCTGCTCCTGTTGGCTTCCTACCGAATAAGTCATCAGGCTCTGTAGGCTGGAAGGCGGTCTTTCGCGGCGACGTGCGCTAAAGTCGGCTATAGCGGACAAAGTGAGCGCTCGCTTCTCAGATCTGAACGTCCGCTTTGGGGGGGCTCGAAAATCTGGACATGTGCTCTATTTCAGTTGTTCGGCTAGAGCTTCAAGACTTCTGTCTTTTTTCCATCGACGGTTACCCTGTGCAGGACGCCGTCAGCCTCGATTTCAAAAATGTGACAAACATATCCGAGATTGAGCGTCGGAACATTCTCTTGAATGCTGTCACTTCGAGGGATGTCGCCAATGCTTTCACCGTCACCAATGTGTCCTGCACGATAGCTCAAGAGCCGAACCGTTTTGGGTAAACCGCCCATTTCTTCGCAGACAGCTTCGACGGCAATCGCAGCTGCGCCGTTTCGCGCAAGTATAACTTGCCTTCCAAAAAATGACCGTACTTTGCTGCCGATCTCTGACCAAGCCGCAAGGTTCTCATTTATAGGTTTGCCCAGAAAAAAAGTGCCCAAGAGCACAGTCCAGAGTGGAACCGGCGTCGTTGCGAAGATCGTCAAGAACGCGGGTATGTCAGCACCAGGACCAATGTTCGCTTCCACGAATTCACAGTCAAATTCGCACTCAAGCCCCCGTCTAAACCGTTCACTGTCTTCTTCCCACGTTTCCTCATCACCGCCATAGGTTTCATCTACGATCAGGATGAAAATCTGAGATTTTTGTTCTTCGGGCTGCGGCATCGATTTCCTCACAATGGCTGGTCATCCAACAAGCCTATCGATTGGCCTACGTGAGTCTAGCTGGAGAAACGAACCTTCTTCTGCTCCCGGATCCATCGCACATGTTCTCGCCAGTCGAGAAATCAGGTGATCGCTGCTTTTGCCACTTCCTGCTCCATAAATTCTGACGCCATCAAATAGAGAAACTGTGTTGGCTGGTTGGAGAAGAATTCAAAAACGAATGGCCCGATAGGGCTTTTCAATATTTGCTCGAACTGCTCCGGTTTATAGCGTGTAATTGAACCAAAGTAGAAAGTTGCCAAATATATGGTCAGGAGTTGACTTAGCAGCGTCTGCGCAGGGCTGGGTATGTAGATGTAGTATTTACGGTATGGCGGGTAGGCCGTGACGCTCCGCCAAAGTTGCGACCGCGCATCATTGCTAATCTGCGACAAGACCTGCGATGGGCGGTGGCCGTAGCGAGTAGTTGCAATCGTCTCGGCTTCAATGATGCGTCTGCCATCAATGATCGTTGAACAATTTACGTTCCGCCACGCGCCCGCGGCACCGAGGTTTTTCGAAAGGTCATTGAGGCGATATCCGAGGCGGGTGAAGTCGTCGGCATAGGCCCGAACCCGAAGCCACGCTTCTTGCGCGGTCGCGTCTTGCATGTACTCAATGCGATCCAAGCTTATGAACCTCTCCTTGATAGTTTCAGCCTGACAGAAAATGCGATGTCCGATCAGAACCTGGCCGAGGAAGCCTTGTGACCTCATTCGAAAGTGTGTGCTTGGGGCGGCAGGTGTCGGAAGCGCTGCTCCGATAGCGTTCGCAAACATTACGAATGCGCTCACACTGGGATTTTGGAGAATATCGATTGAAACGTGGCCATGTATCGCCCCAGCAGTGACTGGCAACTGTTCCGATAGACCATGACGAACTGTGCTCAATGCCGTTCCGCTGCGCTTGACGATAAGGCATTTCGCAAGGTTCAGGAATGAATAATAAAGCAATAGGGGTTTCGCCGCGCTTACGTCTGAGTTTTGGGCAGCGGTGAAGAAATCGCGACTTTGAACGAGGAAGGCGAGCGCTTGCCGCTTTGCGTTTGCATCACTCAGTTTTTCGAGATTATTTTGGATAATATTCCAAGGCTCAGTCGCAAAGAGGATTGAGTGAACGCCTTCGCGCTTCGCGCCCTGATATGTCGGGAAGAACGAAAATGTTGCTGGCCTTCCTCGAATGTGAACTACTTCGCCTTCTCGAGCATCGAACCATTTCATCTACGCCTCCCGAACCTAGCTATTCGACAACTAAAGCCTGAAAAGCACGGGCGTTAAAGGGAGATTTCTATGCGCACTCGACCTCGCGCAGTCGATCGGTCACGTCGATGACGCCGGGGGCATCCCATATCGCATCGCGCAGCAGGAACTTGTGACTATTTGTGTGCTCGATGTAAGTCGAATGCTCGCGGACGACGGCAGCCGAGATCAATGCGGCCCGCATGATGCAGTAATCGTCATCGAACAGGACGGCGGCGAGGATGTCGAACCCGTCGAGATCACGGATTGCGGATAGCTGCCGCGACCTGTTCCGGCGATGGATGCGCCTCCCCTTGATCTGATAGCGCGTCCCGTCGTCGCCCGTCGCATCGAAGGCCTTGGCCGAGTTGTTTTCTTGCGCCCAACCGAAGGCCACGCAGAACACATACTCGGCAAGGTCACCGGTGGGGTTATTCGCTGATCGCAGCACGTCGCGCGCCCGCAACTCCTCCATGATGGCAGCATGCAGGGCGAGCAGATCGGCAATCGACTTGGTGCTAAGGCTGTCCATGCCCCTGTTATGCTTCGGCATCAGGACGATGGCAATGATCGCGCGCACTGGGCAAACATGGGTGAGAACGGCTCGCCTTACTGTGAATGCCAATAAAGCTGTACCTGCAAATGCCCGCTGTTTACCCAATTCGGCAGTTGGAAAAAAAATAGGAGACCGGTCGTTTTGCCCGCTTCGTAGCCGTTCGCATCGCTCAGCGCCAACGACCGCTATGGCTCGGTTCCCGCCATTCCCAGCGGGCACCAAGCGTCAGATTTTTACCACCAGGCGCGCCTCCTCTATTGCGCGAACAGCGTATCGCTGACCGCAGACGGAGCTCATGCATGAACTGCGCGGCATAGCACCTCTCCCGACGCTGCTCATACAGTCTTCACATGGTGCTCATCAGTCGGCTTGAAAAAATACAAACAACTAAAACATGCGTTGAGCGGCGGCTATTTCCCGTCCGGCTTTTTCAGCGCCCGCCGGGTCAGCCGGTGCAGGCTGAACCAGAGCGCGATGACGAGCACCGGCAGGAATGCGGCTGAGACGATGGTCGGATCGACGCTGATCAGGTGCGCCTTCACCATGCCTTCCAGCAGATATTTCAGCAGGTTGACCGCGTAATAGCTGATCGCCACCACGGACAGGCCCTCGACCGTGCGCTGGATGGCGAGGGACTGGGCGGCGCGGCGGTTCATGCTGTCGAGCAGGTCCCGGTTCTGCCGCTCCACCTTCACCTCGATGCCGGTGCGCAGCAGGCTGGACAGGCGCGAGGCCCGTTTCGAGATGCCCTCCTGCCGGCTCTGCACCGACCAGCAGGTGCGCAGGGCCGGGTCGATCCGGCGCATCAGATAGTCGAACAGATGGATATAGCCGTTCAGGCTGACCGCGCCGAGCTGGCGCAAGCGGCCCTCGACGATCTCGAAATAGGCGGTGCTGGCGCGGTAGCGGTAGCTCGAGCTGGCGATGATGGTTTCCAGCTCGGCCGAGAGCTGGGCCAGCGGGTCGAGCAGGCTTTCGTCGGTGCGGTCCTGATTGCCGTCGGCCAGCTCCGCCGCGATCCGGGCGAGGCCGCGCTCGATCCGTTCCAGCTTCGGGCTGCTCTCGCGGGCGATCGGCAGGGAAAGCAGGGCGAGGCGCCAGTAGGTGTTGAGCTCGAGCACCCGCTGCACGGTCTGGCCAAGCAGTTCGGGGCCGAGATCGCCGGTGCGCAGATACATCCGGTCGAAGCCGTCATCGTGGGTGCGGAGATCGCCGTAGATCTCGACCTGTTCCTTCTCCACGCGATTGGCTTTCTCCATGCGATTGGCGAAGACCTCGTTGCCGTCGAACCAGCGGGACAGCTTGTTGATGTCGAGCGGCGTCTCCATGCCGTCGGCGACCGCGAGATGCACGGCGACCATGACCTCGCCGAACTTCGCCTCTTTCCAGTCCGCCGGAAGCAGTCCGAAAACGGTCTCCTCGAACGGCGCGTCGAAATTTTCCTCGCGCAGGAAGGTGTAGGTCGAGAACTCGGTATGCCGCTCCCATTTCACCGTGAAGGGGCCGAGATCGGCGGTGAAATGCTTCATGTCGGCGGAGGGCTCGGCGGTGCCGAACTTGCGGCAGAGCGCGACC
>TARA_R110000868_G_scaffold77609_2_pt1 | contig 10492 bp, 8 predicted proteins | sample TARA_R110000868 | Tara Oceans TARA_R110000868 (sample SAMEA4397489) | marine metagenome | biome: Polar Biome; feature: [SRF] surface water layer (ENVO:00010504); material: water (ENVO:00002006), including particulate matter (ENVO:01000060) such as... | depth 5 m | reverse complement strand
CCATTCGGCCGGGATTTCGAAATCCGGGTCGATGGCATTGACGCTCGAATTGGCAGCGCCGCCGGCGACATTGTCATACATGCTTTGTGGAACGCCGAAGATCGGACGGCCCGCGCCGCCTTCGTCTGCGACATAGGTTTCTGTGCCGGTCAGCAGGTTTTCCGGACCGAAGTCCGTCAGCTGAACAGCTGTCAGGCCATCATTTGCGAAGTTGTTCGACACCCAGACGTTCGGGTTGCCGCCGGAGTAGAGACCGAAGCCACCACGAACCGTCAGATCGCGACGGGCATCCCAGGTGAAGGCCAGGCGTGGCTGAACCAAGCCACGTCCGTCCAGGGAGTCAGCATTGGTGTAGCCGTTGCGTGCGATGAAGTTCGCATTTTCGTTCGGCACATCATCGGTCGTGTACCAGTCGTAACGCAGACCGGCGATCAGGGTCAGACCATTTGGCCCAGACCATTCGTCCTGCGCGTAGACGGTGTTGATGTCGTAGGTGAAGGTCGCGCCGGCATCGGCAGGATTATTCGAACCGCGGGCATTGCCGTAATAGATGCGGTTCACATCGCCATTGCGGAAATCATTGATGGAGTTGAAACGCCACTCACCCTCGGTGTGCTGAACAAAGAGGTTGAAGATGTCGTAGGTCAGACGCTCGGCACCAAAGGTGAAGTAGTGGTCGTTCCACTGATAGTGGGCCACACCCTTGAGGGTCATCGTCGAGTAATCGAGGGCGTTGGACTGACGCGAGTCATCGGCACCAAGATAGACGGTGTTGCCGCCGACGCGGATCTGGACTTCACCGAAATCGGTCCCGTTGATCGAGGCCTGGGTCATCTCGACTTCCTGGTAGGAAGCGCGCAGCTCGGTGGAGAAGTTGTCCGTCCAGTTGGAGAAGAGCTGGGCGGTGTAGGCGGTGAGGTCGGAACCACGATTATACAGGTGGTTCTCGTACTCGAACTCATTGTTGTCGCCGTCAGACTCGGTGCGGTTGGCACCTTCCGACTGGTTGTAGGTCAGGGCGAAACGATGGTCGTCATTAATGTTCCAGTCGACGCGAACCAGGATGCTCTCATCGATGACCGGTGCATTGCCTGGAACACCACCGGGCTCATAGCCGTAGACGTTCTGGGCGATATCGAGAATGTCGGCATAATCGGCCTGGCTGAAGCCGATGATTTCGGTCGGGGCGCCGGAACCTTCTGGACCGCGGTCGAAGATGTCGATGCCTTCAAAGCGCTCATAGGCAGCAAAGAAGAAAAGCCGGTCCTGGATGATCGGGCCACCGAAGGTGATGCCATAACGCTTCTGGTCGTATTCAGGAACGGTGAAGTTCGAACCTTCCAGCGAGTGCCCCTGAAGGCCATCGGCGGTGTAATCGTAGAAGACGCCGCCGTGGAATTCATTGGTGCCGGACTTGGTGACGGCATTGATGTTACAGGCGGTGAAGCCACCGTATTCGACGTCAAAAGGTGCCAGCTCGACGGAGACCTGTTCGATCGCGTCATAGGAGAATGGCATGCGCTGGGTTGGGTAACCGTTCGAGTTCAGACCGAAGCCGTCATTCAGCCCGAGACCGTCAACGGTGAGGCTGTTATAGCGTGGGTTGGCACCGGCGCACTGAATGGAATCGTTGAAGGATTCGTCGATATAGATGCGCGGATCCTGGCGAACCACATCAGCGAGAGCGCGGTTGATCGCCGGCGTATCCTGAAGGTCGGCAAGGGTGAAGGTCGAGTTTGGACCGACGGCGGTATTCATCGCCTGGATCGCGGAAGCGGTCACAACGACGATGTCGCTGGAGCCGGCAGCAGCCGACATTTCGAGATTGAGCGACATGCTCTCGCCGAGGGCGAGGAAAACGCCTTCAACCCGGCGTGGCTGGAAGCCATCGGCGGTGACAGTCACATTGTAAGGGCCGCCAACGCGCAGGCCCGAGGACGAAAAGCCGCCATTGACGCCGGTCGACGTTCTCGAGACCGAGCCGCTCGGCGTGTGCACGATGGTGACACTGGCACCGGACAGCGAATTTCCGGCACCGTCGGTGACCGAACCGCGAAGCGAGGAAGAAGTTTCCTGCGCATAAACCGCGGCGGGCGCGGCTGCCAGCAAGGCGATAGTCGCCGCGCTGAGTGAAAGTTTTTTCATGAATGTCATTTGGAGGTGTCCCCCTAGGATCGACCAAACGAGGGAGCGGGTCCCCCAACGAAGCAAGCGCCTCGTACGCTGGACGTTCGAAGAATCCAAGACAGCTGCGCGAAGGTTTTGTGACACTCGCCGTGCCCGCACCCAACCTGAATCCGCGCTTCAATGGCTGAATCGCGCAAGATATGTGTTTGCAGGGCGGTATTTGCTCAACATACGGGGGGCGAAGCCGGTGAGGTCACGACAATCCCTGTCCACAGCACCCTTTACGGGCCGCAGCGGAAAGGGCATAGCCTGCGGCGAAAATGTTACACTTTCTTAAGACCTGTGAGCCCTCAATGGTTGAGTTCAGACAAAATAACCCGCAATGGTCGTGGACCTGGGAACGAGCGGCCCTGGCCCTGATTCTTGGCATCGCCCTGACGCGGATTGTGGCGCTCGCACTCAATCCAATTGAGCTCTACGCCGACGAATCCCAGTATTGGGTGTGGTCGCTACAACTTGATTGGGGCTATTTTTCCAAACCGCCGATGATCGCCTGGCTGATCAGGCTGATGACGACAATATTTGGCGATACCGAGTTTGGCGTTCGGCTCGCATCGCCCCTGCTGCATTCAGCAACCGCGAGTTTCCTCTTCCTCAGCGCCCGCAAGCTCTGGGACGCGCGCACCGGTTTCTGGGCCGCGCTGATCTATCTGACCATCCCGTCCATGTGGATTTCCGGTGCCATCATTTCCACCGATGTGCCGGCCATGTGCGCCTGGTCTGCAGGCCTTTATGCCCTGCTGCGTCTGCGCGACGGCGGCGGCTGGGGCAGCGCGGTTGGACTGGGCCTGGCGATCGGTCTTGGCTTCCTGTCGAAATATGTGCTGATCTATTTCGTGCTGGGCCTCGGCATTTGTCTCGTGATCGACGCACCGACACGCCATGCCCTGCTGAATCTTCGCGGCGCCCTGGCGATGCTGATCGCCGCCGCGCTGCTGACACCGAATATCCTGTGGAACGCGGCCCATGACTTCGCCACCGTGAGCCATACCGCCGCCAACGCAAACTGGGGCGGCGACCTGTTTCACCCTGGCGAGTTGTTTGAATTTCTCGCCGGCCAGCTGGGTATTTTCGGACCGGCATTCTTTATCGTCTTGCTGGCGATTCTGGGCGGGATTGTCTGGCGCTTCCGCGCGACCTTGCCAGACTCGCGCCTGCTCGCCGCTTTCATCCTGCCAGCCCTGCTGACGGTATCCGCCCAGGCCTTTATCAGCCGCGCTCACGCCAATTGGGCCGGGGCGGCCTATATCGCTGCCACCTTGCTCATCGCCGCCTTCCTGTTGCGAGGTCCAGCCTGGCGGCGCGGCGTTCTCTATGGCTCGATCGCCTTTCATACGGCGCTCGGCCTGTTCATGACGGTGGTCGTGGTCAACCCGCCCCTGGTCGAAGCCTTCCATCTGGAAAACTCGACCAAGCGGATTCGCGCCTGGCAGGAAACAGCCGACGCCATCAGCCAGGCCAGCACCGCCGCGGACTACAGCGCCATCGTGTTCGATGATCGCAATATTTTCCACCAGATGCAGCGCTATGGCAGCGACACCAATCCGTCCCTGGCAATGTGGTTGCGCTATTCCGGACCGGTCAATCATGCCGAACAGGAATGGCCACTGGATGACGGGCATCTGGCGCCCGTCCTGATCGTCTCGCACCGGCCACTGGAAGTCGCGAAAATGCGTGAGGATTTCGACCAGTTCGACGCTGCCGGAAGCGTGTCGATCGCGCTTGATGGTGACAAGACGCGAGAATTCACCCTGTGGCGGGCACAGGGCTATCACCGCATCGAGCGTGACCAGGCCTATGAGGCGCACTGGCAGGCAGTTGACGCGGCAGTACAGGCCGGGAACGACTGATTATTCGGGCAGTTCCAGCGCCAGACAGAGATTTTGCATGGCCTGAACGGCGGCACCCTTGAGCAAATTGTCGAGGGTGGACACGATGACCACGTGGCGCCCGTCGCCGCTGACACCGAAACCGCCAACCACAGCGCCGGGCAGGTCTGCCCCGTCACGCACCTCCGGCGTTTCTCCGGTCACCCGCACCAGCGGCTCGCCGCGATAGGCCGTCTCGTAGAGCGCAATCAAGGCATCGCGCGTGACGGGTTCGGCGAGAGAAAGATGAACCGTCGCCACAATGCCGCGAAAGAAGGCGGCAACGTGTGGGGTAAAACGAACCTCGATGCCCATCTGCCGAGACATTTCGCGCTCATGCAAATGCCCGGTCAGGGCATAGGGCATGAGATTGTCACGCAGGGCCTCAATGTCATTCTTGCGCGAAGGCGTGGTGCCCGCACCGGAATATCCGGAAACACCGAACACATGCGGTTGGGCCGCCAGCCGATCGCGCAGCGGCGCGATCGCCAGCTGCCCGGCGGTCGCATAACAACCCGGATTGGCGATCCGTTTCGCCCCCCGCAGGGCGTCGCGGCCATGAATTTCCGGCAGTCCATAAGTCCAGTCATCGTCGAAGCGGTAGTCCGCGGACAGGTCGACAATCACTGTATCCGGCCTCGCCGCATCAATTGCGGCAACGAATGAATGGGCCGCCCCGTTTGGCAGGGCGAGAATGACCGCATCGGCCCCGCGATCAGCGACCGCGTCGGGCGAGAGCGACTCGAACAACAAGCCGCTCGTGACCTCCGGCGCCATATCGCACACAGGCTGGCCGGCCAGTTCGCGTGAGCTGGCAAAGACGAGTTCGAGGTCATCGCGAGCCGCAATCAGGCGCAGCAATTCGCGCCCGGTATGGCCACGGGCCCCGACCAGACCGATCCGCTGCCTCATGGCGCAGGCTCCAGCGTCGGCGGCAGATCAAACACCCGGGTGACGACGCCATCGATCTCGGCCGGACGAATGTCCTCGCCGCGCCAGAAGACCGTCCACTCATCGCGCCGGATCGCGCCGTCACATTCGTCGAAATAGAAGCCGTTGACCGGGTTGGCGGTGCGCGAGCGCCAGATCAGACGTGGTGCATAATCAACCAGGCGATTCCAGACGGTCCGGCCCAGCCCCTCACCGCGCGCATCGTCGAGCACGGCGAATTTGTCGAGATAGATCCATTCGTCGAGCCGGGTCGTGATTGCGGCGGCGCGATAACTGTCCGTGACGAACGCGTGGTCGAGCACAAGATTGTCCCAATAGCCGGCGATGGGCGCGCGCCCGAAGGCCGTCGTTACCAGCGAATTGAGACGGCCAAGGTCGAGATCGGCCTTGGATGCTGTCGAGAGGATGGTCTCGCCGCGCCGGATCAGCGTGCCCGCACCGGCATGGGTAAACAGTTCACGCGCCAGTTCCGCCGGGCTGGTGATCGAGACCGAACTGGATAGCGGCAAATCGTCGAGCAGACGCTTGATCTCCTCCAGTTTCAGCCGCATGCCGCCATTGACCCATTCGGCTTGCATCAGGCCCGCATAATCGGTCGCCAGATTGATCGAGGACAGGACATCACCCCACTCATCGAGCAAGCCGCCGGTGCCGGTCAGGAAGACAACCTTATAGGGTTGCAAGGCATGCACGAGGGCGCGCACAGCGGAATCGGCATTGATATTGACCAGGCGTCCATCATGGGTCTCGCCCAGGCACCCCAGGATTGCCGCCTGGCCGGCCCGCGCCGCAGCAGCAACCAGCTCAAGATGGACTTTCGTCGGCTCGCCGACACGGCCAAGCTTTTCCTCATCGACCAGCCGGGCCTCGAACACGCCGCGCGGCACAGCCGCAGCGCGGCCGCCCGCTTCGCGGATGGCGTCGACCAGTTGAAGATTGGCCTGGGTCAGCGTCTCGCGAATGATCGGGATCGCATTCTCACGCGTCACCCGCAGGCCATTGATGCGTTCCGTCCCGATACCCGCCTCGGACAGCGCAGCATCGAGTTGCGGTCCGCCACCATGGACCACGACCGGTGACAGACCCACCGATTGCAGGAAGGCCAGTGCCGTTGCGAGGCCGTCAAGATCCTCCTGGATCACCGCTCCGCCAACCTTGATGACGGCAAAGCGTTCCTGATCCACACCCGAAAAGCGTTGCAGGTATTCGCGGATCTCCTTGCCATCGCGCATATGCGACAGCAGGCGGACAATCGTCGGGCGAACGCCGGGGAGTTGCGACGTCACTTGACGCCTCCCTGATTGGCGAGCGCTTCCATCACGGCCTGTTGCACGGGCAGGCGGTTGGCTGCCTCCTCAATACCGAGGAAGGCGGGACTGTCGACAACTGCATCGGCGATTTTCACATTACGCCGCATCGGCAGGCAGTGGCTGACGGTGGCGTTATTGGTGAGAGCCATCTTATCCGGCGTGATCATGAAATCCCGGCCCTTGGCACGGAAGGGCGCCTCGTCGTCCCAATGGCCGTAGAAGGGCAGCGCACCCCAGCTCTTGGCATAGACGGCATCGGCACCGGAATAGGCTGCCTCGACATCGGTCATCATTGTCACCGAGCCGCCACCCTCGGCGGTGAAGCGTTCAGCGGCGCCCATATAGCGCTCATCAAGGCGGTAGCGCTCATCAGGCACCAGGAGACGCACATTCATGCCGAACTTGGCCGCCATCAACAGGGCCGAATTGGCGACCGCCGTGTTGAGGGGTTTGGGGTGTGGCACCCAGGTCAAAAGGAAGGTCTTGTCCTGAACCGCACCGATCCGCTCCTGCAGCGCCAGCATCATCGCCAGTTCCTGACAGGGATGAACGATGGTTTCCATATTGATCACCGGCACGGTGGAGTGTTTGGCGAAGGCCGAAATCATCGGGTCCTCGCGCTCGCTCGGCCAGTCCTTGAATTCAGGGAAACAGCGGATGGCGATCAGATCGACATAACTCGACAAGACCCGCGCCGCCTCGCGGACATGCTCCTCGGCGGTTCCGTCCATCACGGCGCCATCGGCGAATTCCAGCGGCCAGGTCGCCCCCTTGGCGTCAAGCACGATCGCGTGGCCGCCCATCTTGTTGGCGCCAATATCGAAAGAAGTCCGCGTGCGCAGCGACGGATTGAAAAACAGCAAGGCAATCGACTTGCCTTCCAGCGCACGACTGACCGTGCCCGATTTGAAGGCGGAGGCGCGGTCAAGCAGGCCCTGCAATTCGGGGCGGGTCCAATCGGCAGTGGACAGGAAATGGCGCATCAGCTCTCTCGGCAATCATGATTGGGTAAACAGGTGTCATCGCCCATAGGGCGCGTGAGGCCACCTGTCCACATCTTGCGTGGAGAATGAAAGCAAAAACACCTGCGAGAACAGAAGCGCCCGCTGATTTTCTGCACAAGGCAGCACACACGCCACTGTGATGCGGTAATAACGTCCAAACTGGTAGTGGAAATCCGGCTGGTGATGTGGAACAAGCCGATAGCCTGTCAGGAGCCCTGTCAAATGTCCGTCATCGCCATCATTCCCGCCCGCTACGCATCCGGTCGCTTTCCCGGTAAACCGCTCGCGAAGATCGCCGGGCGGATGATGATTGAACGGGTCTGGCGTTCGACCAGTGCCGCGCCCGGGGTCGACCGGGTTGTGGTCGCGACCGACGATGAACGCATTGTCGCGGCCGTCGAGGCCTTTGGCGGCGAAGCCGTGATGACTGATCCGGCCTGCCGCAATGGCACTGAACGGGCCCTTGATGCCGTGAAGCGGCTCGGCAGCGCCGCCGAAATCATCATCAATGTCCAGGGGGATGCGGCCCTGATCCCGCCCTGGGTGATTGGCGATGTCGCAACCGCCATGCGGGCCGACTCGGATCTGGCCATGGCGACCCCGGCGGTCAAAATGCCCGAGGAGACCGCCATCCGGATGCGTGAGATGAAGGCCAAGGGGATTGTCGGCGGCACCACCGTCGTCTTCAACCGGGCGATGGACGCGATGTATTTCTCCAAGGGCGTCATCCCCTTCCAGCGCCACCCCGAGGCCGGCACCCCGACCTGGCAACATATTGGCCTGTATGGCTATCGCCGCGAGACGCTGGAACAGATCGTCGCGCTCGACCCCTCGCCGCTGGAGAAGGCGGAGAGCCTGGAGCAATTGCGCGCCCTGGAAAACGGCATCCCGATCCGCATCGTACCGACCGATTATCGCGGCCGGTCAGCCTGGTCTGTGGATGCGCCGGAAGACGTGCCCGTGGTCGAGGGCATTATCGCCCGCGAAGGCGAGCTGGTGCCATGAGCAAGGTCCTTCTGGCCCGTCACGGCAATACATTCGGTCCCGGCGACAAGGTCGTCTGGGTTGGCGCCAAGGAAGACTTGCCGCTGGTCCACAAGGGTGAGGAACAGGCCGCAGCACTGGGCAATGCCCTGCGCGAAGCGCGCCTGACGCCGGAGCGCATCATCACCGGCCCCTTGCTACGCACGCGCCGCGCCGCCGAACTGGTTGCGGTCCTGTGCGGATTTCACGGACAGATTGAGATAGATGAACGCCTGCGCGAGATCGATTATGGCTCCTGGGGCGGCAAGTCCTGCGACGAGATCATCGCGGAGTTTGGTGCCCGGGCGCATCGCACCTGGAACGAAGAGCATCGCCGCCCTGACGGCGTTGACTGGTCACCTGACGAAGCGACACTACGGGCCAATGCGCTGGCCGTGATGCAGGAGGCTGCGCTGAGCCGCCGCTTTGCGCTGGTCATCACATCCAATGGTGTCCTGCGCTATATGCACGGCGTGCTTGGCGGGGACGCTCATGACGCGAAGGTCAAGACCGGCAATATCTGCGCCGTCGATATCAAGACCGGGCAACGCCTGTTCTGGAATGAAGCCCCCAGCGCCGAGCGGCTGCGGACGAGTTTCAATCCGACCCCCAGACCCGGATTTTAATTCGGTGCGCCGTCCCATGGCAGGCGGCTACCACCCTGAGCCAATGGATTTTCCGCGCGCCAATCCGCCAGTTTGGGGAATGCAGAATCTAGAACCCGCGCAATCGACGGATCGCATATTCGGTCTGCCGCTCTTCGCGCTCGGCCTGAAAGCGACTCCTGCACCGTCGCTCACGCATATTGCTGCCATTGCGCCGACGCCAGCTACAGATGACATCGTCGGGCCTCCGGGCCGTCACGGAGATCCTGTCTCCATCCGCGGTCTCCGGCACCGGTTCTGACGGGTTCGCCGGATTATTCGCCGCCTCGCGCAAGGCCTCCAGATAGAGGCGTTCCGCGACCGCGTCGTTGGCCCCCGGCAAGGGGATGACCGGATCGCTGGACTGGCCCAGAGATGGCCCCGCCAGCAGCACAATCCCGCTGATCGCAGCGATCCGAAACATTCCGAACATCACCACATCTCTCCCGCACCGCGCACCGCGCACCGCCGACTGACACCATCCCAGGGCCGCGCTGAACAATTTCATGGCAGGGCGCGGCGGGGCATAAAGCGGCCAGCCGCGCCCAACATGGGAACGCTCAGGCAACGCGTTGTATGAAGGCCTCGATCGCCGTCCACGCCTCGGGCTCGGTCATGAAGGGCGCATGGCCAACATCAGGCACTTCGACATAGTCCAGGTCTGGCTTGCGCCGCTTCATTTCAGCGACGGTTTCCGGGGTCAGCAAATCACTGATCCCGCCCCGAATGAGCAGAGTCGGAAAAGCCTGGAACGGTTGCCAAAATGGCCACAGATCCGGCGCCACATCGCTCGAGTCAATCTGGCTGACGATCGGGGCGTCATAGGCGAGCTCGATCTGCCCTTCCTTGGCCTCAACCCAGGTCTTGTGGGCAAAATCGAGCCAGAATTCGGGGTCTTCCGAGCGCTTTGGGAAAGCGGCGAGATTGGCTTCGCGCGAACGCGCCGCCGCATCGTCCCACCGCGTCACGGGTTGGCGCACCGACACATTCGCCTTGATCCGGTTGAGCCCCGCCTCGGCGATTTCGGGACCAATATCATTGATGATGGCGGCTGCAATTCGTTGTGGTTGCTGTGCGGCAATCAACATGGTCATCAGCCCCCCCATCGAGGTGCCAACAAAGACGGCCCGTTCGATCCCCAGGGCATCGAGCAAGCCAATCATGTCGACCGCGTAGGTCAGCGGCTGGTAGCGCTCCGCTCGCGGATCAGCGTCGGAGCGCCCGCGTCCACGCTGCGACACCACGATGACCCGCCGCCCCAGCATGGCCAGGCGCGGCGCCAGGTCTTCGAAATCGCGAACATTCCGGGTCAATCCATGCAGGCAAAGGACCGGCACGCCACGGGCAGCTCCGACAGGCGCGTAGTCACGATAATGCAGACGTGGCCCGTCGACTGTTGAGAAGAAGTGATCGCTATAACCCTGTGTCATCAAGCCGGCTCGACGGCCCGATCCGTCTGATCAAGCGCTACATGCTCCACCCAGTCGCGCGCCAGATAGCGCGCG
>TARA_R110000868_G_scaffold25293_3_pt1 | contig 10494 bp, 10 predicted proteins | sample TARA_R110000868 | Tara Oceans TARA_R110000868 (sample SAMEA4397489) | marine metagenome | biome: Polar Biome; feature: [SRF] surface water layer (ENVO:00010504); material: water (ENVO:00002006), including particulate matter (ENVO:01000060) such as... | depth 5 m | reverse complement strand
TTATAGCCCGCGAACGTGAGTTTTCGCCTCTGCAGGGAGGTAAAGGCAATAGCCGTCTGAGTATTTAATACCAATCGTTTCTTCATGGGTGTCAATTTATTGCTACTTTTAATGTATCGGTCTAGGTGCTGGCTGGTTTTTTGACTATTAAGTGAGGCTCTCATGCACCCAGTTGAAATTGAACCTCGTCGGCTGCTGGTTATCGAGCCGTGCGAGGAGTGTCGAGGCCTATTTCCACGTTTGCGCGCAGCCGGTTGGCTGGTTGAGTCGCGGTCATTGGTTGATGCAGGTTTGCATCCTTGTCAGGTTGGCATGCTCTGTTTTCACTCTGGATTGTTGCCTCGTCTGGACGAAATCAAGGCGGTGATCGCCAGTAATGTTGCCGAATGGGTGGCATTGGTCAGTGCCCAAGATATGTCCAAGGCCAAGTTGTGCGACTTCATCAGTGAATGGTTCTTTGATTTTCATACGATGCCGGTTGATCTGGAGCGGCTGCTCGTCACCTTGGGGCGGGCCTGTGGTATGGCGCACTTGCGCGAGCAGAATGATAAATGCCTGGCTGACGAGAGCCATGAGCTACTGGGCGAAAGCGCGTCGATTCGTAGTTTGCGCAAGCTTATGGAAAAACTCGGGTCGACCGATTCGCCAGTGCTGATCCGCGGTGAAAGTGGTACAGGCAAGGAACTGGTCGCCCGCAGCCTGCACCGAACCTCGGCGCGCGTCGAAAGGCCTTCGGTGGCAATTAATTGCGGTGCAATCCCTGAAAACCTAATTCAGTCGGAGCTCTTCGGTCATGAGAAGGGCGCTTTTACCGGCGCTCACCAGCGCAAGATCGGACGCATCGAGTCCGCCGATGGTGGCACGCTATTTCTGGATGAGATCGGCGACCTGCCAATGGAGATGCAAGCCAACCTGCTGCGCTTTCTGCAGGAAATGACCATTGAGCGGGTGGGCGGATCTAAATCGATTTCAGTCAATGTGCGGGTGATTGCTGCGACCCACATCAACCTGGAAGAGGCTGTTGCAAAAGGTACGTTTCGTGAAGACCTCTACTACCGCCTGAACGTGTTGCAGGTGCATGTACCGCCTTTGCGCGAGCGCATACAAGATGTGCCGCAACTGGCCAGTCACTTTGCCAGCCTGTTCAGTGTGGAGGCGGGTCGCCGCCCGCGGCGCTTCAGTCAGGCGGCATTACTGGCGATGGCCTCGCACCATTGGCCCGGTAATGTGCGTGAGTTGGCTAACAGGGTCAGACGTGGGCTGGTCATCGCGGAGGGCAAGCAGATCGAAGCCGAAGATATTGGCCTAGAGCGGGTTATCAAGCGGCCACCGTTACTGGGCACCCTTGAAGACTACAAGCTGCGGGCCGAACGCCAGGCCGTTGGTGATGCGCTCATGCAGCATTCACAAAACCTCAGCCAGGCGGCACGTGCCTTGGGTATCTCCAGGCCTACCCTGTACCGCCTGTTGCACAAGCACCAGTTAAGCGGGGCAGGGTAAGCCCAGGGAGTAAGGGGCCTAGAAGTAGTAGGGGAATTTGATACTAAAGCTGAAGTCTGGGGCATCGGGGGTCAGGCCAATCGACAGGTTTGGCACGATGCTCATATTGGCTGTCGGTGCGAAGGTCATACCGACGTTGAAGTAGGCGGCGTTGTAATTGCTGTTATCCACCGATTGCCAATCACCGCCGTCAGGTTTGATTTTGCTCTTCTGCGAGATCAGCTCAGAAAAAGACAGGGCCAAGCTCATCTTCTCGTTCAGTGCGAAGGCCACGCCTAAGCCGAAATTGATGGTGTTGCCCAACTTCACCTTGCCCGGCACTTTCACACCCTGTTGGGCGCTGATGTCGTCGAAGCTGTCTTCAAGGTTGTAGGTGTAGCCGATATTGCCGAAGACAATGGCCGGGTCGTAGGTCTTGACCAGCGAGAGGCCAGTGGTCACGCCCCACACCCCATTGCCGGTCGGCAGGTCTTCGGGTACGAACAGGTTGTCGTTGCCTGAGGTCTCTACCAGTTTGATGCCATAGGGGTCTTTGCCGGTGGGGGCGCGCACGTCAACACTGAGCACGCCGTCGGGTAAGCCATCAGCCTCGTCGAGGAATTTGTAAGCCACGCCAAAGGTGAGGTCACCAATTCGTGGGTCGCCGGTAACGGTCTGCTCGCTAAAGGTGGCGGTTGAGCCGCCAGCACCCGCCGAGGAGTAGGTCGACTCGCGGTAGTTGACCGGCACACTCATGCTGTACTGCCAGCGCCCCCGGTTGTAGCGTCCGGTCACATCCATGGTGTAACTGTCAGAGTTGATTTCGTCGATATTGATATTGCCGAGGAAGATCGCATCCAGCGCTAGAAAGCCGTTAAGGGCCAGTTGGTTGGAGTTGTAGTGGGTGTAGGTGAGGCCGGTTTCCAAGCTGAACGCACCAGTACCGTAGAAACCACTGGCTTGCTGGTAAACGTCTTCAACGCTTTCTGCTGGCTTGGAATCATCCTTGAGCGAGGCGCCATAAGAAGAGGGTGATCCGCCTACGGTGCGGCCAGACTGGACAAGGCTACGTTGCGGCGCGGCTGCTTGCTGCCGATCGCGCGCCTCGACGGCGCGGAAACGTTGCTCAAGGACCATCAGTGCGTTTTGCTGCGCCTCATAACGTTTCTGCAGGGTTTCAATCTCTAAGCGTAGGGCTCTTATTTCGCCGCTGTCCTCGGCAGCATTGGCTATGTTGATTGCAGTAACTATGGGCAATATCAACAGGTAAGCGGGTAAGCGCATAGAGTAACTCCCTATCATTTTTGATTGTTATTTGACCAGCCTAGACGCACTTCCTAGGCTGCGCCTAAACATTGTCTTGAGAGAGGGCCTTGCAGGCGCGGGCATGCCGCTTCTGCAAAAAAGTACTGCGTTTGAAATCCCGCCAGGTCAGACCCTTAATAACCTACGCGCGGCATGACGCCTAACTGGCTCAGGTTGCAGTAGGCGCGCTGCTGCGCCGCCGGATTTTCTTGCATGGCTACGGTCAGTGAGGTGAGGTTGCGCACCTGGTTCAAGGTGCCGCCGATATTGGCCTGCTGATTGATACCACCACGTCCGATTGACTGGCTGGCGCCCCCCTGGCCCTGATTGGCTTGCAACTGCATCTGCAGGCCGCCATTGGCTGTAGATACCTGCACGGCCCCGGCGTCGTTACTGAACTGCTGGTTGCCGCCCCAGCTTTGTCCCGTCGTCGCGATGGGCTGCCCTGAGCTACGAGTGATGTTGACGTCAACGTAGTTCTCGCCATTGTTGTAATCGCCTGCCGTACGCACGCTCTGGGCTATACCCTGAACGTTGTTAAGCCCCTGTCCGCCAATGACTTGGCCCAGACCTTGGCCGGGCAGGTTGCCAGTGCCTGTTGCATACAGTGGGGTGACGTTCAGATTGGCCGACAGGTTATTGACCGTCAGGTTGACCTGGGCACCAATGGTGGCGCCGCTGCTGTTGCGCCATGAAGTCGACATGGTTACGCCAAAGTTGACGATGCCTTCGGGCAGAATGTAGCGGCCGCGCAGAGTGGCCATCTCGGCATCACTGATTTCGATAGGTTGAAACAGATTCGATGCGCTAACCGGTAATGCCGGTAACAGCAGGCTGGTAAGCATCCATATTTTGAGTTTCATTGCAGGCTCCCGAGGGCTTCTTGCCCGCGTGCACTGTGTGCTAGAAAAAATCACTCTGAATGAATCCGAACTCCATGAGTTCGGCATCGTTGACCAGTTTGTAGCCGGGTAAACGGTTCCTGGCGGTCAATGGCTCAGGTGGGTCAAGCAATGGATTGTTGCGGTCATAGCCGGGGCCAATCAGCGCAAAGACAATGCCGTTCCAGCCCTTGGTGAACTCGGCCATGGTCATTTTCTTGTGGCCGAGCACCGGGTCACCGACGTACACCGAATCATCGGCTGTGCGCTGCATCACCACGAAATGTTTGTAGCCGCGAACCTCAATCAGCACGATCACCGGGATGCTGACACTGTTGAGTTGGCTACTGTCGATGCGGTAGCCGCGGGCACGCATGCCCAAACTGGTGGCGTAATTCTTCATGTCCAGCATGGAGAAGCCCTTGCTGCGCACTTGCTCTTCGTCGGCCACTGCGAGCATGCCGTGGATGACCTGTTCTTCACTCAAATCCCAGCCATAGGCCTGGTTGAGAATGGTCGCTACGGAGGCTGCTCCGCAGCTGAAATCGGTTTTTTGTTCCACTAAATCACTAAAGCGTCGCTCACGTATGCTTTGCACCGGTTTGAACACCATGCCACCGCCTGGTAATACCGCGAGCGGCATATTCTGGGCGGCTGTAGCCGGCTGCAGGTAAAAACTGCAGAGGGCAGAGCAGAGCATAAGGGCGGGTGCAAAACGGAACATGGGTTGCAACACTCCGGTTATTGAAACGCCTGCCAAAAAGCGCAGGGCCCTTGCTGGCACCCCGCGCTACCCGTTACTTATTCGCCGCTAGACGCGCAAGCAGTACAACCGACTGCCACAGCCAGCGAGTTGCTCTGCTGGTTGCCGCCACCGGCGGCAACGTTGACGCCAACGTTGCCGCTGGCACCGTTCAACGAGTTAGTCAGGCTGGCGGTGTTAACCACGGCGGTATTGAAGCCGGCAACAACCGGAATAAATCCGCTGGCCGAGCCCTCCAGGCTGAGTGTGCCTGCCTCGTTAAAGGCCAGGGCGCCGCCATCATCATTTAAGTCAGAACCACCCTGAGTGGCGGTATCCAAGTCAAAGTGGCCGTCTGGACTGCCAGCCGGGTGAGCGTCGCCAGTCCAGATATCCGGATAGACGTTGCCAATTTGGTCAGACTGCCCGCTATAGGAGCCGCCAACATTATTCATGCTGAGGCTCACAGCCACTGAGCCGTAGTCCAAGGTGGCATTGTTATTGGTGACGTTACCATTGGACACCTGGCTCACATTCACGCCGGCATTCGCTGCATAAGCGGTTTCTGATACGCCAATGGCCATGTCATTTTTCTGCTGGTTATAGTTGCCGGCGGCGATGTTGATGCCTACGTTACCGCTGGCTCCGTTAGCCGAATTGCTCAGCGACGCGGTATTAGGCACGCTGAAATTGCGCAGCGTATTGTTACGCGCGGTTTGATCCACATCGATATTGGCGCTGGCGGCTGCACCGAAGACCATGTACGCATCTGCCACGGCAATGGCCCCAGCGTTAGCTTGCTGGTTGTTGTCGCCGGCTGCCACGTTGACGCCGACATTACCTGAAGCGTTGCCGAGTGAGCCGTCAACACTTGCGTCGTTCACGGTGCCTTCATTACGCACCAGGTTGTTATGGTTGTTCTGGCTATCAACAATGCTGGCGTTGCCGCCATTTTGAGGGCCTCTGTTGCGATCACCACTCTGGTCGGCATAGACGCCTGCGGACAGAACGGCAGCCAATGCAAATGCCAGTGGCTTGAGCATGAATTGAGCTTTCATTTTTGTTTCTCCATTCGCGGTTGTGTTGGCGGATACGCGGAGTCATTCCGTGATCCGTATGCCGAGGCTATTGATGCTGCGATTGCCTACTCCGGCGCTCTGGTTCAACTGGACCACGCCACGGCTGTTGCTAAAAGCGCTGTCGTCTATCGAGACAATGCGCTCTCCGCTTAGCGGCTCTGTTGCACCTGAGATACTTGACGGTCTGACGCTTTGTTGCGCCAAAGCACTGTCATCCAACCCCTGCGGAAGACCACTGGCGATCCGCATGGCATTGATCTGTTGGTTGCTGCTACCGGCGCCCTGATTGATACCTACAACACCGCGGCTGTTGGCAAATGAGCTGCCGCCGATGCTGGCGCTGGCAATGATCCCAGCTGGGTTGGTAGCTAAGTTGTCAGTGCTCTGCCGCACGTTGATTGCTGCTGTGGCTTGCGCATTAGCACCGCTGCCAATGGCTAGGGCGCGGGCGTTGGCCTGCTGCTGGTCATCGCCGGCAGCCTGATTAATCATCAGTACGCCCTGATGGTTTTGGCCGCTTTGATCGAGGCTGGCGGTGGCGTGCATGGCCGGCTCGGCCAGCAATAATTGGCTGCACAGGGCGCTTGCGAGAAAGAGCGTTAGCTGGCGCATGTCATTGTCCTAAGCTCATTTTTTGCAGGGGGCGCAAACCTGTTTGTATGGCGCCGTTGACCCGCCCGCTGAGACCGCCTGCTGTGCTCCCGGTGGCGTTGCCTCCGATGGCGGTACCAAGCCCAGGCACACCATTACCGCCTGACTGCGTCATGCTGTTTGACGATGAAAGGCTATTGGTTTGTCTTGTCAGTGCGCTGTTGGATACCGACAGGCCGGTGTTGATATGGGCAAAGTCGTTGTCACTAAGCTCGGTGCCAGCATTGCTTGGCCCGCTGGCCTGGACAGTTAGCGGATTGGGATCGGGTACTAGTTCTGTTCGGGTGGCGGCTCGTGGTTGAACCTCACGAGTGAGGATTATTAAGCCGTTGTCTGCGTACACCGGATTGTTCAGTAACACCACCATCAGTGTGGTGCCCAGCAACCCTGTGGATGTGATGCTGCTGAACTGCTTGTTCATGGTTATGTTCCCTCTGTGAAGCGCTGTATCCATGGCGATAGACAAAGCAGAGAACATGCCACTAAATTAATTTCTTTTAATATCAATTAGATAGTAACTATCCAGGCCTGCCGTATCACGCATGTGTAAAGCGCGTGAGATTTGGGCTTCAAGTAAAAACGCCTTTAAAACATAGAGTTGTATGACTACGCGGGTGCAGCCTGCTTGGCGGGCATCGCAATGTGTAACAGTGCTGAAACAGGTGCAGGTTGAAGTGTCAGCTGGGCTGCCGGGTAGCGTGCAGTCGCTGTAATGTCCTGAGCATCGGGTATGCCTGACTTTGCGAGGTTTCAGGTGTGCTCAAATAATTTGAACGTGCTGATGATTACTCTGTAACGCTGGATGGGTTTTCAGGGGATGGCCGCTGAGTCTGAGTCTGAGTCTGAGTCTGAGCCAGTGCATGCCCACTCTCTATGTAGAGGCACTTATGGGCATGAGGCGGGACTAAAGCGGTCATTGAGACGCTGGGTTTGAGCCGCTCATGTCATGCGGAGCGCAAATCAACATGTGCCGACTGAGCTGAGGCTTGCTTGGGTCATCAACTCGATCAATCAGTAGCGAGCAATCGGTCGGATACTTGCTGTCCGTCAGCGCACTAAAGCGCCTGTGTCGCTGTCAGATCTTTCGGGAGTAATCCTTGGTGGCGACAACGGTCGTTGCTGTACCTGCGGTCGAGGGAGGCCGCCATGCCCTATAAAACTATGCTCTTGGCGTTGTTGCTTATGTCTCTAAGCAGTTGTGCGGTCTACGGTGGCGGCAGTGGTTATGGTAATCACCGTTATGATCGAGGGCATTCGAACACCTATTACCAAGTGCAGCGCTATCCGGTGTATGTGGTTCCGCAGCCGCGGCGCTACCAGACCCACCGCCATGACGGACGCCGCTATGATGATCATCGTCAACCGCCGCGTTATTACGCACCGGCCCCGCAGCCACGCGATTACCAGGCGCGTAGGTATCAGAAACGCCATGATTACCGCGTAACACAACCGCGTGCTGGCTGGGATGGCAATCGTGATCACGACTATTCGCGCGGCCATCAACAGTCACGCCAACAGCGTTACGATGCGCAGCGTGATGAAGACCATCGCCGGGATGAACGGCGTGGCTGGGATCAGCAGCGCTGATCGCCGAACGGCTGGAGAGGAAAGGGCGTTGCAGGCACTGCGCGCTAAGAGCAATAACGGCGCGTGGGGCCACTATTTGCTGAGCTAAGACCTTAGCGCTAGCAGCCACTATCTCTATAAATGCGGGCTTTGCTGCGCGCTTTTGTTGCGTTGAAACAGTAAAGGTCTTGTGCTGTTGGCCCGAGTCAGATCAGTTCTGACTCATCGTCATTAATCAACCGATGCAAGCCGCCTAGTGCATCCCGCGCCTTGCTCCGGCCGACCAACTTGCTCTGCGCCGCTTCCGGCAGATCGGTAATACGCACCACACCCTTGCGGATTAGCACGGTGATCAAATCTTCCAGCACCCGGATCATGTCCAGGTCGCTCTGTTCCAGTTTAAGCAGGCTGCTTTCGGCTATCTGATTGGCATACCAAGCTTGAGCCTCATGGCTGTCAGCCTGTAATTCGCCATCCATACCTTCGAAAGGCGCTGCTTCAACTTGCTGCAGATTGCCCCAGGTATCCCGCTTCACGTAAAGCATTGTTGACTCCTCGTGTTGGGGTGTACTCAGTCAATAACCCCGCTAAGTAATGGTAGCGGGGTTATTGCAAGCCGCTGTTGGCGAGCCGCGCAGTTATTACGCAATATCTTCGATAAACAGTTGCTGCACCACCGAGAAGTCCTGCTTGCCCTTGCCTTGCTTGAGCAGTAGGCGATACAGCTGTAACGCCAGTGCTCCCATCGGCGTGCTGCTGCCGCTGGCTTGGGCGGCTTCTTGCGCAAGACCGAGGTCTTTAGTCATCAGTTCGGCCATAAAGCCGCCGCTGTAGCCTTTGGACGCCGGGGCGTTTTCCATGACCCCGGGCCAAGGGTTGTACTTCTCCAAGGTCCAGTTACCGCCTGAGCTCTGGCGCATGATCTCGGCCAGCACCGCCGGCTCCAGACCGTTGGCCACGCCCATGGCCATGGCTTCGGCGGTGGCGATCATCTGTACGGCCAATACCTGGTTGTTGCACACCTTGGCCACTTGCCCGGCTCCGTCGGGGCCGGCGTGGAAGATGTTCTTGCCCATGACCTCGAACAGCGAACGGGCTTTTTCTAGGGTTGCTGCCGCGCCGCCAATCATAAAGGTCAGGGTGCCGGCTGCTGCACCGGCGGTGCCGCCGGAGACCGGTGCATCGAGCAGTTCGATACCATGTTCGTGCGCTGCCTTGTGCACCTTGCGGGCGACCTCGGGAGCGATGGTCGAGCACTCCAGCACGAGACACCCAGGCTTGAGCATGGCCAGTAAGCCGTTATCACCCAGGTACAGGCCTTCGACATGACGACTGGCGGGCAGCATGCTGACCACCACACTGGCACCTTGCACGGCATCCAGTGCGCTGCTGGCGACCTGGGCGCCATCCTTGGCGAGTTCGTCCATAGCTGCCTGCACCAGGTCGAAGACGCTGAGGTTGAAGCCGGCCTTGAGCAGGTTACGCGCCATGGGCAGGCCCATATGGCCGAGGCCGATAAATGCGATCTGGGTCATTGTTAAGCTCCTGTCGCGCTAAATATTTCTTTTTTAGAAGCTGGCCATGCTTGCGAAAGGGTATCGCGGTCATGGTCAGCTCCTTCCCGGAGGTGGCTTACAGCCTTGTAGGGTGGATGACGCTTCACCCATCCACCAGCTGCGGTCTTATCGGTGGATGAAAAAAGCGCCGTCCACCCTACAGATTCGCCAATGGGTGTTCGCCTTCCCAGGCCGGCGCGAAGTGCGCGTCGATCACTGCGTCGGGGATGTTTGCCACATCCGACCAGTGCCACTGTGGCGCGTGGTCCTTGTCGATCAGGCGCGCGCGCACGCCTTCGGGGAATTCCGGGTGACGGCAGCAGTTCAGGCTTATGGCGTATTCCATGCGGAATACTTCGGCCAGAGACAGTTGTTTGGCGCGCTTGATCTGTTCCCACACTAGATGCCCGGTCAGCCGGCAGCCGCCGGCCAGGGTTTTGCCGGCGCGGGCCAGCAGCGCGTCGCTATCGTCTTGCAGGGCACTGATGGCGTGCCAGGTGTGGGGCAGATCTGCCGTATCGAGCAGTGCATCGATGCGTGCCCTGCGGGGCAGCCATTGGGCCTCGGGTAACTCAGGCAGGGCCTGGTTTTCCAGTGCCTTGAGTAGGCTATGCAATTGTTGTTCGCTCTGCTCCTGCCAGTTGAGTTGCGCCAGGCCATCGAGCAGGTCGGCCTGTTGGTTGTCGAGCAGCACGCGGTCGGCCAGGTCCAGCTGCAGTGCGTCCGTGGCGTTGATGCTACTGGCGGTCAGGCCGAGGAACAGGCCGAGCTTGCCGGGCAGGCGCGCGAGGAACCAGCTACCGCCTACATCCGGGTACAGGCCGATGTTCACCTCAGGCATGCCCAAACGGCTGCCTGGAGTGACGATGCGAATGCCGGCACCTTGCATCAGGCCCATGCCCCCACCCAGCACATGGCCGTGAGCCCAGCAGATAAACGGTTTTGGGTAGGTGTGGATGCGGTGGTCGAGGCGGTATTCGTCGGCAAAAAAGCGCCGCGCCAAGGGTGGTATTTCACCGGGATGCTCGCGGCATTGTTGCGCCAACTGCACCACGTCGCCGCCGGCGCAGAAAGCCTTGGGACCATTGCCTCGCAACAGTACACAGGCAATGCTCGGGTCTTCGGCCCAGGTTTTGAGCTTGGCATCCAGCGCTTCGATCATCGGCAGCGACAGGGCATTCAGGCTCTTTTCGGCATCCAGGCTGGCGATGCCAATGCGCATGCCGTGTTGGACC
>TARA_R110000868_G_scaffold125077_1_pt1 | contig 10498 bp, 7 predicted proteins | sample TARA_R110000868 | Tara Oceans TARA_R110000868 (sample SAMEA4397489) | marine metagenome | biome: Polar Biome; feature: [SRF] surface water layer (ENVO:00010504); material: water (ENVO:00002006), including particulate matter (ENVO:01000060) such as... | depth 5 m | reverse complement strand
AGTCGATAGTCGATAGTCGATAGTCGATAGTAAAAGCTTAATGTGAGTATGTTTACTTACAAGGTTTTTTAATGTTTTTTCGGCAGCCTAGTTGGTCATGCCGGCCTTGAGCCGGCATCCATGAATAGTTAACTGAGTGATGATGCTAGGTATTGATTAAGAAAATCATAAAGTCTTATCGCTAACTAACGTCTACTTAGAAATATTAGCTTATAGATGCCGGGTAGTGTCCCGTATAACGAGATTACGTTAACGGGACAACAGTAAAAATAATGATAGCTAGAGTGTGTTAGGTTTATTTTTCGGGCTCGCCTACTATCAGCTCACCGCGATACATTTGCATTTGGCAGGTAAAAGCATAATGCCCTGCGGCCATAGCCGGTAAGCTAATATCAGTAGCTTCATTAAGCGGCAGTTCGGCGCTAATCTCTAAATCAGAAAACACCACCATTTTTGCGCAGGGCGAGGCATCTTTACGCATAAAGCGTAAGGTAGTGGCCTGGCCTGCAGGCAACTGTATGCGTGCCGGTTGATAGCTGCCGTTTTCTACCAGCACGGTCACTGGCCCCTGCTCTGTCGCCACTACCGCGGTAGGTTTATACAACCAAAACCACCACACGATTAGCGCAATTAATAATAGGCCGGCTAGGTTAATCATTAACATGTCAGTCTCCTTTTAGTGCTTGCGCGCGTTAAAAAAGCGCAGGCGATTAGCGTTAGTCACAACAGTGAGTGATGAAAAAGCCATGGCGGCCCCGGCAATCACTGGGCTTAATAACATGCCGGTAAACGGAAATAATATACCTGCCGCGATAGGCACACCGGCGACGTTATAAATAAACGCGCCGAATAGGTTTTGTTTAATATTACGCAAGGTGGCCTTACTCACCGCGATGGCATCGGCCAAGCCGTGTAGGGAGCCGCGCATTAAAGTGATGTCGGCACTTTCTATGGCCACATCGGTGCCGGTGCCTATGGCAAAACCAACATTGGCTAGAGCCAAGGCTGGGGCATCGTTAATACCGTCACCGGTCATACCCACGATTTCACCTTGGGCTTGCAGTTCGGCCACTTTCTCGGCTTTTTGCTCGGGTAATACTTCGGCAAAGTATTCGCTAATGCCCACCTTTTTAGCAACGGCTGCAGCGGTAGCGCGATTATCACCGGTTAACATCACTATGCGCACACCTTCGTTTTGCAGACGTTTAATAGCGTCAACGGAATCTTCTTTAATGGGGTCGGCAACGGCGATGATGCCGGCTAGCTGTTCATCAACCGCAAAGTACATAGGGGTTTCTGCGCGCTCGGCCATGGCTTGGGCGGTAGCTATATAGTCGTCTATGGCCACGCCTTTATCGCGCATTAATTTTTCATTACCCAATAATAAACGGCGACTATTAACCTGCCCTGCCACGCCGTGGCCGGCAATGGCGTTAAAGTTTTCTACTGTAGTTAGGCTTAGCCCGCGCTCTTTTGCAGTGGCAACTATGGATAAGGCCAGTGGATGCTCTGAACCGGCCTCTAAACTGGCGGTTAATTGCAGCACTTCGTTTTCATCCTTGGCCTGCGCCAAGGCAATATGGGTAACCTTCGGTTGGCCTAGGGTAATAGTGCCGGTTTTATCTAAAATCATGGCGGTAATTTTTGAGGCGGTTTGCAAAGCGGCGCCGTTGCGGATTAATACCCCCGCTTCAGCGGCCTTACCCACCCCTACCATTACCGACATGGGGGTAGCCAAACCCAAGGCGCAAGGGCAGGCAATAATTAACACCGTAGTGGCCGACACTATGGCAAACGCCAATTTGGGATCGGGGCCAAAGTTTAACCACAGCAAGGCACTGAACACGGCAATAATCATTACCGCGGGCACAAAGTAGGCAGAGATAACATCGGCCATGCGCCCTATCGGCGGCTTGGAATTTTGTGCGCGTTTTACCATTTCGATAATGCGCGCCAAGGCGGTATCTTTGCCCACTCGTGTCACTTTATAAAGTAAACTGCCACTTTTATTGAGCGTGCCTGCTGCCAGGTCGTCGCCGCTGCTTTTAGTGACAGGCATGGGTTCGCCGGTAAGCATGGATTCATCCACAGCACTGCTACCTTCTTGCACTACACCATCAACGGCAATTTTTTCGCCGGGGCGCACGCGCAACACATCACCTTGCTGAATTTGCTCTATGGCAACATCCACTTCTTCGCCGTTGCGTAGCAAGCGTGCGGTTTTTGCTTGCAAACCGATTAAGCGTTTAATAGCTTCGGAAGTACGGCCGCGCGCTTTTATCTCTAGCGCTAGGCCTAAGTTAATTAAACCAATAATCATGGCGGTAGCTTCAAAATACACATGCCTAGCCATTTCCGGTAATGCTAAGGGAAACAACACCACGATCATAGAATATAACCAAGCGGTGCCGGTGCCTAGTGCGACTAGGGTGTCCATGTTGGCGTTGTGGTTTACAAAGGACTTCCACGCGCTCACATAAAAGTGCTTGCCCGCGAATACCATTACCGCCAAGGTAAGCAGCCCCACTATTAACCACAGGCCACGCTGCAGGTCTGTTACCACCATCATTTCGCCACCCAACACGCCGTAGAGCATGAGCGGCACACCTAAGCCTAGTGCTATCCATATCTCGCGTTTGAGGCGCTGGTAATACTGTTGATCGGCCTGTTCTTTGTCGTCCATTAATTGTTGATCAGTACTGTCGGCGATACTTTTGGCGCCGTAACCGGCAGCGCTAACGGCCTTAATTAATGTGGCAACGGGCGCATCGCCGGTTATAGTCACGGTGCCTTGTGCTAAGTTCATGGCAGCGCTTTCTACGCCTTCTAACTGCATGAGCGCGCCTTCAATTTTGCCTACGCAGCTCGCACAAGAGGCGCCTTCAACTTGTAAATAGGCCATTTTTTGCGGGGTATCTTCTTGCAAAACATTTTTTTGCGGAACACTTTGTTGCGGAATATTTGTTTGCGGAACACTTGTTTTCGGAACATTGCTCATTTTATCGCTCCTGTTTAAGCCAAAGTTTAATCACTATAAGCCTTGGGGATTAGTGTTGATACGTAAAAGGCCTATTGCTAAGCCATAGTTTGACTAACTGTTTTCGCTACTGCCCTGCTCCCAGGTTTCGATAAGATGGCAGATGCTTGTGCCTGAAGGCATGTTATTGGGCAATTCACACCAGCTATCTAAAGCCGATTCCATACGCGCCATTAGCTTTTGCGCTTCTTCCATCTCGTTTCGGATAGCGGCAATGCGGCTCTCGATTAGCTTTCTGACTAAGGGACAAGGGGTATCACCGGTAGTGGCCGTTGCTAAAATTTGTTGCACCTCTTTTAAACTAAAGCCCAACTTTTTAGCCGACAGTAAAAAACGCAAGCGCTGTTCATCCTGCAAACGGTAGCGCCTATAGCCATTAAGCTTATCCCGCTCGGGGCTAAGCAAACCTAGCTTGCTGTAGTGTCGTATGGTGTCGGCACTGACATTAAATTGCCGTGCTAGCTCTGTGACTGTTTTCATACTATTGCCTTACTATTCCCTACTATTGCCCTGCGCTTGTTCATACTCACTTTAGCTTGCTGTGCTTTTGCTCAGTAAGCTGTATCAAGAGCCTATAGTTTACAACCTAGGTGCTGCACCTAGGTCAACACGTTTTTTTCATTTTAGCTAGACTATTTTCCCTTACCTTATCCCCTGCAAGCTTGGCATTAATACTGATCGGCGACACTTGTTCAGCAATACCAAGCCCATGCCACACGCTATCAGGCTATCAAACTATCAGGCTATACAGCGCCTCCATCAGCAGGCAATGGGGAATCCAGTTGATCAACTATCACTCGATTTTTTTCCTGATACTGCAAAATAAAACTATAAATCACCGGTAACACCAATAAATTAAGTAGGGTAACGGTTAGCATTCCACCTAACATAGGGGCGGCAATACGATGGGTAACATCGGAGCCAGTGCTACTACTCCACATAATGGGTATTAAACCCGCCATGGTAGAAATAGCCGTCATGGCGACGGGACGCACACGTTTGGAGGTGGCAGATAATACGGCATCTTTTACCTCCGCCAATGATAATCGATCAGTAGCGATAGACCGTCGCTTAGCAATTTCTAAATCGATAAAGCTTAGCACCAACACCCCAATTTCCGCCGCCATGCCCGCCAACGCAATAAAGCCCACTGCCACCGCCACCGACATATTGTAATCATTAATATAGATAAGCCAGACCCCACCCACTAAACCAAAGGGGATGGACATCATCACCACTAGCGGTTCGGTAATATTGCGAAAGTTGAAATACAAGAGCAGGAAAATAATCAATAACGTGACTGGCGCTACAATTTTCAACCTAGCCTCTGCACGCTGCATATATTCAAACTGCCCAGACCAGGTAACTGTATACCCTGCCGGTATTTTCACTTGATCCTGCAAAACGCGTTTTGCTTTGGCGACAAAACCACCAATATCAGAGCTAGAAATATCCACATAAATCCACGCATTAGGCCGGGCATCTTCACTTTTAATAACCGGAGGGCCACGTCGATAGTTTATCTCTGTAACCATAGCCAATGGGATTTGTGCGCCGGTTGGGGTTGGCACTAATACGCGTTTAAGCGCTTCTAAATCGTCGCGCAACTCTCTGGGATAACGCAAATTTACTGGATAACGTTCTAGCCCTTCAACGGTTTCAGTAATATTCATGCCACCAATAGCGCTTTGAATAATATCTTGCACTGCTCCCACGGTGAGGCCATAACGAGAGGCACGCTCACGGTCAATATCAAAATCTATATAATAACCGCCTACCGCTCTATCACCAAAAGCCGAGGTAGTTTCCGGTAAGGTTTTCATCGCTTGCTCAATGTCCTGTGCAACTTGTTGCAGGACATTGAGATCGGGGCCAGAGACTTTAATACCAACCGGTGTTTTGATACCGGTTGACAACATATCACTACGGGTTTTAATCGGCATAGTCCAAGCGTTAGCTACACCGGGAAACTGTATCGCCTGATCCATTTCAGCCATCAGTTCCTTGGTCGTTTTTTGAGGGTTTGGCCATTCCTCCTTAAGTTTTAATCGCACCGTGGTTTCCATCATGGCCAGCGGCGCAGCATCTGTCGCCGATTCAGCACGCCCCACTTTTCCGAAAACATGATGTACTTCAGGGAAGGTTTTTAATATTTTATCGGTCTGCTGTAATAACTCCTTGGCCTTAGTAATCGAAATACCGGGGAAGGTTGTAGGCATATACAGAATATCGCCCTCGTCCAACGGCGGCATAAACTCACTACCCAATTTTGAATACGGGTAATAGCTCACGGCTAATAAAGCCACTGCCAAAATAACCGTAATACCGCGCCATCGCATCGCCAGCTTTAACGCAGGCCCGTGCAAGGCATGTAACGCTCGATTGAGGGGGTTCTTATTCTCGGCAATAATTTTGCCCCGCAAAAAATAGCCCATCATTACCGGCACCAAGGTAATAGCCAAAATGGCCGAAGCCGCCATGGCATAAGTGGCGGTAAAAGCTAGCGGACTGAACAAACGTCCTTCCTGTGCTTGCATAGTAAAGATAGGCAAAAAGGATACGGTAATAACCAACAATGAGAAAAATAGCGCGGGGCCCACCTCTTGACAGGATTCGCCTATCGTCTTCCAGCGTTCATCATTACTCAATGCGCTGCCTTTTTCCTCAACGGCTATAGCCAAGCGACTGTGCGCGTTTTCTATCATGACTATTGCGCCATCAACCATCGTACCTATGGTTATCGCAATACCGCCCAAGGACATAATATTGGCGTTTAGCCCCTGCAAGCGCATCACGATAAAAGCCATTAAAATACCTAGTGGTAAGGTAATAATGGCCACGAAGGCCGAGCGTGCATGCAACAGAAATAGAATAACGACCAAACTAACAATAATCAGTTCTTGTATTAATGATGTGTTAAGACTTTTAACCGCACGCTCAATCAGATCACCCCGGTCATAGACCGGTATAATCTCCACCCCTGCTGGCAAACCTGCTTTTAACTCCTCCAATTTGGCCCTAACCGCCTGAATAGTCGCTAAAGCATTTTCACCAAAGCGCATAATTACCACACCACCGGCAACCTCACCTTCGCCATTAAGGTCAACCACGCCACGCCGTAATTCGGGGCCTATCTGAACATGGGCAATGTCTCGTAACCGTATCGGTGTGCCATCGGCATCAACCCCTACCGGTATAGTGTTGAGGTCAGCAATCGACTGGATATAACCCCGCCCACGCACCATATATTCGGTTTCTGCCATTTCAACCAAGCGACCGCCCACATCTTTATTGGACATTTTGATGGCCATCTTGACTTTATTCAGCGGGATCTTGTAACGGAGTAAGGCATTAGGGTCGACTTCAACTTGGTACTGTTTGACGTAACCACCCACCGATGCGACCTCGGCTACCCCTTGCACTGTTTGCAAGGGGTAGCGTAGATACCAATCTTGCAATGAGCGTAATTGCGCTAGATCGTGCTTACCGGTTCTATCTACTAAGGCATATTCGTAAACCCAACCGACGCCGGTAGCGTCTGGCCCTAAGGTAGGCGTAATGCCCTGAGGCAGGCGACCACTCACATAATTGAGAGACTCCAGCACCCGTGAACGCGCCCAGTACATATCCGTGCCGTCTTCAAAAATAATGTAGACAAAGGACAGCCCAAAGAATGAGTAACCTCTAACGACTTTCGTTTTCGGCACCGCCAGCATTGAAGTCGTCAGCGGATAAGTGACTTGATCTTCAACCACCTGCGGTGACTGGCCCGGATATTTGGTAAAGACAATTACCTGCACATCGGATAAGTCCGGGATAGCGTCCAACGGCGCGTTTTTGTAAGCAAACAAGCCGACCAGTGCAATAATGACCGCCGCGATCAACACCATAAAACGATCACGTAACGAGGCTTTGATAATGGCATTAATCATGGACAGGAGCTCCCTGTGTTTCAGGCTTCGAATGATCCGCCCTTTCACTATTGGAAGGGTCAGTATCCTCCATGGCCTTATCGCCGCCCTCGCCCGTTGCGCCATCAGTTGCAGCACTACCTGCCTCTTTCAGAACAGCCATCATTTTTGCGGTGGCTTCCCGCAGTTTAGATTCAGAATCAATCAGGAATTGCGCCGAGGTCACCACCTCATCACCCGCATCGACTCCCGCTAACACCGCCACCTGCCCGTTTGACTCTATACCCAAGGTGACGATTCTGGGCTCAAATTTCCCTGGGCCTCTCACGATAAAAACCTGTGTACGATCACCTGTGCGAATAACCGCCTCAGCGGGTATGACGATTACATCATCCAGGGGATCTGAATGAATGCTAAGTTGCGCAAACATATCAGGGCGTAATAGCGACTCACTGTTATCAAAAATTAAACGTAGCTTAGTAGTCCGTGTTTTTGACTCTGCGTAAGGATAGATATAGGAGAGAGAGCCCTTAAAAGTCTTACCCGGCACAGAAGCCAAGGTCATTTCAACTTCATCACCTAACTTAACCCACGGTAATTCATATTCGTAGACTTCCGCATAGACCCAGACCTTATTCAAATCAACCATCATGTATAGCTCAGTATTCGGTGTCACAAATTGACCCTGACGTGCACCAATACGAATAACCGTGCCGTTTACCGGTGCGTGTATATGCAGGGTTTTTTGAATAGTTCGGGTTCGTTCTAATTTTTTAATCTGATGTGTTGGTACATCTAACAATTGTAAACGTTCGAGAGAGCTTTTAACTAACTGTTCAGCCCCTTTTCGAATTTCTTCGAAAGGGCTCTTACTCAATGTCGACAAATTATTAAGTGCTAATAAGTATTCTTGCTGGGTTGAAACCAGTTTCGGCGAGTAAATACTCAACAGAACATCGTCCTTAGCGACGGCCTGCCCTGTTTTATCCACGCGCATTTCTTCGACCCACCCTTCTACTTTGGGGTGCAAGCGCGACGTTCTTTCCTCATCAAAATCGACTCGACCCACGGCACGAATCGTGCGGCTGAGGGATGTTCGCTGAGCTATTGCTGTACGAACGCCGATATTCTGTACCACCACGGGGTTAATTTTTACCGTGCCTACCACCTTACTGGCCTCGTTATCGGCATACACCGGCACATAGTCCATACCCATAGCATCTTTAGCAGGTGACGGTGAGGTGACATCCGGATTCATTGAGCTGCGGTAAAACAGCGGTTTCTTTTCCTCCTGAGACAAACTCTGAGCTGATCCCTGAACTAAACGCTCACCTACAGCCTTAGCAGCATTGTCATTACCAAATAGTAGATAGCCCGTTGCTACACCAACAATAAGCATCGAAATTGAAGCCCATAGGATAGATTTATTCATAAACAGATTCCTCACCGACAGCGGCTTCCAGGCGCGCTAATGCTTGTTTCGCATCGCTCAACGCTTTCCAATATTGTAATTCATAATTAAAGAGGGTCATTTGGCTACGAACCAGATTAAGAAAATCCACTTCACTAACCTGATAACCCGCTAACATAGATTCCACCGTTTGCTGTGCTTGCGGCACAATACCGCTGCCAAAAAGCGATAATTGTTTTTTTGCTCGGTGATAATCTGTAACCGCCGTTGAGATAGTGGCCATAACTCTATTTTTTTCGTCTAATAACGCATAATGATTTTTTTGTAGCTCATAACTTTTTTGCGACACTGCTTTTGATTGTTTACTACCAGCATACAGCGGTATTTTTACGCCCACCATAACAGACACAAAATCCGAGCGCGCATCACCTCCTGGCAAGGAGTTATAACCGGCACGGTCACCGTAGGTTACACCTACAGTGAAATCAGGGTAATAGTCACGCTTAGCCAAGTCGAGGCGCGATTGCGCCGCATTCAGCTGTGTTTCCAGCTGTTTTAAGCGCGGCCTAGTAGCTTCTGCCAATTGGTAAAGCACCGCTTCATCGACAAGCTTGGGCATCATCTTTGACACTTGATTCGGTAACGAGACAACTTCATTCGCGGGCCTAGCCATAAGGATATTAATCTGAATAGCTTGGTTTCTTCGTATTGCTTGAAGTTGAATTTTTTGATCGATAAGCTTGGATAATTCTAGCTGTGCAAGTAAAACATCCTGCTGCAAACCTTTTCCCGTTTCGTATTTTGTTTTTGCTACGCTGATAAACTGGCCTAATAGATTTTGATTTATATCCACTGTTTCAAGAGCGCGATCTAAATAGTAAAGTTGCCACCATTTACCTTTAACATTGTTAATAAGTTGCAAGCGAACCTCTTCCACAGTATGCCCTGCAGCCAAAGCATCGTATTCAGCAGCTTCTTCCTTCAAACGCAGCTTCCCTGGAAAAGGGAACACTTGGCTGAAACCTATCTGCGTCTGCGTCATCGCTTCCTGCTCCCTATCAAAGGTATCAGTGGGAAAGTTCATCGCGTTAAAGCTAACCATCGGATCCGGTAATGTGCCAACTTGTGAAGGGACTTCCGCCAACGCTTCATAGCGTGCCTGCATTTGGGCAAGGTTCGGGTTATCACGAACGGCAATTTCAACCGCTGCCTGCGCACTTAGCAACTTGCTCTGTGGGTGTTCACCGGCCTGCAACGTTTCAACGCTTAAGGCAAGGCAAATAATAGCCGCACCAACAAAGTATTTATTGCAGGCAAAAACGAATCGATACATCCACCGACAAAATACTGCATTAGCAGATAAGCTGGCGAGTTGTTTCATCACAAATTCTTCCTTCTATTGAGGCTGCCATTAGTGGCAACCACGGCTTTCACTTAGGTGCGCCAGATCATCCAGTTCACATTCCTCAGAATATTGAATAAGACCTTTGCGCAATTTATCCGTCATTGTTTGCTTCATGTGGCCCTGCGTCTGAAAGATTATATTTTCTATATTCTTCATCGACACTTGTAACAGGTCGTAAACCAGGCTCATTTCGCCCGTGCTCACCTCAACACTTTCAATTCCCATCAGTGCTCCGAGTTTAGCAGTCAGTTGTTCCCGGGTAGCCATATATGGTAACGCCTTTAGTTTTATATTGTGGGCCTTTTTTACCACCGTAGCTTCTTGTTTCTTCGATTTCCTCAACCGAGGGGTCCCAAAAACAGATGAGGGCACTGGGCAAACCGACATCTATAATGCTCCGAGCAAAACGAGAACCTTATCCCTAGATCGCTAAGGCGCAACGCTGCCTCTGAAACGTCCATTTCGCAAACCGGATATTCTTCTAAGCTCATAACTCTGCTATAACTTATTTACGCCTATTCAGCCCAAGACAAAAAATCCTGGCCGCCCACAAACTGACCAGAGGCACAATCAACCACTGGATAATCGGAGTAATCCCCGTCCCTAACCCCCAGAGCTGGGGCATAATTTCGCTGTATTGCCATCGATCAAAAACCTCGGTGGCTAAATATTCGAGAATTAGGGTAATTACCAATCCTGTAGCGATATATAACCACCACCAGCCCATTTTCATC
>TARA_R110000868_G_scaffold25994_3_pt1 | contig 10499 bp, 13 predicted proteins | sample TARA_R110000868 | Tara Oceans TARA_R110000868 (sample SAMEA4397489) | marine metagenome | biome: Polar Biome; feature: [SRF] surface water layer (ENVO:00010504); material: water (ENVO:00002006), including particulate matter (ENVO:01000060) such as... | depth 5 m | reverse complement strand
ATTTCCCTTTCATAAGTCAGCCACCATGTAGCAACATCATAAGTCCCATCAAGTACATTTCCATCTAACATAACAACTTTTACATCGTTTGAAAATCTAAAAGTAGGTGGTAATGCAGGAGCAGTAACCTTAATTCCTTTCGTCAGTATATAATCAACTCCCTGAGCATCGACATGAATCTTGTAATCTCTACCTTCTACAATTAATTGTTCAAAATTCCCTAAACCTTCTGCGGCTACTTGGTCTGCTAATAAATCAGATGCAACATAAATTGTCGATAGTTCCTTTAAATAATAGTTTCCTATTACATTTGTTGTTATATCATATTCGCAAGGAATGTATTGACCTAATGCAGTAATAAATACTTGGGCAGGACTATTGCCTTGAAGCATATTTCTACCCGATATAATCACCTCCGTTATATCTGCAATGCCCAATGTTGTTATCTTATACATCGAATCAAGCACAACACTTGAAGGAGTAGTCAGCAATGTAATCGCTTGTGCTTTGGTTAATGTAATTGCGTTGATGAAGTCAAGGCATCCCGTTTGATAGTTGTCGCTTGTGCTGCCGTCAGCAAGGCGCATAACGGTGTTGGCGGTGAAGCCTGTCTTAGTTAGTACGTTTTCTTGTGATGTTTTTTTGTTAGCCATTTTAGTATTCTCTAAGTTCGTTAAACCCGTCTTCCATTAATTCGTTGCCACCGTCTTGACGCAATTCGAAGTAGGTGACAACACCGCCGCCACCATTCATGTAGCACGATTGCTCTATCTCATTTTCTTCTTCATCAAACATTTTCGATAGCTTGTTTAATTCCTACGAAATAAAACTCGCCAAGTACAGCCGTTCCGGTTACCTTATTAAAAAGCACATCGTAGAACGTACCACTCACATATCCAATAGCGACAACACCACCGCTTGTAGTGAACTCTATCGTTGAGTTGTAGCTAAGGTCAACATCAGCCGATGCCCCTACGCAGACAACTTTTCCATACCAAATATAATTTGCATCTGCGCTTGTCATTGCGTTCAAGGCAGTAGCATTGAGGCGCACATGGGTGATTGGGCCGACTACTTTTTTAGTCGCTCCTATCTTGGCTTGTATGACCTCGTTTATTCTCTCAAGTGTAAATTGCATTGTTTTGTTTTTAAGATAAAGGGCGAGTATTACCCCGCCCTTTAAGTGTTAGAATTAACTGTGAATTGCACATGAATCGAAGAACGCTGTCGGTTTAGGATACGGACAAGGGCTATTAGGATTTATCCATTTAGCTTGTACATCCCACGTTAGGTTCGAATTGATGTCATCGGCAACAGGATTCTTAGGAGTCCATGTTGCTGTTTCTTCACCGAAGTGAACATAGTTTTCCGTCACATAACAGAATGTATATTCAGAAGACCCTCTAAGGTCGTTCCAAAAATCGCAGTTGTCAGCGTAGAAGGGGTCTTTAAATTGAGCGGTATGGGTGGTATTGCCATTCATTGTAGCTTGGTTACCGAAGCCTACCAGTTCAGAAGTCGTTCCGCCGTCATAACTACCTTGAGTAGCATAGAGAGCGAAGATATTTCCTGTTGAGAGGGCTGTTGTCCAAACAGAATCAAGGGCTGTATTCGCTGCCATGAGAGTCGCTACATACGATGTTTTTACTATCGCTACGCTTCGGATTCTACCATGTTCAGTTTCGATACAAGCACCACATGAATAGTCAGCTTGTGAACCACCACCACAATTGCCCGTTGGAATATAATAAGACATTTGTTGTTTTTTTTAATGTTGTTAATTTGTTTGAGGATTTCGCCTCCTTTACTTTGGCCATAACGGCCCTTGCCCGTTATTTAATCGCAGTCCGTACAATTGATGCACGAAGGCTGTGAGGTAACTCTTATTGTGTAGTTGATGCTGAATAGCGTACCGTTGGATTCTAACCTATAATCTGCATTGGTGAACTCACTACTCATTACTTGATAGCTGTTGAGGTTTGCACCTGTAACTAAACTACCTACCGATGCGAGATTAGATGTACCGAGTTCGTTCTTAGTAAGCGGTTTATCAATGTCGCACCGGATCAAGTAGGATAAGTCATCAGCATCAATATTTATTCTTTCTTTGTCGTAAAAAACAATCGCTACCATTTGGTAAGTCGATTCATTCAACGGCCCAAACTCTTTCGATGGACCGTAGTTAACCGATAAGATGCGGTGGTAAATCTGAAAAGTATTAGTGTTGTCGATGGTCACATCGGTAGTTTTCCCGTTATTGTAAACAACAGGGATGAGATAATCGTTAGCAGAATTGGCATCTACTTCTTTACGCTCCTGTACTGCCAAGCCGTAAAATGTACCACGCTGATATAGGTGTCCCGCCAACTTGTTAGCTGTAAGACGGTCATTCAATACGGATACTATTTGTTTTACTTTGGGCATTACAGCTTTTGCAGCATGATAGCTACCGATTCTTTAATTAACGCCTTCTCTTGGTTGCTCAAGCGGTAAACCACTCCAAAGCCTTTTAACGTTTTATTTCCAAACTGCAATCCATCTGCTTTTTTCGCATTGAGTACATTCTTGAATCCAATGCCGTAGCCATCACTTAATTTGATAGGTACATCAAGCGGATTCGCTGCTTGTACTTCGGCCTTTAAAAACAAATCATTCTCCATTTGTCTACTCAACGAGAACACAATAGTACTATCGGCAGAACGCTTGTATGGCGGCTTCTGCCTTAACTTTAAATATTTCTTCTCGTACGTTCCTATCTTATTGCCGTCAGTCTTTTTCCCTTCCACATGAACGCGCCTACGAAGTTCACCCGCAGCACCCGCCGCTACCGAACGTATCAGCTTATCATGGATGATACCATTAGGGTCTTGATAAGCCTTGACCTTTTTCTCGATCAACGAGAATATTTGCGGTGCATTGCTAACTATGTTCATCCTGTTACGTTTGTTTCCTGTACTGTATAGGTACTATCGCACTCCAAACAACAATCGCCTTCGTCTAAGTTAATACTATAAACGATTTGATTCAAGACTTTTTGATATTCAGATTCAAAATATAACTTCATCCCTTCCGCTTCTTTCTGCTGTAATGTCCATCGGTTAATTTGAGTCGAAAACTGCCGTTGTATGGTCAAATGGATAGCCAGTAAGTACATCCACGCCAAATAAAATTCATCCTTATTGTTGCAAACTACGTTATCATAAGAGCAGCGAGTGCCGTAAATGATAGATAATCCGTAACATTCATCGGTCTTTGTCCCCGATGTTTCGCTTCCTAAAGTCCATGTAAAGCCTTCAATAGACGCATCACAACTTGAAGTCCATTGTAGATTATTGTCTACTTGTTGGTACACCGTACTGATGGCCGCAGCATTTACGCCAACGGCTATTTTACGCTGACCATAATTCTTATTTACCTGTATCAGATTCCATCCGACCACTAAAGCGGAAGTGAATGTATCCAGTACCGAGTTATGTTCTGCATCCACTACTTTGAATGTTGCCGTTGCAACAATAGCAGTCGAATAGAACGATATGCTCTGAACGTAATGCGATTGTAATGCTGACGGTTTATAATCTCCCGTAGCGTGAGCGTTGGTGTCAATGACTACGCCTCTGTACTGAGCCGATGCCGTTGTTACCGTTGCCGTATCAATATCTTTGCCGATGTTGATAGACGAAGCGATACGATTAAGTTTAAAACGCTTTCCAAACTCATAAGCAACATCAATAGAGAACTGCTGCGCTGCCATTGTCTGAACATCATTCCATACGCCTTGATAATCCTTTTGCTCTTCATCGGAAATCTTATCGATTGCTCTTAGCGAGATACCCGGTAAGGCATTGATAAATAAATTGGATGCAGGACTCGAAGTCCCGCACCCAATTAATCCGACTGAGTCGATAAGGCAATTCATTACGAGTTTGTTAATGTGTAACGTAATGCACCTGTAACACCTGCTTGACGGTCATCATTACGATAGTTGTCTGTTGGTGTTTGGAAAAGACCGAAGTTCTTCCACATGATCAGTTGCGTACCTCTTGTGTACGTTCCCGAGCTACCTGTGTAAGCATCGTTCAACGTGATAGGGCAATCAATCTCTTTCAACTGCGCATCGAAACGAACAGGAACGGCGTTACCGTTAGAGTCCATTGTAGGAAGCGTAACTGTGAAGAAGAATGAGTTTGCTAATTGGCCTTTACGGAAATCCGTTTCAAGGTATTCAACTACTTGAATAGAACCCGGCTCGAATACTCCGATCTGATTTGATGCTGTGTTAGACTCCCAAGTTTGGTCAGCATAGAAATCATACATTGAAGTAGCGATACGGTTATCAAAACCGTTATCGGTAGCGGCAGAACTCAAACGAGTGAAGTTTGCATATTCAAAACCAAGACCAAGACCCACGAAGTTAGGACGACCTACCAAGTTATTACGCTTGAAGTCCGACATAATTTTGCTGATACCGTTACCAAGTACCATAGTAGAGGTAGTTTGTGGTAGGTTGATTGTCTGCGATGCGTTCTTCGGTGCTGATGCAGTAGAGTTGTTACCCCATGCCACAAGCGTCTGAAGGTCAGAGTTCACACCTTGAAGTAGTGCGTTAGCAGAAGAGAACACTAAATCCATTAGTTCCTCCGATACCACTTTACCGCCTAATGTAGCACCTCTATTTGCATAGATGCCTTGATAGTTGGTAAGTAATGAATCGGGAATGTACCAAGCGATTTGACGAGTGTTGGGAGTCGATACAGTAATTTCCTTACGAGCAGGTGTTAACACTTGGTCGCATGAATACGATGTATCTGTTTGCGCTACTGTTGCACGATTACGGTATGTGTAACGATGCTCACGAAGTCCACCTGTATCTTCTGCTGTTACACGAATTGGAGATGCTCCTGTGCCTGTATATAGCATTTGAGTGAACCCTTGCAGGTCAACTTTCCAAGAGTTTTTTGGTGATTTTAAAGCCGCTGATATATCTTCTAATATATACGGGGCATAGCCTAAAGCCATGTTTATTGAGTTTTAAGTTGTGAGGCTTGAGAATCCATTTCGGCAGCCATTGCGCTGAAATCATTTCTACTTTTGCCTTCGATAATAATTGGTTGTGGATTGTTTGGGTTATGCGATTGAGGTTTTTCATTCGTTCCCGAAACCTTTATTAATTTGTTATCCGCAATAACCTTATCTGCGAGTCCTTTAAAGGTAACGGGCGTGTTTCCTTCAAAAGCATCAAGTCCGGTAATGGTGACAACCTTAAACATATTAGAAGCGTCATCGGGATTATATTGCAATGTAAATCCCTTTTCTGCCAAGTATTTTTTGAGTTTGGTATCGGCTAACATTTTAGCAGAGTCCCGGTCAATCATTTCGTTTGTGGCATATTCGTATGTATTCAAAAAAGAATCGTAGTCGCGTGTCTGCAACTTGGATTTGAATGTACTGTTTGCCTTCTCCACCTCTGTAACGATAGAGGCTTCCAGTTCTTTAATTTTAGCATTGAGTTGCTTTCTCTCCTCTTCGATTGCGGCGTTATCTTTTTTCGATGTGCCTTTTTTCTCGAATGTGTCAAGTAGCTTGTCTTTCAAAGCGTCAATCTTCGCCGTTGTTTTGTCCTGTTTTTTGACCTCATCAATAGTCGCGTCATCAAAACCAAGATCGCGTAGGGCGGTAATCAATTTAGCATCGACACCATTTAGGGCCGTTGCCTTGTGCTTGTCGTAAAAGAACTCCGATAGCGATGGGTTATTTTTCGCTGCGTCCAAAGTCATTAAACCGTTATTCAATAGGTTCTCTGTAATGGCTTCGACTTCAATGTCTTTTAGTTGGTCATTAGCGAGTAGTTTTACTACCGCTTCGTTAGTTTCGGGGATACCCGCTGTTTTACATAATCTTGCGATTACATCTTTTAAATTTGGCATTGGTTTATGTTTTAACAAAGGTCAAAATTTTTGTAGGTTAAATGGTTTTATATTATATTTGCAAGTAACATCAAGTAACTAACTATGGCAGAAAAACAGATTCATCAATGTACGGGCCACTTGATTAAATTATGTCCCGAAAACAAATACGCTGTGAATATCAAAAAGGCTGAAATGGCTAAGACGATGGCCTCGTTAAATTATTCGCAAGTAATAAACGAGATAATTGAAGAGTGGGAAATGCTCAAGGCCAAGAAATGAAACCATCTATCGACATCCTGCAAATCAAGACCATCAATGACCTACTCCACGCCATTGATACTTTGCCCCACGTTTGCAAATATGCTAAGGTGGTTGCTGATGGGGTTGCCGTTTGGAAATGCGAGTGTGGCAAACATTTAAAACAGAATTAAACCACCTTCATATTATCAAACTTATCCCGTAATTCTTTCGGCACAAAAGCAGGTAGTGCTGGATACACTTGATGTCCGCAATTATAACCGCCTCTGTTAGAATAGAAATTGGCTGCATTCGTGCCGTCTATCAGTCCTGCCAACGATACTTTTTTCCCGTCTATATTTCCCTTCACTAATTGCGGTAGTTCCGAAATATGATAATATCTTTTTTCAGTCATCGCTAAACAGAATGGTCGTGTTGTTTTAATATTACTACCGACATATTGAAACCACTCAAATCCTAAATCGTCAGTCGTTGCCTTAATATACTGACCATTGTACTGGTTAAGTGAATCGGTAGCAATCTGTTTTGCATAACGCACCATCGCACCGTCTTCTCCTTCTTTGCCTAAGATGTGTTCTCGCATAGTATTGACCATATCCGAATACGATGCTCCCGTAGTTACGTTGGTGGTGAGTATGTCCCGAATGCCGTCAGTAAACGCCGAGCCGATGCCGTTCTCCGTTAGGTCTGCTATCGTTGTCTCAATGCTTAACGTAGTGAGTTGCTTTAAAACCTTTGCAGGAGAATAGTTATTGACGAGCGTAGAGAAATAGACATCGTTGATAGCTGCCGTTTCGCTAAAGGCTTCTGTGAACTTAGATACCTTCGCTTTGTATCCGTCATTGATAACGATAGACTTCAGTTCGTTGTTAATTCTACGGACAGCAATAATATTCTTAGCATTGTTCTTTACCGTCCCGTATGAGGTGAGGTCTAACTCTTTTAGTAGTCGCAAGACCCGATCATAAACTTTTTTCTCGGACGCTGGGAGGCCATCGACAAAGTCTGTAATTGACTTGTCAATATTTGACAACTGCTCGTTTATTATTGATTGACCTTTCACGCCGTAGGAGGTGCTAATTTAACCGTAGTAGAGTCCATTGCTATCTGTTCATCTGCGAATTTCAGCATCACCGCTTTTTTATCTTCTTGACTAAGCGAATAGAAAGTAGGGTTTTCAGATACCGCCCGTTCAATGAAATCCTTGATATTAGCGTGGATGATAGCTGTCTGTTTCCGTATCCACCCGTTAGCAACACCTAAAGCAATATCTTCCTCTGATTTTCCTGCCAATCCATCGACCTCAAATGTTGTGAGGACTAAATCCCTCAACTCCTTATCGGAGATAAACCTACGGGCAATAAATTCCGCTTCCGCTGCTGCGATAGTCAGCTGATTAAATTTAGCTTGTTTCATTCGCATGATGTCGTTGGCTATCGTTTCGTCAGTTGCAATATCATACTTGATAGGAACATTAATGATTGGCAGCATCGCCTGTCGCTTGTCTTTATCCGTTACCACGAATGAATAACGGTATTCGTTAATAAGGAAAATAGTTTCATCTATAATCCGTACCACATCTTCTGCAACTGCATACACGAAGTTATTCGCCTCGCTTCTATCCCACTCTTTCGCCGTTCCACTCTGATTTAATGGGGTGTTGGAAAGGTGTTCCATATTCACCGTTGAAAGTGCAGAATATAAATGTTGTTGCACCCGAGCATCCTGTATTCCGATGACCGTTGTATCTTTTTCAAGTATCCCTCCCGGTGGTGTTGGTGCTGGTACGCCTCCAATAGAAGCCGCCTTTACCTTCAATGCCTCGAATGGGTTGACGGGCATATTTCCAAATCCGCGACAGGAGTCACACTCTATCGGTGCGCCCGAACCTTTTTTAATGAGTTCGCCTGTGCCTTTGCATTTCTTACACTCTTGTCCCTCGTAATACCAGTAGGAAGGGAACATGGATTGCAGAACCCCCGCCTGTAAATCGGAATACTCACGAACCGCTTCCTTTAACCATCCCACCATCGGATATAATCTCGAACGGTTAAGAGAATAGAAATTGTTATCTTTTTCAACTACTCCACGAAGGGATATAACAGGAGGACGGCCCATGTTGTGAACGTAGGTATCCAATTTAAAATCCCCTTTAGAATTTATCTGCGTTAGCTTGTGAATTTCTTCGCCGTCAATATAGTAGTAAATATCACCTTGATACTTCCTGTTACCACTTTGGAAATAGCTGACCTCTTCGCTCTTGACAAAATACCATTTATCTTTTTCGTAGTCGATGACCTGTGTAGAGGTAAAGTTGACAGGATAAGGCTTTAGGTACTCATTCGGGGCTACGGCAAACTCGGTAGGCATCACTACTACGATACCATTTGCATCCATGAGCATAAAGTTAAAACAGATAGACCAAAACCAATTATCAACACTTCTATACGTTGGAATATTTTCCATACAATAGTTCTCTAATGTTTCTTCTTCAGCTATCGTTGAAGGGTTCTTGTCCGTAGGAAAAATGATATTGTAATCCGATGCCTTACGAATCTTAGAGAGCGAAGTAGAAACCTTTCCGTATGTCCCCAGCGTAGGAGAGATAAAGATTTTCTTTCTGAACGTATGAATCTTTGCCGACTCATTGGGCCTACGCTCTTCAATTAACTCGGTAGGGTATTCGCCGAGAGCGTGAACACGCATATCATTCTCGTACTCTACTGTTTTTTTATAAAACGGGTGGAATTGTCTTCCCCCTACCCATGCTTTAATTTGGTCTTGAGTTGGTAACATTATAATACTTGTCTACTCTTTACTGCTAATTTTTTATGTTGTGCCTTATACAACGGACGGGATACCCCTATCTCGTAATAGTTTGCACCTGTGATAGCGTTATACATACGCTCGGCATTTCTTGCATTCCAATTTCCACCGATGGAAACGGTGAAATATTCTTGATATACGGATTCATCTTTAGGAATCTTCTTATAATCCCGTCCCTGCCAATAGGAAGGAACGAAAGGTGTAAATGGTGGCTGTACTTTACTCATCGCCATACCGGCTGTGATGAACGGCTCATCGGCATGACCATCACCGAATTTCTTACGATCAATTTTATTGTCGTTATAAACTTTTCTTGCGTTCTTGAAAACTTCCGTTCCACTTTCAAAGTACATGATTTCGCTGCTGATGGTATAGCATTTATCAACACCATAGAACTCTTTCAGCTGCTTATAATCCATCCAGTCTCCATTCACACGCTCATAGGTAGCGCAGTCAATCTCTTTGAATGTAATCGGCACGAAAGGATTACCTTCGACAATAGAGAGTAAATCCTCTACCGGGCGGCGTGGTATCCATGCTTGGTCTACATCAAGGTACAAGGTCTTTTCATACGGTGTACATAGGTCTAAACATAGTTTGTTGTAGAACACATCGTATCCCGTCTTTGTGTTTGTCCATTCGGGATTTGACACGATCATGTTATCAATGACCGAATCAATTTCTAATTTCTCAAGTTGCGAGAACGCACCTCCCGAAGTGATGACCGTTATCGGGATGGTGGGACTCACCCTCTTTAATCCTACCGCTAAATTGAAAGCATAGAACCCGTACATCGGAAGGCCATGCGCTATCAGTACGATTCCTAACTCTTTTTTGTCTGTTTTTTTTGCCATTACTTAGAATAAATTGTACCGCCTACTTTTCGTAGTTCGATATTTGCCTGTGCTAATTTCTGTTGCCCGTTCTTATCCCATTCGGGTTTGTAGCCTTGCTGCTTGACAAAATAAGCTACGCCGTCTATGGTATATGTAGGGCAAATGATTTGAGTTGATATGGTATCGTGAGTTGTTTCATCTACATAGTCAATCTTGCCTACATAGTATTTCTCACGTTTGGAATAGGTGTTTACTCTTGTTCCATCTGATGGTTGATAATCATCGCCATCAATAGGATAATCGGGATTGAATGAAAGGAATCGTACTCGATGAGATAGATAGAATCCGCCCCATAAGAATCCTAACGATAATCCCGAACCATATCCAATCATTAACTTAGCGCATGGATGCTCGGTATTGACTTCAAAGATATTCGATAGGTAGGTAGTAGATGTACATGGGTCACCAGCTTCAATTTGGAAACAACCCACAGAAGTATCAATGCTATCAAGTAATACTGCTATTACAATTCTATCTTTTACATAGATTACCTTACCGTCAGCCACTAAGTCTTGAACCGTTGAACCCGCTTCGTCTTTGATGAGAAAGCTATAATCTCTGCGAAGTTCTTGAACCCAAATACGAGTTATACGCCCATCGAAATCCGATGTTG
>TARA_R110000868_G_scaffold100128_4_pt1 | contig 10500 bp, 10 predicted proteins | sample TARA_R110000868 | Tara Oceans TARA_R110000868 (sample SAMEA4397489) | marine metagenome | biome: Polar Biome; feature: [SRF] surface water layer (ENVO:00010504); material: water (ENVO:00002006), including particulate matter (ENVO:01000060) such as... | depth 5 m | reverse complement strand
TCTACCCCTACCATCTTAAACTTAGCCCCAAAGGCGGAGTATGAAGCGGATAGTCCTCGTATCAGGCACTTCCAATCCCGAATTATCCAAGAAAATTTCGGAGCATCTTGACGTCTCTTTAGTAAACCCGCAACTCGTGCGTTTTGCTAACGGAGAGATCTTTTGCGAAATTGAAAAAAATGTCAGGGGCGCCGATGTCTTCGTTGTGCAGTCAACCTGTCCTCCTGTTAATGATAATTTAATGGAATTGTTGATCATGATCGACGCTTTAAAAAGAGCGTCGGCCACATCAATTACGGCCGTGATTCCTAACTATGGATATGCCAGGCAAGATAGAAAAGTGTCACCTAGAACACCTATCACGGCCAAGCTTGTCGCCGACCTTTTGACTGTTGCTGGTGCAACTCGCGTCATCACTATGGATCTTCATGCCGGACAGATTCAAGGATTTTTTAATATTCCATTTGATAATATTTATTCATCGCCGGTTCTTTTAGATTATCTTGAAAATCATGTTTATACCGACAACACCATTATGGTTTCACCGGACGCAGGTGGAGTTGAGCGGGTTCGTCACTACGCTAAAAAGCTTAAGTGCGACCTGGCCATGATTGATAAGCGCCGCACTGGTAAGAATATTGCCAAGGCCATGAATATTGTCGGTAATGTTGAAGGCAAGCACTGTATTATTGTGGATGATATGGTGGATACGGCCGGAACTTTGATTGAGGCTTGTAAGGCGCTCAAGGAGCATGGTGCACTCAAGGTTTACGCTTGTGCCACTCACCCAGTTTTTTCTAAGCCTGCGCTTGAGAGAATCGCTAATAGTCCAGATCTAGATCAAATCATCGTCACGGATACCATTCCATTGGCGCCAGAAGGTCGAGAAATCTCAAAAATTAAGGTCTTATCCGTTTCAGATATTCTCTCTAAAGCGATTCATCGTACTTTTAACAATGACTCTGTTAGTTCACTCTTTGTGTAGCCGGCGTGACTAAGTTAATCGTAGCCCTTGGCAATCCCGGAACTCAATACGCAAACACCAGACATAATGTCGCCTGGATGGTGTTGGATAAACTAAGCGGTGCCTCTTCTTTAAGTTGGCGAGAAAAGTTTAAAGGACTTTTTTGCCAACGAGAGGGAGACATTCTTTTAAAGCCGCAGACTTATATGAATCTCTCCGGTGAGAGCGTGGTGCCGGCAGCGCAATTTTATAAAATTGCCCCCAAAGATATTCTCGTCATCCATGACGAACTCGATCTTCCCTACGGGGTTGTCGCCTTTAAAAGAGGTGGCGGAAGTGCTGGTCATAACGGGCTCAAATCTATTAGCGCACTTCTTGGAACACCAGATTACGCTCGCTTGCGCGTTGGAATTGCCCGTCCACCGATTGGAAGTGTGAGTAATTGGGTCTTATCTGATTTTACTGCTGACGAACAGATTCAGCTGAGTGATTATCTTGACGCCACGGCTAGGGCCGTGGAACTTTACCAAGCCGATGGCTATGACAAAGCGGCATCGCGCTTTAGTCGTAAAAGTTTGATCGAAACACCTTGAGGAATATTTTATGTCTCTAAATTGTGGAATTGTAGGCCTACCAAACGTAGGTAAATCAACATTGTTTCAAGCTCTAACTTCGGCACCGGCCGAAGCGGCTAACTATCCCTTTTGTACTATCGAGCCAAACGTTGGGGTTGTTGCCGTAGCCGATGATCGCCTGGATCAAATTACCGCTCACGTAAAGCCACAAAAAACAATTCCAACAGTTGTGGAGTTTGTCGATATCGCCGGATTAGTCAAAGGCGCATCTAAAGGTGAAGGACTGGGGAATCAATTTCTTGGCCATATTCGCTCTGTTAGTGCAGTCATTCACGTCGTTCGCTGTTTTGAGGATGATGACATTATCCACGTTGCCGGTCGCATAGATCCTATTGAAGATATTCAAACGATTAATCTTGAGCTGGCCTTGGCCGACTTAGAAGTTGTAGAGAGAAAACTATCGAATGCTTCAAAAGCGATTAAGAGTCAAAATAAAGAAGTTTCAAGTCGAGCTAAGGCGCAACAGCCGATCTTAGAAAAGTTACAAAAAGAATTAAGCGAAGGCGTTGCCGCTCGCTCTCTTGGATTGAGTGAAGACGAGCAAGAGACTGTTAGTGATCTCAACCTAATTACCTTAAAGCCGGTTTTATATCTTTGTAATGTAGATGAAGACGCAGTTGCAAATAATGGAAATGAATTTGTTAGTAAGGTTCAAGAATTTGCAGATGCGGAAGGTGCGAAGACTTTTATGATTTGCGGCAAACTTGAGAGTGAAATTGCCTCACTTGAAAGTGAGGAAGAAAAAGCTGAGTTTATGGAAGCGGCCGGTATCTCTAAGTCAGGTCTTCAGGTTTTGGCGAAAGTTGCCTATGACATGCTTGGACTTAGAACATACTTCACGGCCGGTGAAAAAGAAGTTCGCGCCTGGACTTTTCATGCGGGCAACAAGGCACCACAAGCAGCAGGTGTTATTCATACCGACTTTGAACGTGGCTTTATTAAGGCCGAAGTTTATCACTGCGATGATCTCTTTAAGCTTGGCACTGAAGCTAAGGTTAAAGAGGCGGGTAAATTTAGAGTTGAAGGTAAGGAATATGAAGTGAAAGATGGCGACATCATGCACTTCAGATTCAATGTTTAATTTCGGAGTTATTCTTCAGACACAGCGATATCGCTCTTAGCATTATTGCCCGCGGTCGCAATGGCGCGGGCATTAAATGACTGGGCCATGGGTAATTTGAAAAAGTCCAAGTCATTTGCAAGATACTTATAGAAATAAACGTTTCTATAAATAAGCTTAACGTACTTTCTTGTTTCTTTAAAAGGGATCGACTCTATGATGACTAGTGGGTCTTCATGGGTAAGCTTTGTTCCCATCCACCTTTTAAGATTGCCTTCACCAGCGTTATACGCTGCCAATGTGTGAATGAGAGAGCCATCGTACTTTTTAAGCAATCTCTTGAAATATTTAATTCCAAGTTTCAAATTTAGATTTGGATCAACAAGCTGATGATTTCGAACGCCGCGCTTAAGCTCTCTGGCCGTTGCGGGCATGAGTTGCATAAGTCCGCGTGCTCCAACGTGAGATCTTGCTTCAGGATTGAAGGCAGATTCTTGTCTAATAAGTGAAAGTACAATCAGTGGATCTATACTTGAATCAATTTTCTTAATTTGATCGAGATAAGGCTTAGGGAATAGGTACTCAATAGTTGCAGTACTTACTGGCAAAGAGCCATCTCCAAGAGCATTATAGAGAACTTTAAAAGATGTTAGATAAGCCTCTTCAAAGTTTAAAACTTCAGTAGTTCTTAACATTGTGAAACGACGAAAGTCCTCGGGAGATATCTTCTGCGTTGGTGCCTTTGTAAGAGCTTGCTCAACAGTAATAGACTTAAGCCTGGAGATTTCACTTTCGGCCAAGAAGCGATCATTAACTTTAATCCAAAGACGTAGACGCTTGAGCGTGTTTTTTAGTTCGTCTGACAGAGATTCCTTGGCAATGTTTGGCATGACAAATGGTTTGGCTATAAAACTCTTGTCATTGATAAGTTGGTATTCTCGCTGTGCCACAATCGAATAAAAGCTGAGTGGATTATTGGTCAAGAGTCTTTCATAAAGTCTGGATGAGACATCTTTTTTACCATGAGCTTCTAGGGAATAGGCGACCCAAAACTGAAGCTTTGAGCTCATCTGATCGTAGCGCTTTAAGATCTTATTCTCATCGATGAAGGAAAAAAGCTCTTTTTTATCGCCTTTTAAGACGCGCATAAAAAGCGATTGGAATGTCGCTTCGTCGATTTGAACAGAGCCTATAGAAATTCGCTCACTATGGGATAAGACTTCGGCCGCCATGTCCCAATTTTTGGCATGAGCTAACTCTTTGCCAAGCATAATGAAGTTGAGCCACGCTACACGTTGGCGAATAAAACTATTGTTTTGCTGTTGAAAAGAAATGACCTGTCCAACAATCTCTTTTGTTTTTTTCAAGTCATCGAGATCGGCCATGGCGGCATAAATAAGTGATCTAAATTCTTTCTCGAATAAAAGATTTCCAGAAAGACCACGAAGCCCTGAGTTTTGGATATGTCCCGTGAGATCGTTTCCAATATCAAGAAGGGCAACTAGCTCTTTTTCTGCAATGATATCAAACTTGATATAGGCATCAGTCACAGCATTTGAGATAAACTTATGGGTGTCAGAATCGCGATCTACAAGTTTTAAGTAGCGCTTTAAAAGGTGACGTCTGTCCTTTAAAAGGTAAAAGCGAGCATGTCTTTTAAAGTACGACTTTTCTTCGCTATCCAAAGATTTAAATTTCTTACTAGCAATTAAGTTTTCAATAAACTTAACCTTACAGATCGATTGGAGTTCGCCGGAGATGATCTCTTCCACGTTATTTGTAGGCTTCCATTTTTGAACGCTACCGCCGTTGCCACAAGCCTTAAAAAAGGACTCCGTATTTTTGGCAGACTCAATATCGTGTGAAAGTTTAATAACCTCGTTAAGGCCAGGAAGAAGAGGTTCAGATTTAATTTTAGATAAAAGTCTAAGAGACCATTTGTCCAAGTTAGAGCGTCTAAGCTGAGTGATAAAGCTTGAGACAACTTTGGCTTGCTTGATGTCGGCACTTGAAGTGTCTTGGTAGAAGAACGGCTTTTCATTCGCGTATGCGTGTGAGCTAAGTATTAAAACAATACTTAAAAAATAAAGTCTAAACTTAAATGGCGTTAGCAATATGACCTCCTATCACTTTGCCAAAAAGAGCTGAGCTACTGAAATCTTGCCTGGATCTCATTAAGCTTGTGCCCAATTTCTTTAAGCACAACTTTTTTATCATCCGGTACAACAAGAGCAAGATTCGATACGTAGGTTGCAACTTCACTGATATAGACGAAATCAGCTTTTTGTTTCTCTAAAATCGTCTCCATCGTGTCATTGTAATCAGTTGCCAGCTCATGGAAGTAATCACCCTTCCTGAAGTATAGTTTATCAGATAAATGGCCTTCGCGCGCGGCGCTAAAAAACTTCATCAGTTTAAAAATGGGGCCAGCAATTTTGTGCGAAAAAAAGACGCAAACTATGAAAATCATTGCAGAAAATCCAAGCTGCCACAGTACTAGGGTAATGAGAAGATCTGTACGCTTTTGGCTTATCTGACCAACATGCTCGGGTGAATGACTCGAAACGTAGGCAATAAAGCTATTCATAAGGTCGTAAATAGCAAATGGATAGATGAGGCTAGAGATAAGAACCGCCAGCGTAACGAGAGCGCTAAAGCGCAGCTGGAAGCGAGGATTGATCAAATAGGTGCGTCTACTATAGGCCACAGCATGTCCTTATATAGGTATAAATCTAATCTTATTATAGCGAGTTCGTCCTACATTCCAACTGATACTTAATTAAACTCGCTCCTAAGGTCGCGACAACCAGTCTGCTTTTTGGTAAAAATGAGCCAATGGAGCCCAAATGATGAACACCGAGCAATTAACTAAAGTTATCAAGAACCCCGCTAATCAAATGTCCTTTGCCGAGGAGGGTAGAAGTTTTAAATTTGAGGCAAGTGGTGAAAAAGCGCTTATTGAGTATAATCGTGATGGAATTTCCTCATCACAAAAAAGAGAGATCGAAGATCAAATTGTTGAACTCTTAAAATCAAGCTTCGAGCCACATAATATTATTGTGAAGACCAGCTCTAATCAGGCACCACCTCCGCAGTCGCCGCCGCCGCAAGAGCAAGCGACCCTCAAAACAGGGCATGGCCCAGCTATGGCAAAGAAAAAACGCGTACCCGGTGTTGAGAGAATCTTGGCCGTTGCCTCTGGTAAAGGTGGGGTTGGTAAGTCGACAGTTTCTGTAAACTTAGCCATCTCATTGGCCAATCAAGGCTTAAAAGTTGGAATTCTTGACGCTGATATTTATGGCCCCTCGGTTCCCATGCTGCTTGGTAAGCGAGATATTAAACCAAGGGCCAGTGAATCTAAAAAAATTATTGCTGAAGATGCTCACGGAATAAAGTTTATGAGCTTTGGTCTCTTCATAAAGGAAGAAGATCCAGTCATCTGGCGTGGCCCGATGCTTGGAGGAGTCCTCAATCAATTTCTCTTTGATGTAGACTGGGGAAACTTAGACGTGCTTATTATCGATTTGCCACCAGGTACAGGTGATATGCAATTATCCATGGTCCAATCAACTGAGGTTGATGGTGCTATTATTGTTACGACCCCTCAAGACGTCGCTATTTTAGATGCAGGCAAGGGTTTAAAGATGTTTGAACAGGTGAAAGTTCCTGTCCTTGGTGTGGTTGAGAATATGTCGAGTTTTGTTTGCGATAACTGCGACACGCTTCACGATATTTTTGGTGCCGACGGCGGAGCAAAAATGGCCGAGAGACTTGGCGTCAAGCACCTTGGATCAATTCCTATTGAAAAAGCTTTGAGGCTTGGTAGTGATACGGGCCTTCCTTATATGAGTGATCGTTCTCACGAAGGCAGGCCCGTGTGGCAGGCTTTCTCGCAAATTGCTAAAGCCTTGGCGGGCAAAAGTTCTGATAAGGGATTCTTTGGGAGATTGTTCAATCGATGAATGAAGGTCTTCTTAATATTCTCGATGAGCAAAGCGCCATGGGATTCACTGGCAAAGTGAATGTGCTTAAAAGTGAGAATGCCCAGTCGTTTGCAGTCATCTTGATGCTAGAGGGAAAGATTATCAATTGCATGGCCAGTGCCAGAAGTGGCGAGAAGGCTCTACTCGATGTGATTTTTAAAGACGTCTCTAATGCTGAAGCATTTAAAGTTGTGGTTGAACCTGAGGTGGTGAGTGAAGCCGAGGGAACATTTAGCTGGAGCGTTTCTCAGCTTAAAAAAGAATCACGAAGGCTCTATGAGAATTATTTAAACAACAAACAGCTCAAGCCGCCTGGGCAATTGAAGCTTATAATTAATGGACAATTTATTGCTCGTGGAGACGAAATACTGGCCGATGAATTTGATGTCCTTTCGACAATTTCTGATTATAGTAGAGTTCAAGATATATATAATAACTGCGACTTAATGGAGTATGAGGTAACTCGTGCTTTAGTGGGTTTGCGCCGTAAGGGTGCTATTAAGGTATTGGCCAAATAGGCTTGGCTTGGGGGAAGTATGAAGTCACAGCAGCATAACAAGGGTGAGCTTAAAGAGCTTAAAGTAAAAATCGAGCGAGATATCGTTGATACGCTAGAGCGCATGAGCGCTAATACAGGTATCACGCTGGATGAGCTCGTTGTAATCGCCTTAAAGCGCTTTCGCGCTTCTCATGGTGACTATGATGGGACGACCCCAAAGGCCGAATAATTGCCCTTTCTCCAATTTATATAAGGGAGCCTTCAGTGCTCCTTTTTTTTCACACTGTTTAAAGTTTAGACAGGCTCAAATTTCAGCCGCTAAAAATCAATTAGTAATTTCAATAACTTAGCTTGTCTTTGTCTAATGCGTGGACGTAAAATCCACCAGTGACGCATGGCACAGTCGTTGCATATTAAACCCTCACAGGCATTTTGAGAGGGATAAAATGAAAACTTGGAGCAAGACAAAATTAACAATGGGAATGGCGGGACTTTTGTCTCTCGCTGTTGTGGCCAATGTTAACTTTGAGCGGTCCCTTTATTCAGACTCCTTTATGATCGATAGTTCGGCCAAGATTACTTCAAGACGACTTGATGATTCTTTCGCCCGTGTTGTTGCTTCAGAGCAAAAGGCAGACAAAATTGCCGTTAAGTACCTTGAGTTTAGCGAAGAGAATAAGGCCAAAATTAATGGTGCTTGGGAAGTCATGCGCGGATTTGAAGATATTAACGACAGAGTCTCAGAGTTCTATAATAAATTTGATAGCAATACGAAAGCAGTTGTAAGAATTGAGCTCGAGTTAGCCGTTGGTGGCGTTTATGTTCGCGGCGAAGAGTTTGAAAACTTCTTTTATATCTCAGACATAACTGACTCAGGAACGATCTCTGTCGTTCGAAAACTGGGTGATCAACACTTTGAAGTTCTAGAGGCTAAAAAAATGGCCATAGAAAAAGTTCGCCAGCCAGTTGTGGCACAGGTGAAAAAAGAAGAAGTGCGCGAGAGTGTACGCGAGTATAAAAAAGGTGTTGAGTTGCAAAAAGACTTAGACATGGTGATGGAGAGAGCACTTCTTCCAGAGCTTTCAAAAGATGTCATCATTGGCGATATGGTTAGCGGAAGTCTAAGTTTATCTGGTGGCAATATTGAAGTGCTCAGTGCTGTCATTCGCAATGAAAAAGGTGAAGAGCGCAGTATCGATCTGAGTTATGCCGAAATTAAAGATGGTGGCCAATTTCAAGTAGATTATATGGGTGAGATCATCCACGGTATTATCACTAATAATGGCACAGATGCTTATCGCGTTCGATTTGCAACAGGACCACTACAAGGCGCTATGCTTAACTACATGACCTATGAGCAGCTCGATGTTATGCGCGAACGAGAAGAAGAAGCCAAGTGGAAAGCAGAAGAGGCAGCGGCCATGAAAGAAGAGCCGGCAGTTAAAGAAGTTGAAGAAACTGCGGTGGCCCCAGCTTATCTTGAGAAAATTGAAGAAGAGAATGTCGATGGTCAATATCAAGACAGTGTGACTTTAATAGAAACGGCTGGATTTAATTTTGGCGGCGAAGAAAGAAAGCCAGCTTCACAATTATAAAAAAAGGCCTCTTTCGAGGCCTTATTCTTTTATCCTAAAAGCGCTTTAAATTCTTTTGTCATTAACGGGACGATCTCAAAAAGATCGCCAACAATTCCGTAATCGGCTTTGGTAAAAATTGGTGCATCGGGATCAGTGTTGATGGCAACGATTACTTTTGAAGTTCTCATGCCGGCCAAATGTTGAATTGCACCAGAAATACCACAGGCAATATAGAGTGATGGCGAAACAGTTTTACCTGTTTGACCAACTTGCATGGCGTGTGGAGCGTAGCCAGAGTCTACGGCAGCTCGTGAGGCACCAACAGTGGCACCAACAACGTCAGCAAGCTCGTTAAGAATTTTGAAGTTTTCAGCATTCTTCATAGCACGGCCACCAGAAACAATAATATTTGCCTCTGTTAAATCAAGCTTTTCAGAAGCACCCTTAACAATTTCTTTAACGAATGCGCGGATAGTACCAGCATCAACTGTTGCATCATTTGTAGCACCATCTTTTGCATTCTCAGAAGTCGGCATACCGAGTGCATTTGGTCTTACTGTTACAAAGTGAGGCTTTGGACCAGAGATTTCCACTTTGGCCAAGCACTTACCGGCGAATAATGGGCGAGTACCTGCAAAAGTCCCACCATCAAAAGTGAAGTTTACAACTTCAGATGCCATGCCAGCGTCAAATGAGCCAGCGAGACGAGGAAGCAGGTCCTTTCCGGTGGCCGTTGCGCCGGCCAAAACATAGTCATAGCCTTTGTCGCCAATAAAGTTTTTAAGTGCATTTGACCAACCTTCTGGTGTGTACTGGTCAAGCTTGTCACCTTTGATTGAATGAATATTTTCTGCGCCATGCTTGGCAAGCTTTGCAGCAGCGGCGGCCGAAATAGAACCAATAGCAGCGACATCAACAGATTGACCGCTAAGTTTACCTAAAATCTCATAGGCAACAGACTTAACGTCATCGCCTTGAATTTCTGCAAATACGAGTACTTTTGACATATATAATCCTTAAAATAATTAAATTACTTTTGCTTCATTGCGAAGAAGATCAACAACTTCTTTAACGACACCGGCGCGAGCACCTTCTTCCATCGCTTCAAACTTTTTACCAGCTGGTTTTTCTGGAGGAAGAGTAAATTGTGAATACTTAACTCTTCTATCAGAATCTGAAACACCAACATCGGCCAAGCTATGTTGCGCCATAGGCTTTTTCTTTGCTTTCATAATTCCAGGCAGTGAGGCGTAACGAGGAGTATTGAGACCCTTGTTGGCAGCAATAAGAACTGGAGTTTCAACTTCGTAAACCTCAAGAGAACCACCTTCGATTTCACGCTTAAGCATAAGCTTTGAGCCGTTCATCTCAAAGCCAACGACAACAGAAACAGAAGGAATGTCGAGCATTTGAGCCAAAAGTTGTGGGACTTGAAGACAATCGTCATCGATGGCTTGCTTGCCAGCAAAAACCAAGTCAGGCTTCTTGCCTGTTTTCTCGATAGCACCTTTTAAAGCTTTAGCAATCATATAAGAATCGAGGTTATCTGCGGATTCAACTAAAACCGCATCATCGGCACCCATAGCGAGAGCAGTTCTCAGGGCTTCGGTATCTTTAACACCACCAACGCGAAGAACGGTGACTGTTGAGTCTGCATTGGCGGCTTTGACTTGAAGAGCTTGCTCAACAGCAAACTCATCGTAAGGATTCATAATCCATTTAATTGAACTCGTTTCAATAAAACTACCGTCACCATTAGGTGTGACTTTTGTCTCGGTGTCG
>TARA_R110000868_G_scaffold2809_12_pt1 | contig 10502 bp, 11 predicted proteins | sample TARA_R110000868 | Tara Oceans TARA_R110000868 (sample SAMEA4397489) | marine metagenome | biome: Polar Biome; feature: [SRF] surface water layer (ENVO:00010504); material: water (ENVO:00002006), including particulate matter (ENVO:01000060) such as... | depth 5 m | reverse complement strand
CGATTTCAACCGGCGGTCGAGCGCGTCGGCGGCAAATTTGGCAACAGGTTTTTCCAATGCGGCAAGGCGCGCCGGTGTGGCCTTTGTCCGCCAGTCATGTGTTTCCAGATAGAGGGCAAGACGTAGAATGAAACGCGTCGCACGCGGACCGGCCATCACGGCGCGCGCCTCCGCCCAGGCCTCGTCGCGACGCTTGACGGCAAGCTTCGCCAGTGCCTGCATCGGCTGGTCAGGTTTGCCGCCTTCGAAGCCTTCGCCGGCCGCCGCCAATGTGCCGGATACAAAGACATCGTAGTCACGAGCCCGCCCGATGGCCCGCGTCAGCCATTTTGCTTCACGCATAAAATCATCTTCCGCGTCGCCCTCGATGATGCGACCGAAGACCAGCAACGCCGAGCGCAAGCGCCGGAGCGCAACGCGCATCTGGTGCAGGGCCTCCGGCGCGCTTGCGTCGAGCGCTGCCGCCTGATTGGCCAAAAGGTGAGCAAGGCAGTGATTAAGCACGATGGCATAAGCATCTTCGAGCGTGGCACCGCGCGTGATGTGCAACGCAGGCGCACGCGCCGCAACGGCTTTTTCGCCGCGCGCCAGCGCCCGCCCGCGCTCCGATTTTGAACGGATGGCAATGCGCAAGGGCGCGATATCGGCAAGCTGCAAGGCGACGCGATAGAGGTCCGCACGTGTACCGCGTTTCAGTTCTAGTTCGATTTCATTGACGGGCAACGCGCGGTCGCCCGCTTCGATCGCGCCCTGATCAATGACGAGTTCGATCTCGCCACCATCATCCGTATAAAGACTGGATGTACTGCGCCGGATAACGGATACAAAGCGCGGCGCGATGTCGCCGTTGCTGGCCAGCCGGACAAGCTGGCTGCGGAGTGCGGGCGGCAGATGATTGATGTCCGGCCTGTCCTTGCCACTTGCCAGCACATGTTCCCATTCGCCGCGGTCACTCAAGGGACCGCCGTTGCGGCGCGGGGTTTTGAGGGTCTGAATGCGGGCCCGGCCCGCGTGGCGCACGCGCAGCGCGAAACCATGCGCCATCAGCGCAAAATCATCGGTGTCAAAATAAACCGACCGCAAGGTTTTGGCGCTCGCCTTGGTGCGCGTCAGACCGGCGCGACTGCGCAGGCGTGCGAGACGGGCCAGAGCCGCCGCATCACCTTCGAGCTTCAGTTCGATCTCGCGGTCCATCATCGGAAAATTTCATCGCGGGCGGGATTGGGGGGCACGCAGAGACACGGAGCGGCAAGCAGAGACATTCTGCCCTGAAGTTTTATCTGGGTGCAATTGTGATTGCCGCCAATATGCCTTATGGCCGCATGGGGATGCCGCGCGCCGCCATATAGGCTTTGGCTTCGCCGACCGAATAAGTCCCGAAATGAAAAATAGAAGCCGCCAGCACAGCGCTGGCGTGTCCGTCTCTGATGCCGGTGACGAGATCGTCAAGCGTGCCGACACCGCCCGAGGCGATCACAGGAATTGTGACAGCATCAGCAACGGCCCGCGTCAACGGTATGTTGTAGCCCGCCTTCGATCCGTCACGATCCATAGATGTGAGAAGGATTTCACCGGCCCCCAGACTTGTCACCTGACGGGCAAAATCCACCGCGTCGATGCCGGTGCGGGTGCGCCCGCCGTGGGTGAAGATTTCCCATTTGCCGGGCCCAACTTCCTTGGCGTCAATGGCAACGACGATACATTGATTGCCGAATTTTTCGGCCGCCTCGCGGATAAATTCAGGTCGCACGACGGCTGCCGTATTGATCGAAACCTTGTCGGCACCAGCGAGCAAAAGCTTGCGCACATCGTCCACCGTGCGCACACCGCCGCCAACGGTCAGTGGCATGAAACATTGCTCAGCGGTCTTAGCGACCACATCGAAAATGGTTGCGCGCTCCTCGTGGCTTGCCGTGATGTCGAGAAAACACAACTCGTCGGCGCCTGCCGCATCATAAGCACGCGCCGCCGCCACCGGATCGCCCGCGTCCACAAGATCGACAAAGTTGACGCCTTTGACAACACGCCCGTCTTTGACATCGAGGCAGGGAATGACGCGGGCTTTGAGCATCAGGCACCGTCCTTCAAAAGGCGCAAAGCTTTCGCCACATCAATGCGGCCATCATAAAGCGCTCGGCCCGAAATCGCGCCTTCGAGACCTTTGCAATTGGCGGCAATCAGGCGGTGAATGTCATCAATCGACGACAGGCCGCCTGACGCAATGACCGGAATATCAATCGCATCGGCAAGGGCGACCGTCGCCTCAATATTAAGGCCTTCGAGCACGCCGTCGCGTGCGATGTCGGTGTAGATGATGGCCGAGACGCCTGCGTCCTGAAAGCGGGCGGCCATGTCGAGAACAGTGAGGTCGGACACTTCCGCCCAGCCTTCAACCGCGACACGTCCTTCGTTCGCATCAAGGCCGACGGCAATGCGGCCGGGGAATTTCTTGCACGCTTCAATGACGAGAGCGGGATTTTTGACCGCCGCCGTGCCAATGATCACCCGCGTAATGCCCTTGGCGAGCCATGTCTCGATGGTGGCCAGATCGCGGATGCCGCCGCCAAGCTGCACCGGAATATCGATGGCCCCGAGGATCGCCTCGACCGCTCCGGCATTAACCGGACGACCTTCAAAGGCCCCGTTGAGATCAACCAGATGCAGGTATTCAAAGCCCTGCGCCACAAAGTCTCGAGCCTGCGCTGCCGGATCCTCATTGAAGACTGTCGCCTGTTCCATCAGCCCGCGCACAAGCCGTACGCAATTGCCGTCTTTGAGATCAATGGCCGGAAAGAGGATCATTCAGGGTCGCCAGTTCAAAAAATTGCCGATGAGCTTCAGTCCGAGGGTCTGGCTCTTTTCAGGGTGGAATTGCGTGCCCGCCATATTGCCGCTTGCGATCATCGCGGTCACGGGTCCGCCGTAATCGGTGCGGGCAACGACGTTGCCGTCATTTGTCGGACGCATCGCATAGGAATGAACGAAATAGGCATGCAGGCCCTTGTCGCCGGTTTCGATCCCGTCGAGGAGAGCATGCGGGCGCAATTGCGTGAGCGTGTTCCAGCCCATATGCGGAATTTTCAAGTCGGGATCTGACGGTGTGATGGCGCTGACGTCGCCTTCGATCCAGCCCAGCCCCTTGTGAATGCCATACTCGATGCCGCGCGCCGCCATCAATTGCATGCCGACGCAAATGCCGAGAAAGGGACGGGCCTTACCGCGCACGCATTCTTCGAGCGTTTCGACCATACCGTCGATGGCATCAAGCCCCGCGCGGCAATCGCCGAAAGCGCCGACGCCTGGCAGGACAATGCGATCCGCTTTGCGCACATCGTCGGGCGAACCCGTCACCAGAATTTTTGCGTCATGCCCGCTTTCACGCGCGGCACGTTCAAAGGCTTTGGCGGCGGAGCGGAGATTTCCCGATCCGTAATCAATGATCGTCACAAGCTGCATGATCTAGTGCCCCGCGTGCGGGAAAAGGCCGAGAGGGGCATGCTGGTCTGCGGCCACTTTGCGCGGCCAGACGGGTGCCGTCAGCGCGCGCGTGGCGGCAGGGGCAGACGCCTCAATTGGGCCTGTCCAGTGGCGGAAAAAATCGCGCTCGGCTTCCTGCAAATCGCTCGCCGAGGCCACACCGATCTCGCGGTAGCCCTGCCGCGCCAAGGTCCAGCGCATGAGATCATGGGCGGCAACGCCGAGAAAACCTTGCAGCATAATGGTGATGACTGACATCAGAGCGTCGGTTGCCGCGAACCATCGGGCAGCGGCCATCAGGAGCACCGACAGGGCGAAATAAAAGGCGGCGACAATCCACTGGCGTTTGAAGAGGAGCCACACAAGCGCAAAGACAGCGGCAGGCCAGCTAAAGCCCTCGCGCACCAGAACAATGCCCTTGCCATCGGCCGGGGCACCGCTCAGTTCGTGAACTGTGTATGAGCGCATCACCGTCTTCCTCGGGCCCCCAAACCCGGACCCTCACCATTTCGTTCTATCTAGGACAAAGGCTGCCAAAAGGCCAGCCTCCTCCAGCGGGACAAAATGGTCAGCTACCGAGTTTACCCTTGGTCGAGGGAACGCGGTCCGAGGTGCGCGGGTCGATCTCAATCGCATCACGCAACGCGCGCGCCAGACCCTTGAAGCAGCTTTCGACAATATGGTGATTGTTGTCGCCATAGAGATTTTCGATGTGGAGCGTGATGCCGGCATTCTGGGCGAAGGCCTGAAACCACTCCTTGAAGAGTTCAGTGTCCATGTCGCCGAGCTTGGGTTTGGTGAAATTCACCTTCCAGATCAGATAGGGGCGCTGCGACACGTCGATGGAGACGCGGGTGCAGGTTTCGTCCATCGGGATGGTCGCCGTGGCATAGCGGCGGATGCCCTTGAAATCACCAAGCGCGCGGCGGACCGCCTCACCGATGACAATGCCGCTGTCTTCGGTGGTGTGGTGAAAATCAATGTGCAGGTCGCCAACGGCCCGCACTTTCAGGTCGATCAGCGAATGACGCGACAATTGTTCGAGCATGTGGTCGAGGAAACCGATGCCGGTCTCGACGTCATACTCACCTGTGCCGTCCAGATCGAGGGCCACAAAGATCTCGGTTTCTTTGGTCTTGCGCTCGATGGTGGCCACGCGGCCTTCGTCGTCATCGTTCATGTCTTTTGTCCGGATAGATGGCGGCTTGAAAATCAGCCGCCTTGATGATCTTCGGGGTTTTAGCAGCCGACCCCGCCTTCGACCAGCGTCATTGCAGCCCGGCTTTATCGCGAACCGGACCAAACAGATGAACATATGCCACGACAAGGACTTATGAGGCGTTAACCTTTTCTCTTAAGATTTGCTGAGATTTTACTTCAAGTCCTGCATAAAAAACATCAACTCTTGTCTCTAAGTATATGTAATTTCGTATCTAGGTCTATTTGCTCTATGCGTTTGACGCTAATTCAGCCGCGATTTAGTAGGGGGTGCGAACAGGTCGGCCCCGCAAAAAAATGAACCCAGCGCGTAGATCCGGCATCTTCGCAAGTGCAATATAATTGCCATAGTGCTATACTAATCTCCAGAGAAGGAACCCACTCATAGCTATACCCTCCGGGGGGACGCTTATCATGAGGCACCAATCTTTCTGGCGGCGACTGCTGCGGCTGCGGCCCAAACGTCAGTCCTTTTTCGAAAGCCAGCACGTGATGATCGCCGCGGTTGAGCGCGAAGCGAAACTCTCACGGCAGAGCCCCGTCACCAATCCGGCGGCCAATGCTGAAAACCGCCAATAGACTATATCTTTCAGCATGTTGACCTCTGATTATAGAGGCAGGACACGACATCTTCCAAGCGCGGGCGCTTGACCTCGGAGGCGAAAATCGCCACATGGGAGGGGTCATAGTCCCCTCCCGCTCCGGAACGTCACCCCCATGTCCCATCCAGACGAACACGGCCTTGCCCCCTGGCACGGCACCACCATTCTGACCGTCCGCAAGGGCGGGCAGGTGGTCATCGCCGGTGACGGTCAGGTGTCGATGGGCAATACGATCATGAAGGGCAATGCGCGCAAAGTGCGGCCCCTTGGATCGGGACAGGTCATTGCCGGTTTTGCGGGCGCGACGGCGGATGCCATGACCTTGTTTGAGCGGCTTGAAGCCAAGCTTGAGCAATATCCCGGACAATTGACCAGAGCCTGTGTCGAGCTGGCCAAGGACTGGCGCACCGACCGCTATCTGCGCCGCCTTGAGGCCCTGATGATCGTCGCTGATGCCTCGACAAGCCTCGTCCTCACCGGCAACGGCGATGTGCTGGAACCTGAAGGCGGGATCGTCGGCATCGGATCGGGCGGCAATTACGCGTTGGCTGCGGCGCGCGCGCTCATTGACAGCGAGATGGGCGCAGAAGAGATCGCTCGCAAATCCATGAAAATTGCCGCCGATATCTGTGTCTTCACCAATGGCAATCTGACGGTGGAAATGCTGCCTCCCGCCTGACTTTTCCGCCTATCCCCTTTGTTCAAGAGTACGTCCTGATCCCATGACCAGTTTTTCCCCCCGCGAGATTGTTTCCGAACTCGACCGCTACATCATCGGCCAGAACGATGCCAAGCGCGCCGTCGCCATTGCGCTGCGCAACCGCTGGCGGCGTCAGCAATTGCCCGATGCCTTGCGCGACGAGGTTCTGCCCAAGAATATCCTGATGATCGGGCCGACCGGCGTCGGAAAAACCGAGATTTCCCGCCGTTTGGCGCGGCTGGCCGAAGCTCCGTTCATCAAGGTCGAGGCGACCAAATTCACTGAAGTTGGCTATGTCGGTCGCGACGTTGAGCAAATCATCCGCGACCTCATCGAAATAAGCATTGCGCAAGTGCGCGAGAAGAAGCGCAAGGACGTTCAGGCCAAGGCCCATCTCAGTGCCGAGGCCCGTGTGCTGGAAGCTCTGGTCGGTAAAGGGGCGTCCGAGGCGACACGCGAGAGTTTCCGCCGCAAACTGCGCGACGGGGAACTCGACGACAAAGAAATCGAGGTCGAAGTCGCTGATCAGGGGTCGATGCCAAATTTCGATGTACCGGGCATGCCCGGCGGTCAGGTCGGCATGATCAATCTCAGCGAGATGTTCGGCAAGGCGCTGGGCGGCGGGCGCACGAAGCCCCGCAAGATGTCCGTCCGAGAAAGCCATGACCTGCTGATCGCGGAAGAATCCGACAAGCTCCTCGATCAGGAGCAACTGACGCAGGAGGCGATCCGCCTCGTCGAGCAGTCCGGCATCGTCTTTCTCGACGAAGTTGACAAGATCTGCGCCCGCGCCGAGCGGCAGGGCGGGGACGTCAGCCGCGAGGGCGTGCAGCGCGACCTGCTGCCGCTCATCGAAGGCACCACGGTCGCCACCAAGCACGGGGCGATCAAGACCGACCATATTCTCTTCATCGCATCAGGCGCCTTCCATATTGCCAAACCCTCGGACCTGCTGCCCGAGCTTCAGGGCCGCTTGCCGATCCGGGTCGAGCTTCAGGCGCTGACGCGCGAGGATTTCGTGCGCATCCTCACGGAACCCGAGGCGAGCCTCATCAAACAATATGTGGCACTGATGGCGACCGAGGGTGTGACCTTGGATTTCACGAGCGACGGCATCGAGGCCATTGCCAGCATCGCCGCCGACGTCAACGGCTCGGTTGAGAATATCGGCGCACGTCGCCTGCATACCGTGATGGAGCGGGTGCTCGACGAGATTTCCTTTGCCGCCACCGACCGGTCGGGTCAGGAAGTGCGGATCGACGCTGAATATGTCCGCAGCCGGCTCGGCGATCTAGCGCGCAATGTCGATCTGTCGAAGTTCATTCTCTAGGTCAGAGCCCTCAGATATTCGTTATGAGCGAATCTGTGTGGATATTTTTCTTTGCAGTTCGCGAGTCACAAGATTGACTCCAAAATGGAGGGAATTTCCTTCGCGGTCCGTGAATCCGCTAGAAATCTCGTTTTAGCGGCTGGCGAGTCGAAATAAGCCTTAAAATGCCGGATTACTGGCGTTTTCTGCCCGACCCACCGCGCCGCGCCGGATGTTTGGCGAGCATCCCCGCCAGCACCTCATTCAGCTCGCGCGTTTCGGCCAAAGTCAGATGCGCAATCTCCTCAGCGAGACGGTTGGCGAGTTCCGTGGCGCTCGGGTCGAGGCCGGAGGTATCAATCGTCACACGCGGATGCGAAAGGCGGGCGAGGCGCTCGATGTCGGCGGCTTCGTCCCAGATCACATTGAAATAGCCGATAATGGCCTGTACTTGCGCCCAGCTCGGGCGACCACGGCGGCCATGCTCAAGCGCAGAGAGATAGGCGGGGCTGACCCGCAAGGCCGCTGCCATATCTTTCATGGTGACGCCTCGCGCGGCCCGCAACTCGCGGATTTTCTCCCCGAAAGGTGTCATGCGCGGCGCTTCCTCAGCCAGACATAGAAAGCACCGCCGCCGCCGTGACGCGGGTGGGCGGGCTGAAAGCCTGCGATTTCTGAGCGAAACCGTGGTGTTGCGAGCCATTGCGGCAAGGCGGAGCGCAAGACACCGTTATGGTCCGAGGCTTCGTGGTAGCGGCTCGAATGGAGCGTATGGCGGGCAAAGGGGCTCTCGCCTTTGCCGGTGATGACCAGCACACAGCGCAAGCCAGCGTGGCGCGAGCGGCTGAGAAAGCCATAAAGTGCGGCTTCCGCCTCATCCTGACGGAGCCCGTGAAGGTCCATACGGGCTTCGGTCTCGATCTGGCCGCGTGCGAGCTTCTGCGACGTGCGCCGGTCGAGGCCTGTGAGCGGCGGCGGCTCGGCGGAAGAGGCCTGATGGGCTGCAATAAGCTCGGATTTCCGCCGTGGACGGGGCACAGAGGCCAGTGGTTTCGGTATTGCAACGACTTTGACTTTTGCACCTTTATCGGGTTCCGTCGCTTGTTCTGGCTCCGGAACAATCTGGCCGCTGGACAGCGGCCGGACGTCTTTGGCAACCGCGCGCCAGAGGCGGCGCTCATCTTCATTGAGGAGACGGGGCTTGCGCGAGGATTGTTTCGGCTTTCCGGTTGGCTTGCCTGAGGTCTCGTCCATCGCGCTTACTCCCTCAGCGCGGCGCGAGGCGGCGGGGCAGAAGAGCGATGAGGCGACCCGGCTGTTTCATGCGTCCGGCGATTTCGGCGGCGTCACGACCCGGGCCCCAAAAGACGTCACCGCGCTGCGCTCCGCGAATGGCGGTGCCGGTGTCCTGCGCTACCATCAGGTGCCGGAAAGGTGCGCTGCCCGCCTGATGCGGCACGGGCGCAGTCGTGTCGAGCCAGAAAAGACTGCCCAAAGGATGCATCGACCGGTCAACCGCGAGCGAGCGTTGAGGGGTCAGGCTGACACCTTCGGCACCGGGCGGACCCAGATCAGCATGCGTCTCCAAGCCTTTGAAAAATATGTAGGAATCGTTCTGGCGCAATAACGGGGCGACGGCCTCGGGGTGGCTTTCCAGATAGGCGCGGATCGTCTGCATCGAGACTTCATCGCGCGGAATGGCACCCTGCTCGATCAGAATCTTGCCGATCGAGGTATAGGTCCGCTCGTTCTTGGCGGCAAAGGCCAGACGCATGACCTGCCCGTCCTCGAGCCTGACGCGGCCAGACCCCTGAACATGTAGGAAGAAGGCGTCAACGGGATCGGCCAGCCAAACGAGCGCCAGCGTCCCCCCGTCGAGACGGCCTGATGCCAGTGCATCTTCGATCTCGCTGCGGGTCGGCAAAGTGCGTCCTGCGGCCTTATCGGCGGCATATTCGGGCGGAAAACGCAAAACCGGCGTCTGATAGCGCCCGCCACGACGCAAAGCGCCATCCATTTCGGGTTCGTAATAACCTGTGAAGAGCCCTTCATTCGTATCGCCTCCGATACGAACTGGCGCGAAAAAAGCCTCGAAATAGATCCGCGCGGCATCGTCGCCGGGGGCGACATGGGCGGCGGCGGCACAAGCTTCGGCCCAATCACCGGCCCGACCGTAGAAGCCTTCCGAATTCTTAACGTCGAGCGACGCGTCAGGGTTAAGTTTCAGTATACGGGTGCAGGAGCGTTGAAAAGCACTCAGGGCGAGCGCCTGACCATCTTCGGTCCAGCCCTCCAAAGCCTTGAAACTCAACACATTTTCCGGCCCTACCGGCATGGTCTGACCTGCCTCTGCCGGATGCGCACAGCCGAGCAGCACGAACAGGGAAAGGGCCATTCCGACCCCGGCGCAGAGGCGTCCCCGCGTGCTTTGCGCTGACCTTTCATGTCTCACGACCACCCCCGCGACCCGGCTCAGTCTTCAGAACCGGTGGCGACAAGACGCCAGTTCGGATCGCTTGCAGTCACATCGCGCTCGAAGGTCCAGATATCGGTGACCTTGCGGATCGTCACCGGATCGCCTTCGATCACCACGCCTTCGGCATTTTTGGTGCAGGCGGTCAGCTCGCTCACAAAACGAAGCGTCAGGCGGGCTCTTGTACCGGTGAGTTCGGCACCGTGCAGGTCCGTCTTGGTGATGCCGATGAAGGTCTGATCAATGGTCTCGTTGCGCGACTGACGGTCGGCAATCACCGCTTCGAAACTCTTGTAGACATGGGCATCAAGCAAGGATTTAAGGATATCGCGGTCGCCATCGGCAAAGGCCGTGACGATCATTTCATAGGCGGACTTGGCACCGGCGACAAAATCCTTGGCGTCGAAATGACGGTCGGCACTGGCAATTTCGCTCAGGGTTTCGGCAAGGGGAGAGCCTTGAGGGGCCAGTCCCGCCCAGCGGTCCTTGACGACATAAGGTGGGGTTTGGGGATAGGCATCGAAGCTCTGTTCGTCCTCATCGACCTTGGGAGGGCGGGCACGGGGCAATTGCACCACCTTGTCGCTCTCAGCCGAAGGGCCCGCCTTCTCATCGCTTGAAAATGGATCAAAGGGCGGACGCTCGTCGCCCGTGCGCCGGCCCAGCACGCTGCGCAGCTTCAAAAAGACAATCACGGCAACGGCCAGAAGAATGAGATTGAGG
>TARA_R110000868_G_scaffold273929_2_pt1 | contig 10503 bp, 10 predicted proteins | sample TARA_R110000868 | Tara Oceans TARA_R110000868 (sample SAMEA4397489) | marine metagenome | biome: Polar Biome; feature: [SRF] surface water layer (ENVO:00010504); material: water (ENVO:00002006), including particulate matter (ENVO:01000060) such as... | depth 5 m | reverse complement strand
TGATGACATATTTGTTATCTGGAAATAGGGAATAAGAAAGCCCCTTGTGAGGGCTTCCTTGTTTACTAGCTATTAGGCCAGAGTGTCACGGTCAGCAGCGCCGGGAGCGCCGTTGGTATTTTCAACCGGAACGATCACAGCAAACACACGACCAGTGATGATACCGGGCGAACCAGTGATAGTTGTAACAACGTCAATGGTGTCAGCAGCGGAGACAAGACCAGCAGTGGTGCCGACCTTGATAACGCCAGCAGCGGTGTTGTCAAAGTTCAGATCGTTAGCGAACGTAGTGGTACCATCAGTGATGTCCATTGTGTAAGTGGTAACGTCAGGAACAGCGACAAACGGTTCAAAGCCGACAGCAAGCACGAGAGTGTTAGCGCCAACAGAGATACCGACAGTAGTGCCAGCCGTAGCGGCAAGCGATACATTTTTTTCAACCACGATAGCGCGGTTATGGAGAGATTGGACTTGAGCCATTTTAAATTTCCTTTGTTAAGAGTTTGAAACGAAGAGGGCCGAAGCCCCCTTCTGTTGCTTTAGGCTACGTTGAACTTTGCAGTAACAAGTGCCTCTGGCCTCAGTATCTTTCGGCCATAGAGGTGCATACCGCGAACAATGTCAGCGAAGCTGTCAGGGTCACGATAAGTCTCAGTCTTGTTGATCTGCTCAGCAGAGGCAACAGCGCTGTCATGACCAGCAACGATCACACCGTAGTCGGTGTTCTGGTTAGCAGTACCAGCAGTGCCGGGACCAGTGCCAACCTTTGGCAGGTTGTTAGACACATACACCTTGAAGCCGTGCAGGTTGTTCAAGATCAGACCGTTTTGCAGACCAGAGCCACCGAAGTCGCCATTCAGCAAACGGCTATCTTCGTCTTTCAGCATCTCGACCAAGATTGGGTCAAGCACCAACCAACGACCATTGGTGTCCACGTTCTGTTGGTCGAGCAAACGACCCATACGAGCGATCATCATCAATGGGGAAGCGGTGGCTGTAGGCAAAGCAAGAGCGCCGGGAAGGCGTGGTGCGATAGGGATCGAATGATCGCCAGCGGAAGCAGTGGTGATATTGGTGAAGCTGCTTTTGATCAACTTCATTGTAGTCAACAGTTCGTCAGAGCCAGCGGTGGAGACAGCTTTGGTGCCAGACACGGTGGTGTTGACAGCGTTAGCAGCAGTGCCGATAGATGATTGCTTGTAGCCAGACAGATAACCCAAGATTTCAGCGTCAAACTGATCTTTGAGGCGATAGCCAGCACGATCAGTTGCCATCTGCATGAAGTTGACATGCGAGTGAGCAGCTTCAATATCGTCCATTTTGAACGAGAAGTAGTTGGCCTTGTCAACTTGGAGGGTGAAGTCGCTGTCTTCCAAGTCTTGCGAAGTTACTTGCGTACCACGAGCATATGCATTGACAGTGATCTCTGGCTCTTTGATAACTTTAACGCTATCGCCATAAGAATTGATTTCACCGAAGTAGTCGGTATTAGTGATTGCTTGAACCACAGACGATTTACGGAAAGCAACTTGTACTTTCTTCGAATAGATAACGGGGCTAAATGCACCGTTGGGGAGGTTGCCATAACCGGCAGCTGATTGAAAAGCCATGATAGTTTCCTTTATATTAGGCTTGAAACATTCACAGGTATCAGTCTATCGGGCCTCAATGCTATAGGTGGTCAACAAAAAATACACTAGTTATATTTTCAACTGACGGCTAACGATGTAGGGTTATCGGGTAACTTGTTACTTGCGATACTAAACCGTGGTTACTAAAAGAGCTACTTTTTTCACCACGGAATTAAGGTAAGTTATATTACATAGTTATAAACTTGTCAAGTGTTATCGAGCACCACCGGACAAATCACGAACAAATGTACCATTACGCATAGATGCAACGATGGCTTCTTCATTAGCCTCATATTGTTGCACAGTCATTTTGTCAACTTGACTCTCTGAAAATACACCTTCGGTATTAGTAGCTGATGGTGCATTGCGCTCAGAGCGAGTATTAACACTACGCGCAGCGTCTTTAATGTCATCTTTCTTAGTACGAGTCTTGATACCTTTATCAGCTTTGTACAAATCAATGGCACGAGAAGCGGCAACAGCGTCAGTATCGTTCTCATATAAGGCTTGTTGCAGCCATTTAGGTTGCTGCTCCACCCAATCATGGAACTCATCGTCCTGTTTAATCTGAGCAAAGTCTGGATGCAGACGCATTAGATCGGCTTCAGCCTTATCAATCAATGCTTGTTTCTCAAGATCGTCAATTCGTTTGAGTCGTTCTTCAATACCCTGAGATTGTTCTTTTGCTTTCTTCATAGCAATAGTTTCAACAATCTTTGCAACATCTGGATAAGATTGCATCCATTGAGCAAGATCAGCTTCACTTGATGGAAGCTTCATTTCTTTAGCGGCTGTCTTCTCAAGTTGTTCTTTTATAGAATCAAGTTGAGTTTGCAGATCGTGCTGTATCTTTTGTGAATGCCTACGAAGATCACCATACCGCTTTTTGAAAGTTCGCTCTTCAGCATCAGTTGGCTCAGGAAGGCCATAGTTATCATCTTCTTTGACAGGCTCAACCGGTGGAGCATTACGCTTCTCTTCCAATTGGCGAATCTCTTCTTCATCCTGTTCGATACGATCAGTATTCTTATTACGTTTAGCAAAGGCAGCAACTTTTACTTGTTGCGGTATTACGACATCTGTCATTTAGTTTCCAAAGGTTGGGGCTAATGTAAGCCAAGCTCTGCTTGGGGAATAGGTAGCCATTAATGGTGGGAAGATGTTAATTACTAGCCAGCCCACCACTGGTTATAGTATTTATATTATACACTATTATCTAGAAGCAAGTCCTCTTTTAGATTTAGCAACATTCTTTTTCTTTTTGATGAAGCCGCCTTTGGCATATTGCCCTTCACCAAAACCACCACTTGTATCACCCGTGCCATATCCTCCATAACCTTCAGAGCCAGCACTGCTTTCGCTTGAAATGCTTGGTGATTCAGCAGGGTTACCGATTCCAGTATTAGAGCTTGTATAGCCACTCTGTTCTGCGGGATTGCCAACGCCTGATTGCGAACTAGTATAGTTAGGCTCACTTTCGGCGGGATTACCAATACCTGATTCGTAGCTACTTTTACCCATAGGGCTTGATAAAGAAGTACCTTTATCATCCACAGGAATACCATAATTAGGTTGGCTTGATGGAGGATTCAGCGCATTATTTATGGCACCAAGAACTGGGCTTGATAAGAAGCCGGGTATTGCATTAATAAGTCCTACTCCGGGAACAGCAAAGTTTACAACTTGTTGTAGAAAATCATTGACTTTCCCCATGCGGTCATCTCTTTGTTCTTTAGTCTCATTGTCAAAGAAAGCAGCAGTACGCGCATCTATTGGCTGGTCAATACCTCCACCACCACTACTACCGCCACCAGCGCCAGCACTAGCACGAGCAGCTGCGGCGGCATCTTCAGCTTCTTTACCAATCTTTTGTTCAACTGGCTTATCTGTCTGAGTGAATCCTTCTGGAATGGCAGTCATTGGCCTATCATTAATATATGTTATGTAAATGACACGACCATCAGCATGTTTAAAATAACGAACATCAACAGCTGAGTTAACTTTCATTCCTTCTGTATAGGTGTTTGACATAAAGCCACCAGCAGCCATCTTAACTGTCTGCTCTTCGTTATCAACCTCAGACATAATTTCATCAATGCTGCTATTAAACTCATCATCATTCTCAGCAAAAGTTTCGTCAGCCTTTGGAGCTTCTTCAGCATTACCCATCTGACCAACTTCTTCCATTCGTTTCAAACCTTCTTTGGCAGCATCACGAATCTTCATTAGCTTCTCAAGACCAATGTATCGAACAACATCAGCAGGAAGAACAAACTCGCCCGGACTCAGACTTGCATCAATGTCATCACGCACTTCTTCTTTAAGAGAACCGGTGGGAACATCATTGCCAGAAACAGGGTCAACAGCGCCACCCTCTTCCATCATGCCGCCATCAGCAAGCATGGTATCTGTTTGTGCAACAGCGCCGCCTTCGGCAAAGGTTGGACTAGTCGGTTGTTTTTGATCAATTTTAAACATAGGATTATCTGGTGTTGTCTTCTTAACATTCTTTGCCATAACTAGTGGTCCAATCTGTACAACTTCATCGGCAAATGTAACTGGCAAGCCATCTGCCTTATCATAAAAATAACTGGCTCGATATGGATTCATACCGACCTGTGTCCATTCAGGGTCTTTAAATATCTTCTCAGCAAAAGTCTTTGCATTATCTGGATTGTGAGGAACCCAATCACCAAAGATACGAGCAATGGTGGCCTTGCCCATACGACCACCAGACGCAAGCGATTTACGCCGTGCAATGTCAAGCGCCACCTTTGGGTCAGATACAAACTCAACATTACGCAGAACTGCTGTCTTAGCATATGCAACAGCTGCACCGCTTTTCTTACTACCATCATGAAGAGAAACAACCCATGTGTCGTAGTCGTTGTAGGCAGGAATATCAAGACGAGAAGACACTCGCTCTCCTGCTGGTATCTTCAAATTGAGTCCAACAATACCCTTCTTAACTTGAGAGTCAGTGAGAGCGCCGCTGATGTCCTCATACGCTGGCATATCTGGAACTTTGTCTAGCGCAACAATCGGTTGCTTATCTTTAGAGATTTGTCTAAACTGTTCAGATGTAATTTTGTTTTCAGAAAGCTGCTGTGCTGCGTCTTCAATTTCTGGTAACAGCTTAGAGCGCTGTGACTTCTTATTAACACTACGCCATGCGTCTTTTTTCTCTGCCGTCATGCCAAGAGCTTCAAATGCATCTTTACCAGCTTCAGCAATCAAAGGAGGTTCAATACCTAAGTCTGCTGTACGATCAAGTCGTGGTGCAATAAAAGAAGACTTAGTTGCTTCAGGCGTATTAACAACACCAGAGATAGATTTAGTTGCAACTGGTGCAGCCTCTTCAAGTGTTTCACCAATAACTTTAGGCGCTATGTCATCTACTTTCTTTATAATAGATTTAGCTATTGGTTTAATAAGTGAGCTAGCAATTCCCATTACTTATCCCCTTTAGCAATTTCATCGCGCAGATGTTTTAATTGTTTCAAAGCCATAACTGCACCTTGAGCGCGATAAAGATCAACTGTCTCAATAGATGCCTCAAGCTTACGAATGTTCATGTCAATTTGAGCATCAATCATTTCTTGAAAGGCTTCCCATTGAATGTTGTTGTATGCAAAGGGTTTAAGCTTAGAAAGCCAAGGCTTCTCTACGATCATTGCATTGGCCCCATTGCAGCAGCAGCACCGGCAGGAGCGCCACTAAAGCCATCCATGCCGGGAGCAGGAGCTTGACCAACACCAATGTTGCCACCGCCACCACCAGATGTATCCATTGGTGAAGGAGGACCGCCAGCAGCCGCTGGAGCAGCGCCAGCCATTGGCTCAGGGGGTTGCATACGCTGAAGCACAAGAGCCTGTCGTGCAGCTTCTTCCATGTTGTTGCTGACAAGATCGGGATCGAGGTCCATGCTCTTAGCAATTTCACGAATGATGTAAGGCATCTTAGCAAATGGAGCAAGTGTTGGATTCTGTACAACTTGCAAGAACTGAAGCAGACGTTGACTACGAACTTCATTTTGCATCAAGCTCTCTGTACCACGCGCACGAACTTCTAAATCTCCAGCAGCTTCAGCATCGTAGTCAAACTGCATATTGAAACTGAAGAACGCCTCACCCATTGGACGGAGCAAATAGTCATCAATGTTCTTAATCACAGTTTTGATACCGCCAGAAGCAGCGTTCATCAACATTGAAATACCACTGGCTGTACGACCAACACCTGCTACACCTGTTTGTCCATGCGAGAATGATGGCAATCCTGTAGACTCATCAGCAAGCTGACGCGCCTTGTCAAACATTTGCATGTTCTCTTGCGACACGTTTGGAAACTTTGTACCAAACAACGACTGACCCGGAGCGCCGCCTTGACGGCGAAAGATTTTGCCGGGGAAAATTGACATGTCTTGACCCGGCACCAAATTGGTTTCATCAATCTCAAACACCAAGTTGCCAGACAGCACAGCATTGTCAACACCCATACGCATGAAGCCATTCATCAGCGTCTGTGTATCGTCCATGTTCTCAGCAATACCAATACCAAAAATGGAGTAGGGATTGAGTTCGTATGGAACAGCGTAATATGGAATGCGAGAAGGCTTGAACGGATTGAGGACAAGTCGGATAACCTTGCCATTGCAATACCAGATGTTGGCTTGCAAATCATCATAGTCTTTAAGTTCTTTGGGGATGGTGATGTCATTAGCAATCAGCAACTCAACGCTGACATTGCCCCAATACTCATGCACCTCAAAGCGCTCAACGCCATAGTTTGGAGCAAAGTCATTGAGGTCATCTTCCCAATACTTCTTGGTATAGTTCTCACCCTGTGCCACCACTTCGTCAATGACATTCTTACGGAACATCGGACGCTTCTTCAGAGCAAGCACTTGTGTCTTACTCATCTTGTGACGCTCAATTATGAACTGCGCTTCCCCAGTATTATTAGCATCGGGGTCTGGATAGAAGTCCCACACACTAACATGGGATGTTTGTGGCATTGTTTTAATGGTGGGTGAATACTCACCCTTGTCATCCCACTTAGCATATTCTTTATCAACGCCAAATGGACCCTTCATCACACCAGTGCCAAACAATGCCATCTCAAATGCAGCTGAACGCAGTTGCTTGTTAGCATTGCTTTCATCCAGCTGATCCAATATCTTCTTCTGCATCTTCTTGGCAGCAACCATTGACGGACTAAATGTCAATGAGGTTGGTGTAACTCCAGCACCTTCGATAACCTTCTCATCCTTCAGCGTATCCTTCAGAGGACCAAGACGCTCAAGCAACGATTGCACAGTGGCACCCGGAGGTAAGCCTTTACCATCACCTTTGTATCCAAACAAAGCGCCAGCATCTGGTGTCTCTGCTGGCTGACCCTGACCAGACTTGTCAGCGGTTTCAATGTGAACGTGTTCGGCTATGCCTTCTGGTAAGATGGTGGGTTCGATTGAAAGGGGGAAGCTGTTGTTGGCAAATAAGACATCAGTGATTTGACCATATGCAGCCAGCGTCTTAGTCTTAGTCACTTTGATAAATACACGAGACTTCTCAGCTTCAGTGAACTTAATATCTGGCGAATAAATGCCGCGATAGTTGCGATAGGCACGAAGCCAACGCTGCTCATCATACCTGCGACTTTCTTCGGCACGAGTAAATCTTTCTTGAACAAAAGAGATAATGCCATTGCCAGCAAAAGCGTCTTGGGCTTGCTTGCTATCTTCTAAACCTACAGACTTATCGTCCATAAAAGAGTTGTTGTTATCTGCCATAGTATATTTTAGTATCCAAATGTTGTATCTGCAATAGTTATACCACGTTTTTGACTACTTGGGTCATAATCAAAAATTGAGCCACTTCTAGGCCGCGACATAAGTCCATATCTCAAAGCATCGTAGCTGTGATCGTTCTTCACTTTAGTATCAACGTCTTCAGGGTTTGTTTTGTCCAAAGGAATCGTAGGCAAATCAGCAATCAATTGTGTGCAGCTGCTAAAGATTGTCATTCGTGGCTTCTCAGTGAAGGTATCAATCTGTAAACGGCGATGCACCTCATTCTTACCAGCCACCCTGCTGCCAGCGCTACGATCAGCGGGTCGCCAGCGGCATCCACGCATTATCATGCGCTCAGCAATAGAAGGACCTGTATCACCGCGTTTATGCCAAGTAGAACTATCCAAAACTCCATACCGTATACTTTCATTTTGTTCAAGATTTAGCACCATAGCAGCCAAATCTTCTGCCAATACCTTGGTAACATACAGTTCTCTGTACACTACAATGGACTCATCTGGTGCTACAGCAAACCATAAAACACAGGAAAAACTACCATATCCGTAGTCACAAGCCCTGAATTTAGTCCAGTTATTGGGTATATTATAGGGGTCAACTACATGAATATCCCTGTTAAACTCACTAAATGCTGCACCTTCTGCTACATCCCAGCTACCTTCAAGCAATTGTTTGCGCTGATTCTCTGGTAGAGACAGCAACATAGTCTCATAATCACCAGAAGCTGCCAGCGCAGGGTTGTCATACAGCCTAGCAGGGATGAATCTACGCTTAAACAGGGGTTGGCCTTCACGGCTATGCCCCTTTGGATACACCATTGTCTCACCTGTCTCAATATCGGTGGCATAAAACGCTTCACCGAATGCGGCAGGATCAATAAACATCTTCTTTACCCACGCATGTCCCGGACCGCCGGGGTTAGTGGTCGCTCTCATGTACACTGGCAGGTCGGAAGCGCCTGTTCGTAGTCGAGAACGCATATAATTCCACGCAAACGGAGTCTTCCACTGCGTCAACTCATCAAAACCTACCCAAGAGAAGCTCAAACCTTGATATCGCATGACATCTTCGTCCCTGTCTAGGAAGGACATCCACAGTTTGGCACCAGATGGGGCTTCCCACTGCATCCTACGCTCACTCCACTTGATGCCGGGGATGATTTTGGGGTATATCTCCTGACTCTTCCAGATAAGTTCTCGTAATTCCTCTGTAGTATGGCGCAATAGTAGGCCAGAAAACTGAGGATGGTACAGATAACGCAACGGATCAGCTAACATTGCGTAGCTTTTACCACCACCAGCACTACCACCATACAATACTTCGCGTTCAGCGGCAGCTAAGAAGGATGTTTGTGGTCCAACATTGGGCTTAAACACCACATCTTCAGTGGCATACTGAGTATCAAACGGTATTGTTGTCTCTGTTATTAAATTCGGTTGCTTTGTCGATGAGGGAGGTGTAGTAGTCTCTTTCGAAGAACTTTGTTTGCTCTGTCCGTTGGAGTTTTTGCTCGTAGCTTTGCGCGGCCTTGATTGCTTTTTCAAGCCTTCTGGCAAGGTTGCGGTAAGTTGTAGCTTTTCTTTTACGGGACTGTTCACTCTTTATCCTCTTTAACAAACCAACATGAGAGATGTATCTGCCAGTTTGTTTTACCAACCAATTAGCAACAAGCCTACTGCTGTATTGCTTTAGATATTTCTTAGCCTGTTCCAGTGCTTCAAGTTCTAACGGAACTGGTTGAAAGAAGTCATCATCTGGATTATCTAGCGTGTATCCAAATGGAACAGCACTAGACCTTAGAAATCTTGGAATTGGCACCCATACATTTTCCTCAATGGGTTGGGGCAATATCCATGCACCTAAATCACGCATCGTCTTTTGGAGGAAGGAACATAATGTTGCTACCAGTGGACTCAACCTGAATCTTATCTGTCTTAGAAAGACCGGCACGATCAAGCAAGTCTTTGGCAGCATTGAGCTTATCGCGCATGCCAAGCTCTGTCGGGTCTGTGATGCCACTGATAACTGCCATTGCTGCTCTTGGAGCATTCAGCGCCATGAACAGCTGTGTAGCCTCAATCACTTCTTCCTTGATGGCAGACATGATGACTTTGGTGGATGAGCCTTCAGCATAGCCAGCAAGCTTACGAGCTTTCACTGGATCACCATTAGCTTCAGCAAACAACACCTCAATGAACTTCTGTTGTTGTTCGGTCAATACTTTCTTTGTTGCCATTTTATTCTTTCGTTATTATAATTACATTAATTTAGGAAAATAATATTCTTCAACTGTCACTGTAGTATCCATTGTTGCTCCAGCTTCAGGTGTCACAATAAGAGTGTCACCAGCATTCAATACAAGATAGCTACCATCAAGTTTAAGATAGCCATTAGCTGTTAGAATATATCCACCAACAATGTGGTAGCTCTGTGATGCGCTAAGATCATTCCATTCAACGGAAACAGTTTTGTTATTGCCACCATGATTTACAACAAACAACAATACCATACGGGCAATGAAATTGGGAGGACAGGTGTAGACAGTGTTGGCAACAGCCGCTGTACACACTTTACCAACACTTCTAACTTTAGGTTCGTTGGCGGTCATTTCTTCTGTTTCACTTTAGCTTCGGACAATGCAATGGCAATGGCTTGCTTAGGGTTGGTGACAACTTTGCCACCCTTACCACTATGCAAGCCTTTGTCTTTAAACTCACCCATCACTTTGCCAATCTTGGCTGTTTGTTTTTTAGTAGCCATTAGTCTTCTTCCTTCTCATAGTCTTTGCGTTCCCATGCTGTACATGCACGCAAGTTATGGCAGATAAATTCAAACTTTTCGCAATAGCCCCTACCACCAGCATCCTTGTCAAAGGCATTGCGTGGAATGGTATCCATCATCCACAACATCTCAGGAGTGTTGTTGAAGTATTCACAATTGGCACAACGCTGACGGCGCGCGTCAGACTCATCAATCTTCCATATCACAGCCATCTCTGCCCAATATGGAGCATTGCTGTCAGGCTCATCAGAGGGATTGGCTTCAGGGCCAAGCTTGAAGAACTTG
>TARA_R110000868_G_scaffold387862_1_pt1 | contig 10505 bp, 10 predicted proteins | sample TARA_R110000868 | Tara Oceans TARA_R110000868 (sample SAMEA4397489) | marine metagenome | biome: Polar Biome; feature: [SRF] surface water layer (ENVO:00010504); material: water (ENVO:00002006), including particulate matter (ENVO:01000060) such as... | depth 5 m | reverse complement strand
AGCTTCGGACTGACCGCTGCCATTTTTGCGGCTCTGCTGCTTGTCCTCGTCACGCTGCCGCGCCTGCGCGACGACATGGAGGCAGGGCCCGCCACCACGCTCGCGCTCACAGTACTCGATGCGGAAGGCAATGAAGTCGGCAGCCGCGGCGGCACAATGGCGCCCGTCGTGCCGCTCGGCGAATTGCCGCCCTATCTCGTCAAAGCTTTTCTCGCCACCGAAGACCGCCGCTTCTACGAGCATAACGGCATCGACATGCGCGGCGTGGCGCGTGCCATGTGGACCAATTTACGCGCCGGTCGCTTTGTCGAAGGCGGCTCGACCATCACGCAGCAATTGGCCAAGAACCTTTATCTCGACAGCGACCGCACCATCTGGCGCAAGGCGCAGGAGGCGTTGATCGCGCTTTGGCTTGAATCCAACTACACCAAGACCGAAATTCTCACGACCTATCTCAACCGCGTCTATATGGGCGCTGGCAATTACGGCATCGACGCCGCCGCGCATTACTATTTCGGCAAGAGCGCACGCGATGTGTCGTTGTCGGAAGCCGCCGTGCTGGCAGGCCTCCCCAAAGCACCGTCGCGCTTTGCCCCCACCAATGATCTGGCGCTGGCGCAAAAGCGCGCCGGTGTCGTGCTCAGCCGCATGGTGTCCAACGGCGATCTCACCGAGGCCGAAGTCGCCGGTGCACGTGCCCATCCCGCCACAGTTGCCGCTCAAGACCGCCGCGACGGGCCGCAATATTTTGTCGATTGGGTGATGAACGAAGTCCATGCGCTGCTGCCGGAAGCCAGCGGTCGTCTCGTCGTCAAAACAACGCTCGACCCCAAGCGCCAGCGCGCGGCCGAGGTTGCCATCGCCAATGCGCTGAAGCTCGGCGTGACGCGTGACGTGACACAGGGTTCGGCCATTGCGCTCGGACCCGACGGCGCAATCCTCGCCATGGTCGGCGGCAAATCCTATCTGGAAAGCCAGTTCAACCGCGCGACACAGGCCGAGCGCCAGCCCGGCTCTGCCTTCAAACCCGTCATCTACCTTGCCGCTTTGGAAAAGGGCTACACGCCCCGCAGCGAAATTTCGGATTCGCCAGTGTTGCTTGGCGAATGGGCGCCGAAGAATTCCAGTTCGCAATATGCGGGCAATGTGACGCTCACCGAGGCATTGGCAAAGTCGATCAACACGGTCGCCGTCAAACTCGGCGAGAAAGTAGGCGTCTCGACGATTTCCGACACAGCGGCGCGGCTTGGCATTCTCTCGCCCATCCAGTCGAACCTTTCGGTTGCGCTCGGCAGTTCGGAAGTCACGTTGCTGGAACTCACCTCGGCCTATTCCACCTTCAGCAATCTCGGCCAGCGCGCCATTCCCTATGGTGTCAGCGAGATCACAACGATGGATGGTGAAGTCCTGTTCAAGGCGACGCCCGCCCGCGTCAAAGTCACCGACGAGCGCAATGCGCGGTCCATGAATTATATGCTGCATCAGGTGATGACCAGTGGCACAGGCGTTCGCGCCGCGCTCAATGATCGCCTCACCGCGGGCAAAACCGGCACCAGTCAGGACTACCGCGACGCGTGGTTCATCGGCTATACCGGCGGCGAAACCGCCGGTGTCTGGTTCGGCAATGATGACAACCATCCGACCAAACGCGCGTCGGGCGGCAATTTTGCTGCCGTCGCGTGGAACGATTACATGAAGGCATCGCAGAAGGGTGTGCCCGCCGTGGCGCTGGCCGGTGCAACACGCAACACCGAAGTGGCGCGCGACGAACAGGCAACGCCGATCAAAGGCTTCCTCGCCCAGCTTGCCGATCTCTTCAATGTCGCGCCGCGTCTTGAAGCGGCCCACGACGGCAATTTCAGCGCCGGTGCGCGCGACACCGGACGCGGCGGCGTCCAGCTCGGCGGCGGTCGCCCACGCTGATGCCTTTCCATATAGATCGCCTGTAGCCTTCGGGCCCCCTCCTGTGGCCTTCGGGCCCATTGCCTCAAATGCGCCAATAGGCCATACAGGCGGCGGTTTCAATCACATCCGGTTTGTCCCGTGGCCCCTCCGCTGCTCGCCCTTCGCGATATCCGCGTTGCTTTCGCCGATCAGGTTCTGATCGACGGGGCGGGCTTTGCGCTCGCGCCGGGGGATCGTCTGTGCCTTGTCGGGCGCAATGGCGCAGGCAAGTCCACGCTGCTCAAAATTGCGGGCGGACTTGCGGATCCCGATGGCGGCGAAGTGTTCCTTCAGCCCGGCACGCGCGTCTCCTATCTCTCGCAGTCACCGGACTTCGGCGGCGCGGCCACCATTCTCGAATATGTCATGGCCGGCGGCGCGGCGGCGCATGAGGGCGAAGCGGTGTTGAGCGAGCTTGGTCTTGATCCGGCGTCGGCCACCACAAACCTTTCAGGCGGCGAAGCGCGCAAAGCGGCGATTGCCCGCGTGCTGGCCGACGATCCCGACATTCTCCTGCTTGACGAACCGACCAACCATCTCGACTTGCCGTCGATTGAGTGGCTCGAAGAGCGCCTGTCGCAATTTCGCGGTGCCTTCGTTCTCATCTCCCATGACCGCGCTTTCCTCCGCCGCCTCACCGCCGGTTGCCTTTGGGTGGATCGCGGCACCGTGCGGCGTCTCGACAAGGGCTTCGGGATGTTTGAGGAATGGACCGAGCAGATTTTGGCCGAAGAGGAAATCGTCCAGCACAAGCTCGACCGCCTCATCATCGCCGAGACGCAATGGTCGCGCGAGGGCATCAGCGCGCGACGCAAGCGCAACCAGGGTCGGCTCCGTCGTCTCTATGATCTGCGTTCCGAACGCGCGAGCCAGATCGCGCAGACAGGTCGCGCCGCGCTCGCCGTCGAAACAGGTGCGGCGTCCGGCACGCTTGTCATCGAAGCCAAGAACCTGTCGAAGTCCTATGGTCCGCGTACCATCATTTCGGATTTTTCAACCCGCATCGTGCGCGGCGACAAGGTCGGCCTCATCGGTCCCAATGGCGCAGGAAAATCGACACTGCTGAAAATGCTGATGGGCCAGCTCGCACCGGACAGCGGCACGCTTCGCCTCGGCACCAACATCACGCCCGTCATCCTCGACCAGTCCCGCGCCACCCTCGATCCCGAAGCGACCCTTTGGGACACGCTTTGCGAGGGTGGTGGCGATCAGGTCATGGTCCGTGGTGCACCGCGTCATGTGGTTTCATATTTGCGGGATTTCTTATTTCGCGAAGCGCAGGCACGTCAGCCGGTGAAAGCACTCTCAGGTGGGGAACAAGGTCGTCTTATCCTCGCCCGTGCATTAGCCAAACCATCGAACCTTCTGGTGCTCGACGAACCCACGAATGACCTCGACATGGAAACACTCGATTTGCTACAGGAAATGCTCACGGATTACGAGGGTACCGTCCTGCTTGTGAGCCATGATCGAGACTTCCTTGACCGCGTCGTCAGCTCCGTTATCGCGCTCGACGGGACGGGTGCGACGGAGGAATATCCCGGTGGCTATTCCGATTGGCAAGCATTCATCCGTAACCGGAATAATCCGGTTTCAGCCACATTGAAATCATCGGGCTCCGCGTCGAAAGTCGAACGCGCCGCCAAAGCGATCACCAAACTTTCCTACAAAGAAACGCGGTTGCTCGACGAGCTTGGCACCAAGATGCCGAAACTTCAGAGCGACATCGCCAAGCTCGAAACACAGCTTGCCGATCCCGATCTCTACACCCGCGATCCCAACGGCTTTGCTGCCGTCAGCGCACGCCATGACGCCGCGCGCGCCGAGCTAGAACACGCCGAAGAGCAATGGCTTGAGCTTGAAATGAAACGCGAAGAACTTTCGGGCTCTTGACGATAGGTCGCGTTGGGAGTTGGATGAGGCGATGGGTTGCGTAAACAGTCACGCGCGGGGGCGCCGATGACGACATTTCTCAAATTCACTTTGTCGGCTTTTCTCGCCGTCACCATCGGTGTCGGTTCGGCCTATGCGTCTTTGTGGTTCATGGCGAAGGCTGGCAATAACGATCCCCTTTCTGACAACCCCTATGCGCGTGCGGCCTTTGCGGCGCGTGATCTGTTGCCTTCGGAGCATCGGCCATGAAGACGTTTATCTTCTGGGTCATCGGCACCATCGCCGCCACAGGCGCTGTCCACCTCGCCGTCATCCTTGGCCTTGCCAGTATCGCGGGCGGCAACTGAAATACGCGCGCTCGAAATTCACGCTCTGGCGTCACGCGAATTGCGCTGCTAGCATCTGACCGCCAACTCTTTCGCTTATGCAGAGGCCTGACGAAATGAACCGCAATTTGTTGCTTGGCGGGCTTGCCGCCGTTGTCGTTGTCGCCGTCCTGATCGTGCTCATCATCAGTCCCGGTCGCAAGATTGACGACGGTCTGACGCCAATCGTATTTGCCACCGACTGGAAGGCGCAAGCCGAACACGGCGGCTTTTATCAGGCTGTCGCCAAAGGCTATTACAAAGAAGCGGGCCTCAACGTCACGATCCAGCAAGGCGGTCCGGGCGTCAACGTGCCGCAACTTCTTGCGACACATACAATTCAATTCGGCATGGGGTCTAACAGTTTCATTCCGGTCAATGTCATCGTCGCCAATGCCGGTTCCAAAGCCGTGATGGCGAGTTTTCAGAAAGACCCGCAAGTCCTCATTACGCATCCGCGCGACGACATCAAGTCTGTCGCCGACATGAAGGGCAAACCGATCCTCGTAGCCGACGCCACGATCAGTTCTTTCTGGCAATGGCTCAAAGTGAAGTACGGTTTCACCGATAGCCAGATCCGCAAATACACATTCAACCTTGCGCCCTTCCTCACCGACAAGTCGGCCATTCAGGAAGGCTATCTGTCGTCGGAGCCTTACACGATCGAACAGGAAGGCAAGTTCAAGCCGCAAGTGTTCCTGCTCGCCGACAATGGCTATCCGGGCTATGCCGCCTTCATCATGGCGACGGATCAGATGATTTCCGAGCATCCCGACGTCGTTCAGAAATTCGTTGATGCCAGCATCAAAGGTTGGGTTGAATATCTATACGGCGACAACGCGGCTGCCAACGAACTCATCAAGGCCGACAATCCTGAGATGACAGACGCCCTTCTCGCGCATGGCCTTGCGACGCTCAAGGAACATGGCATCATCGACAGCGGCGACACGGCCACGCTCGGCATCGGCGCGATGACGGAAGAGCGCTGGCAGAAATTCTTCAGCGAAATGTCGTCAACAGGTGTCTTCCCGAAAGACCTCGACATTCACCGCGCCTATACGCTCGAGTTCGTCAACCGCGGTGTCGGCAATGATCTCAAGGCCGATCTGACGAACGAATGACAAAGCAGACACCCGCCGCGACGCTCGTTGACATTCACGGTGTCGGCAAGACTTACGACAATGGCACCACCGCCCTTCAGGCCGTAACGACCAGCATCACGCAGGGCTCGTTTGTGTCATTGCTCGGTCCATCGGGTTGCGGCAAGAGCACACTGTTGCGCATCATTGCGGGCCTCATCACTCCGAGTTCCGGCACGCTCGCATGGCCTGCGACCGGCGGTGTGCGGCCAGATGACATCGGCTTCGTCTTTCAGGATGCGACACTGATGCCCTGGGCAAGCGTCTTCGACAATGTGTATCTGCCGCTGAAGCTGCGCGGCAAAACTCGAAAAGATGTTGAGCCGCAGGTCATGGATGCATTGACTCGCGTCGGCCTCGCGCAGTTCGCCGCGTCCTTTCCGCGTGAATTGTCCGGTGGCATGAAGATGCGCGTCTCCATCGCTCGCGCGCTCGTCACGCGGCCACCCGTGCTGTTGATGGATGAGCCCTTTGCGGCGCTTGATGAATTCACGCGCGAGAAACTCGACGATGATCTGCTGGCACTGTGGCAGGCGGAAAACTGGACTGTTATCTTCGTGACGCACAGTGTTTATGAATCCGTCTATCTCTCTGAGCGTGTGTTGGTCATGGGAGCGCGACCGGGGCGCATTCTCCACGACATGGCGATCGACGAACCCTTTCCGCGCGGTCGCGCCTTTCGCGCCAAACCTTCGTATCATGCGCAATGCGCAGCGATTTCCGACATGCTGCGCCATGACGTGGAGGCATGATGGAAAATTCTCGCGCGCTCCGCTTTGTCATGCCGTTCATCGTCGGCGTCGGCTTCCTGTTGCTGTGGGAATTTCTGGTGCGCGCGAACGGCGTGCCGGAATTTGTCTTGCCCGCGCCGAGCCGCATCGCTGCGAGCCTCGTTGCGAATTTCGGGTCACTTATGGCGTCGCTCTGGATCACGCTGCGCATCACGCTCATGGCTTTTGTGCTGGCTGTCATCGGCGGCGTGGGATTGGCGATCCTGTTTTCGCAGAGCCGCATCGTCGAAGCCGCGCTCTTTCCTTATGCGGTCATTTTGCAGGTGACACCCGTTGTCTCCATCGCACCGCTTATTCTGATCTGGGTCGGCTTTGACCGCACAGAGCTCGCGCTTCTCATCATCGCATGGATCGTCGCCTTCTTCCCGATCCTATCCAATACAACGCTCGGTCTTCGCTCCGCCGATCACAATCTGCGCGACCTCTTCCGCCTCTATGGCGCGAGCCGCTGGCAGGTGCTGAGCGAGTTGCAACTTCCTTCCGCCCTTCCCTACATGCTCGCTGGAATGAAAATCTCCGGAGGCCTCGCACTCATCGGTGCGGTCGTTGCCGAATTCGTAGCGGGTTCCGGCACCGCGACCGGGCTTGCATGGCGTATCATCGAAGCGGGCAACCGGCTCGACATTCCCAAAATGTTTGCCGCTCTCCTCCTCCTTTCCGCGCTCGGCATCGTCCTATTTTTCGTTCTTTCCTGGGCCGAACACCGGCTATTGCGTCGCTGGCACGAAAGCGCGTTGAAAAGGGAAAGCTGAGACCTGAAAAAATGGCTGAAATCTGCCGGATATCCTCTTTTTTACATTTCAGCTAGTGAATAATATATTTTTACAGCGCGGTTGACGCGCAATATAAAAAATCCCATGTTACGCCCAGCATGAGAGCTGTCTGACGACGGGCGAGCTTTCGTAAATCTGGATCAAGGAGGGCATTTTGGCCCAACATTCGCGCAAAGGCGCCCAGTTTCAGGCTGTCACGGCGAACCGCCTTACTGACGGCATCGTCGTCTATCTGACGGCGGCGAATGAATGGTCGGTGTCGCTGCAGGACGCGGACGTCGCCGAAGGTAAAGAAGCCGCTGAAGCTTTGCTTGCGCGCGGTCAAAAGTTTTATGTGCCGGACACTCTTGTCGTTGATATCTATCTGTTCGAGGTCGAAAAAACCGACAGCGGCATCCGCGCTTCGAGCGTGCGCGAAATCATTCGTCAGGCAGGCCCCACCGTGCGCACGGATCTCGGCAAACAGGCAGAGATCGACGGCGTTCACGCCTGATCCGACACGACTTTAGAGTAGGACGACCCCATGTATCGGTATGACCAATTTGACCAACAGCTTGTTGATGAACGCGTTACAGAGTTCAGCGGTCAAGTGGCGCGCCGGTTGTCGGGCGAGTTGGCCGAAGATGATTTCAAGCCGCTGCGCCTGATGAATGGCGTCTATTTGCAGCTTCACTCCTACATGCTGCGCATCGCCATTCCGTATGGCACGCTGTCATCGCGTCAGGTGCGCAAGCTCGCCGAAATTGAACGCGTGTATGACAAGGGCTATGGTCATTTCACGACACGCCAGAACCTGCAACTGCACTGGCCTGCGCTGAAAGACGTGCCTGCCATTCTGCGCGAACTGGCGTCCGTTGAAATGCATTGCATCCAGACGTCGGGCAATTGCATCCGCAACACGACTTCGGACCATCACGCAGGCGCCGTCCCCGGCGAACTCGAAGACCCGCGCGTGATTTGCGAGATCATCCGCCAGTGGTCAACGTTCCACCCGGAATTTTCCTATCTCCCGCGCAAATTCAAGATTGCCGTGTCGGCCACGGAACATGACCGCGCCGCCATCCGCATCCATGACATTGGTGTGCAGGTTGTGACCAATGCGGCCGGCGAGATCGGTTATGAAGTCTGGGTTGGTGGTGGCCTTGGCCGCACGCCGATCATCGGCAAGAAAGTCGGCGACTTCGTGCCGCGCGAAGACCTGCTCGCTTTTCTTGAGTCGATCCTGCGCGTCTACAATATGTTCGGTCGACGCGACAACTCCTACAAAGCCCGCATCAAAATCCTCGTCCACGAAATCGGCGTTGAAGACATGCGCCGTCAGGTCGAAGCCGAATTTGCGGAGGTAAAAGCACGCGGCGCCTTGCAGCTACCCGATGATGAAGTGGCGCGCATCCAGAAATATTTCGCTGCCCCCGCATGGGAAAACTTGTCGGACGACGTACCGGAAATCGACGCTGCCGTCGCCAAGGACAAGGGCTTTGGCGAATGGATGCGCAACAATGTCTCGACACATAAAATGCCGGGTTACAGCATCGTCAACGTGTCGCTGAAGCCCATCGGCCTCACGCCTGGAGACTGCTCGGCTGACCAGATGGACGTTCTTGCGGATATTGCCGATAAATATGCTTTCTCGGAAATCCGCGTGGCGCATGAGCAAAATCTTTGCCTTGCCCATGTGCGCAAGCGCGATCTCTATGAGGTCTATCAGGCGCTCAATGCTAGCGAATTGGCGACCCCCAATATCGGCCTCATCACCGACCAGATCGCTTGCCCCGGCCTAGATTATTGCAATCTGGCCAATGCGCGTTCGATCGTCATTGCGCAGCGCCTTTCGGAGCGCTTCAGCGACATTGAGTTCCAGAAAAAAATCGGCCGGTTGCATGTCAACATGTCCGGTTGCATCAATGCCTGCGGCCATCACCATGTCGGTCACATCGGCATTCTTGGCGTCGACAAAAAGGGCGTCGAATATTATCAAGTGACATTGGGTGGCGCGGCCGACGAGACGGCTGCTGTCGGCGATATTGTCGGACCGGCCTTCACAGAAGGCGAAATCATCGACGCCATCGACACGATTGTCGAAACCTATCTCGGCCTGCGTCAGGACGGTGAGATTTTCATCGACACTTATCGCCGCGTCGGTGTCCAGCCGTTCAAGGATAAACTCTATGCAACTCATTAAGAACGGCAGTTTTGTTCAGGACGAATGGACGACGCTTGCGGATGACGAAGCGTTGCCCGTATCCGGTCCTATTATCGTTAGCCTTGAGCGCTTCAACACCGAGCAGAACCTGCTGCTCGCGCGTGACGGCAAGCTCGGCATCCGTCTGAAAAGCGGTCAGGAACCGACGCCGATTGCGCCCTATCTCGACCGACTGGCCCTTGTCGCACTTGAGTTTCCGACCTACCGCAACGGACGCGCTTATTCCTACGCGCGCATGTTGCGCGACCGCTTCGGCTTCAAAGGTGAAGTCCGCGCCGTCGGTGGCGTGTTGCGCGACCAGTTTTTCTATATGTCGCGTGTGGGATTTGACGCGCTCGAAGTTGGCGACAACATCACGCCGGAAGCCTATGCCGACGCGATGGCCACATTCACGCACACCTATCAGCCCAGCGTGGACGGCCGCGAACGCGTGCTGTCGCTGCGCCAGCGACTTGCGGCCAAAGCAAACAGCCAGACGGCCTAAGATTTCATTGAGGGTGCAAGAGACAGACGTACCGACTTGTGATGTCGCGCGGCGTAGTCTAGGCGTGTCAACTCATCGTCCATCAGTCTGATTGAGCGGGCAACCTGATCGAGCGCCGTGTCTTCATCGGCATCGACACGGGCATGGGCCAGTGCTGTGCGGTAGGAAACGATGCGCGATAGCATCGTGGCAAAGATTTCATCAAGTACATCGCCATTGTCGTTGAGCCGTTCACGCATGTAGCGAAAGGCCACAGGATCTTCGGCAGCAACTGTTGTCAGTGCATTCGGCGCGCCGATCAGCGTTGCGGCACGCATGGCATCCACGCGGTTGACCTCGGTGCTTGACGAGACAAATTGCGACAGCCGCACTGTGTCCATCTGCACGTCGTCGCCCAACGCGTTGACCAGCGACGACATGCTGGTCGGATGCACGTCGCGCAAAGCTAGGTAATAGGCAAGGCTCGGCGCGACTTCGGGTTTGGGGGCCAGAGTTTCACTCACACGCGTCACTAAATCGCGCTCACCTGCGGATGGGCCACGACGCAAGGCGGCGGCCTGCGCTTGCATATCCGCTTCGGCCGCGGTGGGCGCGAGCGGTATTGAGGCGACTTCGCCGGTCACAACCGACTTCAACTCTGTCCAATGGTTCGGCTGATAACGGCCAAAATCAGGTGTGGGCGTGCAGGCAGCACCGATCAGCGCCACGCCGAGAGCGGCGACATTTGTTGATACCCGAATGGTTTGCCCGATCCTGTTCATGGGTAAAGCATAGCGAGGCTTCGTTAGTGCCGCGTAAAGCACCAACACGCCTACACAGTTAAGCTTTCAGAAAGTACTTAGCCCGCCCCTCTTTCGAAGGGCGGGCTATTACGCAACAGGACTAAGTCAGAGCTTGGCGCGAATTACGCGGC
>TARA_R110000868_G_scaffold274639_3_pt1 | contig 10509 bp, 8 predicted proteins | sample TARA_R110000868 | Tara Oceans TARA_R110000868 (sample SAMEA4397489) | marine metagenome | biome: Polar Biome; feature: [SRF] surface water layer (ENVO:00010504); material: water (ENVO:00002006), including particulate matter (ENVO:01000060) such as... | depth 5 m | reverse complement strand
CGATGAGCAAGAAATTCGCGCAGCCATAGAGCAATTAAAAGACGTCCATAAAATTGCCGCCTTGTTATTACTGGCTATTACCCCTGGCAGCGTGGTGACGGTACCTATGTTGTGTGCCTTTGGCAGGCGCTATGGCATAGAGGTTTTGCCCAGTGCTTTTCAAAGTAATGACCCATCCTTAGCGGTGGCTGCTGCAGTAATTGGCGAGCCTGATGAAGATAAGCCGACTGAAGACAAAGAGCTTGAAGATAAGCCGCCCTCAATCTGAGCTGCTGCCTATGCGTAGCTCCCCATCCTTGATATGAAACAGTGGCGTGTAGAGGTTGGCCAAATAAGGGCTGACGCTCTCGCCCTGTAAGCTGTAAACCAGTTTGTTGGCCCAAGACTCTGAGGCCGAATAATCACAACTAACCCTCCCGCGTATTAACTGCTGCTGATAACAAAAGTTATGCGGCGTGTAGCGGACATGTACGACTTCATATTGAGATGGTCTAAAAAGAGCATTCACGAAGTGCCTAGAGAAAAATGGACAGGTATCCTCAAGAAAATAGGAAGTTATTAGATAGTCTCTGTCTTAGGGAGCCTGTTTGCCAGGAATATTTGAAACGCATACAAACCTATATGCCTGGTCTTTCTATTGAGGATGTTCCTGTCGTAGAGAACGGTAAAACAGGTTTCCATAAGATTCATAAAACTTTTATCTATGATTCGCTTGGTATTAATTATTATGCCGTATGAAGATATGTAGAGATACAGCGTTTCTTTAGAGAGGTGGATGGAGGCTCGCAAAGCATTACCTGGACTTAAATATTGAGTTGATAAATTTTTCTGGCAAATCAAACGATAAAGTTCATAAGAAACAGTATGAATATATTCTCGGTGTCATTAAGATCATGAAGAGCATCAGCGCTCCGTTCAAGCGTAATCTGTGGACTTTCCAGTCTTTACTACATCCGGATCAACAAACTATTGTCGCCACATATCATTGTAGTCATACTCAGTTTGTAGTGACAGATTAAGGCGGTTGTAGGACCCAAAGTCACTGACTAAATGTACAAGTTGCACAATGCCTTTATCGGTAAGCCCTAGCGTTTTTAATTCATCTATATCGTTGTCGGTGACTGATTTAGGGTTTGCGTTTGCCTTCAGTGCAAAAATAACGATGGACAATATGCGTTTGTTTTTAATGCTGTCAACGCCGCGGCTAACTAGTTCCTCGACATAGGATTCAGCCGTGTTCATACCATAGCTGAGCACAGTACAGAATGCACCAGTGCAGTAGTCGCAGCCATTGGCTTTAGATACTAAAATGCCGACATGTTGAATTTCTTCCATGCTCAGTTCACCCAGATCCCAGAGTATCTTGGTAGATCCTAGCTTGGCTTTTAAATACTCCGGAAAATTCATTTCTACGTAGAAATGGTTTGGAACTTTTCCTTCCATATCCGTCACCCAGCTAAAAATCTCTTGGATAATAGGGTCGTCAATTTCATCTGGTTTTATTAAGCCAACTCTGGTCATCGTAGTACTCCGGCATTGATAATAGGCATTATAGTAGGCGCTTTAACAAAGCTTTTAATGTTCGAGACTCATCTAAACTAAAATTTCCGAGTGTGTCTGCTTCATGGGCTTTTGCCGCCGCTAATAATTGAATGATCTCTTGCTCACCTTTTGTTTCCAAGTGATAGCTTGGGGGCTGGCCTTGAGTGCTGCGGATAAAGCCCGTTTCGATCATGTTATTAATAAGTTCAAGTTGTTTATCTTCTTCAAGCAAAACAATTTTCATCAGTTCATCGATTGTAATACCGTTGAAGTCGGCAATGGTGACCAGTGTTCGCCACTGATATTTCCCAATGTCTCTTCTGTCTAGGTGTTGTTGGAAGCTCACCTCAAATTTATGGGTGGCTTTAGCTAACAGATAGTCCAAGTAATCATCGACAAAGCCTCTGTTTTTTGACGGGTTATCCTCGTTTTTGGGGGCAGTGATCGGATGTGGTTCTGATACAGCATAGCTACCAGCATGATAGATAAGCGCTTTTTTGTCGGTTTTAATAAAATTTACCACCTCACCAACAAAAATCAAATGGTCTCCTCCTTCATAGGTGAAAACCGTTTTACATTCAAAAGAAGCGGAACAATCATCAATAACAGGCGTGCCAATAATGCCGTCTTTATAGGCTATAGTTGAGAATTTGTCGAGGGTTTTACTGGCAAAATGATTTGAGATGCTGACTTGATCAGCAGCAAGAATATTAACGCAAAATTGCTGTGCATCGGTAAAAAATTTCAACGCTTTTGAGGTCTTGGCGAGACTCCACAATACCATTGGTGGGTCCAATGATACTGAATTGAAGCTATTAGCGGTTAAGCCGACTCGACCTACTTCGTCGCAATTGGTGGTGACCACGGTTACACCTGTAGCGAATGCTCCTAATGCGTTTCTAAATTCAATCGGGTCAATACTTTTTTCTTGGCTCATGTTACTTACCTCTAGATAATTGCTTGGCTACCAATAGTCCTGAGCCTCCATTGAGACCCGGCCCGGGGTGGGTGGAAGCGCCGATGTGGAAAACGTTTTTAATACAAGTGTCGTGGTTTTTTGCATGGCTTGTTGGGCGCATAAACAAGTTTTGATCCAGTGCACAATCGCCTGAATAAGGGTCCCCGCCGACCAAGTTAACATTCATTGTCTGTAAATCTTTAGGTGACAAAACCACGCGTTTTAATGTATTGCTATCAAGGTTAATAATGACTTCATTCAAGCGTCTAATGATTCTGTCAGCGTACAGCTCTTTAATTTCATCATTCCATTCGCCGCTCTCTGGAATCTGAATATCGCCGGCTGCATCTCCTTTAATTAGGCTGGGAAGCTCCTGTAGCTGCAGCCATAAAATCCATTTTCCATCGGGAGCGCGGCTGGGGTCGACGGCACACGGTTGGCCAACAACGATGGTTGCTTGCTCCGGTAATAAACCACTATGGGACTGATTGACAGCCTTGGACAAAGCATCGATACCATCAGATAGATGTATCATTGCCACGTTGTTTAATTCGGCGTTTTTCCATTGGGCAGGCTTATCCATGGCAATATGTATCTGCATATCAGCGCGACCAAACCGGTAGTTGTTTGCCTGTGTGTGTAATTCATCAGGGATATGTTCTCTGGCGATTAATTGGCCGTAGAGTTGTTGTGGGGTGACATTGCAAATAACAGTTTTGCGGGCAAGGATGGTGGACGCATCAGTCAATTTGACGCCCGTTGCGCGTTTGTTTTGGATAATAATTTCACTGACGTCTGATTCGGTGAGCAAGGTGCCTCCGTGTTCTTCGATAAGTGCTTTAAATGCACTGACCAAATTGTAGCTACCACCTTTGACGACAGGTAAACCGACGGCTTCCAACGTGAATAACACAACTTTTGCCATCATTGACGAGGTGGCGCTTTCAGGGCCAAGGCCAACATGTAAAACCCAGGGCGCAACACAGGCGTGATAGGCTCTATTGGATGATGTTTGATTTAGCCAATCACCAGCTGAACAAAGACTAGATTTGGCGAAGGTCAATAGCTTTTTGATACCCATATTCCAGCCACATTTGGCGAGTACTCTGACGAAACTGAAGCGTTGGAGTTGCTGTGATAGCAATGGGAAAATCAATTCGGCATGGGCCTCAATTTCCTCCATGGCAGCCAGATATCCTGGGCCATCTTCCGCTAATGCTTCGGCATTGGCTTTCCTAGAGCGTGTGAAAATAAAGCTTTCACCCTGCGAAGTTAACCCCGCCGCGGGGAATTCGGTATAAGCATAATCCAGCCCATGTCGTTCCAAGTCCTCTTGTAGCTCGGCATAAGCACCAGAAGTCACAAAAAGGGGGTGCCAACTTGATAATAGGTCGTGCTGAAAGCCTGGTAGCGTTATCTCGTTAGTAGCGATGCAGCCACCGAGCTGTTGGTTTCTCTCGAGTACGCAGACTTTACTGCCATTTCTGGCCAAAAGAGCGGCACAAACCAGTGAATTCAAGCCACTGCCAATGATTATGTGGTCAAAGTCATTCATGAAATTACGCAACCTTGCTGTCAATTATTATTCATTTGATTTTGTTATAGCGAAAACAGATGAGTAGTGACAAGCAGAAAATAAGTTTTTACGCATTTAGTTTCACTAAATGAATATTTCCTGCATTTTGCGAATATCTATTTGCTTGCGGCAGTCATAGAGTTCATCTTTCGGTGCTGGGTTAATCAGTCCAGTTCGAAGGAAAAGCATCTATTAATAATAATCGGCTTTAGATCCCGCCGAATAAAATGTGGGAGTAAGAAATGACTGTTCGCTCTATAAAAAATACGCGTATGACTGACTTAAATGTATTGGTAATGAAGCCCATAGCCGCTGCTGTTGGTGCGGTGCTACTGATGGCGGCTACGCCGACCATTGCTGAAGAGGATAGCCAAAACTGGCAACTTGAAGAAATGATGGTGACAGCAAGAAAGCGCTCGGAGAGTCTGCAGGATGCGCCGATTGCCATATCCGCATATTCAAGCGAGGGTTTATCCGATCGTGGTATTACCCAGCTGAATGATCTTCAAAATGTTGCTCCTAACCTTACGTTTCAAAACAATCCCAGTTTCGGCGGTGCCAGTTCGGCAGCGGCTATTTATATTCGTGGTATTGGTCAAAAGGATTTTGTTCCGACAGTAGATCCGGGTGTGGGTATTTACCTCGATGGAATTTATGTAGCGCGTTCAGTTGGTGCGATATTTGATTTAGTAGAAATTGAACAGGTAGAAATATTGCGTGGCCCTCAGGGGACCTTGTTTGGGCGTAATACAATCGGTGGTGCGATGAGCATCACTAGTAAGAAACCTGAAGAGATGTTTAAGGGTAATGTACAGATGACCTTAGGGTCCGATAGTCGGGCTGATGTAAAGTCGATGGTCAATGTGCCTTTTACTGATGATTTTATGGGCCGCTTTTCTTTGGCGAAGTTAACCCGCGATGGTTATGTTGAGCGATCTTTTGATGGTTTGGATCTGGGTAATGATGACACTTTGACAGGCCGGGCTGCTTTTCGTTGGATAGCCTCTGATACCATTGATGTTGATATGTCTGTCGGGTTTACTGAAGATGATGAAAACGGGCCTGCGATAGAGTTATTAGGCATAAATTATGCGGGACCAATTGATCCCGACACGCCACCGTTGGCAACTATTCATAATGTTGGCGCTAACCTCGCCGCTGGAGGCCCGCCCGCGCCCTGTATTATTCCAGGTGTGACCGGCACAACAAATTTGGCGGTGCCAGGTTGTTACGATAATCGCTATGTCACCAATGATGGTGTTAATCATGGCACCTCAGAGTCATTTTCAAAAACAGATTTATTAACAACAGACGTAACAGTTACTTGGCAGGTGAACGAAAACCTGACCTTCAAATCTTTAACGGGTTACCGTGATTTGGACAGTTCTTTTGGTCGTGATGGAGATGGTTCCCCGCACAGAGTGTCGGAATTTTTGGATGAATTGGATCAGCAGCAGTTCACGCAGGAATTTCAGTTGTTGGGCGCCTCTGAAGATCAGCGTTTAAACTGGATTTTGGGCCTCTATTACTTTGAGGAGGATGGTAACAATATCAATACGCTTGATTTCAGCGTTTCCAATTTTGTCAGTGGTGGTCAGTTCGATAATGAAAGTAAAGCAGTTTTTGCTCAGGCCGGCTATGACGTTGCGGATAATATTACAGTCACCTTAGGTCTACGTTACACGGACGAAAGTAAAACGTTTTTGCCTGATCAATTTATCCTAGAAAATTACTTCGCCGGTTCCGGGCATCCTTCGCTTGATGCCCCCTTTATGCAAGCTGGCAGTCGTGTATTACCTAAACTGGCAAAGGAAATATCGATTGAGGAAACGACACCCATGCTGAATGTACGTTGGCAGGCGAGAGAAAACGTTATGCTCTACGCTTCTTATTCAGAGGGCTTTAAAAGCGGTGGTTTTAGCCAGCGTGTATTTCCACCACAAGTTGCGGGTGCCACTGCTCCAGCTGGTACGGCAGATATTGACCTGATTCCTTCTTTTGAACCAGAGTTTGTAGAATCCACTGAAATTGGTCTTAAATATACCAGTGAAGATGGGCAACTACGGATTAACGCAGCGGTTTTTGATACGAGCTATGACGACTTTCAGATTCAGGTCTTTACCAGTGTTGCCCCGGTTACCAAAAATGCGGCGTCAGTGGGTATTCGAGGCGGTGAGCTTGAGGTTACCTGGGCACCTGCCGAAGGCTGGATGCTCGAAACGTCAGTTGGTATAACCGATGCAAAGTATAAATCATTGAGTAGTGCTGATACGTTGATCAGTAAAAGTAATGATTTGGAACGCGTACCCGATACGACGTTGAGTGCCGCGATTTCCAAAGTAACATTCTTAAATAACGGTTCAGCGGTAACGGCTCGTCTTGATTGGTCATATCGTGCTGATCAGGAGATGGATACGTTTAATAGTCCTGAAATCCGCCAAGATAGTTATTCTTTATTGAATGCCAATATTCGTTGGATTTCTGCCGATGAACAATACGAAGTAACTTTGGGCGGAACTAACTTAGCGGATGAAAAATATTTGGTTTCGGGAATAGTGGGTGATGCGTTTCAATCCTATGAAGGTGTATACGCTCGGGGTTCTGAGTGGTACTTGAAAATGCTTTATAACTTCTAAATGCTCTCTGCTACTTAAGGTAGCAGGTCGTATAGCCCGCCCCTTTGTGGTGGGTTGGTTGATTTTACTTACTGTCCATTGGAGAAAATTATGGTTGATTTAACCGGAAAAGTAGCAATTATTACAGGCGGGGCAGCATCTATAGGCGCCGCTATTACAGAGAAATTACATGCCTGTGGTGCATCGGTTGTTATTGCTGCACGCAGTGCGGATAAAGGACAGGCAATTGCTCAAAGGCTAGGTGATCGTGCGCTGTACGTGCAGACAGACATAACCGATGACCGCCAACTGGAAAACTTGGTGAATACAGCAGTATCGACTTTTGGCAGCCTAGACATTCTGGTTAACAATGCTGCCAGTTATGACGATGACGGCAGTGCTTCAACTAGGGAGCAATGGTTGGGCACTTTAAATGCCAACGCAATATCCCCTGCAATTTTGGGGGAATTGTCTCGTCCCCATTTAAAAACCAGTGGTGGCTGTATTGTCAATATTGGGTCTATCTCAGGTATTGCGCCACACATTGGACGCTGGACATACCCCGTTTCCAAAGCTGCGATGATTCATCTGACTAAAACGCAAGCGGTGGAATACGCTGAAGATGGCATCCGGGTGAATATGGCTAGGCTGGGCCATATTTGGTCAGATCCGTTTGAGGGTTTAACGGGCGATAACCGAGCACATGCGGACAAGGTTTCTGAGCCCTATAATCTGATGGGGCGTGTTGCCAATGCCGAGGAGGTCGCCAATGTCGTGGCATTTATGGCCTCTGCCGAGGCGTCTTATGTGACCGGTGCTGAGCTTCCCGTTGATGGCGGCTATAGCGCCATGGGTCCAGAGCAGCATTACCCTCTTATGCCTCTATTGATGGAAGGGCAATCATAACTTTAATGTTTGAATAAGCGCTCCTTGATCAAGACGTGCTTATTTACAGTATAGGATAAAAGGATTAAGTTAGAGCTTCTGTTACGGGGATAAATGGGTTTAAAATAATATGACTCCGCTAAATGATCATACGCTTGTCAATACCAAACACCTTGATTACGCACGCAAGCTTATTAGCGGGGTTTATTGCGATCATAAACTTTCGCTGGCGAACGTAGCTCATAACGATCCTTTTTTCGCTATTCATAATTATGTCCCAATTGATGATCTTTCTATCAATTATATGACTTATTCTTCGAAGGTGATTATTAATCCAGGGTTTCTTGATGATTTCTATCTCTTACAGCTCCCTCTGAATAACAGTACCGCTACAGTGCATACCTGCGGTCAGGAAGTGCTGAGTCACAGTGAGGTGGCGACGGTGATTAATCCTTCTGAAAAAACATCGATGGTATGGAACGAAGGTTGCCAGCAATTGATGGTTCAAATAAAAAGATCCTCTATTGAGCAGGCCTTAGGTCGTCTTTCTCGATGTAATATAACTAAGCCGTTAGTTTTTGATCCGCTTATATCTTTAAGCGATAACCGGCGCATGGATTCATGGTGGCGTTATATAAAATGCATGGTCTCTGATATAGATGAAGGTTCTTTTTCCTATCTAGGTACGGCAGAAAAGAAAAATATCGAAAAAACTATTGTTGCCAATCTTTTGCATGCCTTACCCCATAATTATTCTTCTTTGCTGGAAGTTAGCCAACACACGATCGCCCCAAAGCATGTTAAACAGGCTGAAGCTTTTATGCTTGAGAACCTTAGCGTGCCAATAAATATTGTTGATTTGGTCGAGGTCTGTGGTGTTAGCGCACGGTCACTATTTGATGCGTTCAAACGTTTCCGTGGCGTCACGCCGATGAAACGATTGCAGAAATTCCGCCTTGAGCAGGCCCATCAGTGTCTTATGGCCGCTAAATCCGATGATACGGTCACGGATATATTAACCCAGCTTGGTGTTAGCCAGCTTGGGAGGTTCGCGGCTATTTACAAAAGCGCTTATGGTGAAACGCCTTCGCAAACGGTAAAAAAATCGCTGTAACTTTTCCCCCGATAATCGTTCACCCTACCTACTATGACTAAGCTGCGGTATTTGCATAACCATTGCGGCCAGTGAATTGTCTGTTCTGTCTTTCAATTGTTACTCTTTAACTAGTCGAGCTTAGTAACCAATTCAGAGTCTTCTGAGCGATATTCCCAAGACAGAATAAGAAGGGTAAATGTATGCGAAACATTACAATTATTGGCGCGGGCCAGTCGGGGCTTCAGCTTGGAATAGGCTTGTTAAAACAGGGCTATCAGGTACGCATTGTTACTAATAAAACAGCCAATGAAGTTGCAAGCGGCAGAATTCTATCTAGCCAGTGCATGTTTGGAACCTCATGCTCTTACGAAAAAGCACTGGGGCTGAATTATTGGGATGATGAATGTCCAGCCATAGAAGGTATTGGATTTGCAATGAATGGTCCGGATGGTAATCAAGTGATCAACTGGAAGGGGAAATTGGAGCAGTCGGCTCAGTCTGTTGATCAGCGCGTGAAAATGCCTCGCTGGATGCAAGAGTTTGAAAGTTTAGGCGGCAAGCTCGATATCTGTGATGCAGGCATTGAAGAGTTAGAGCAATACGCAACAGAGGCCGATCTTGTGTTGGTTGCATCAGGTAAAGGAGAGGTGGGGCAGTTATTTAAGCGCGACCCAGAACGCAGTGCTTTTGACAAGCCAATGCGAGCACTGGGTTTAACTTATGTGAATAACATGCCACTCGAAGATGAATACAGTACGGTTGCTTTTAATGTAATCCCTGGCGTTGGTGAGTATTTTGTTTTCCCTGCGTTAACATTCACCGGCCCTTGTCACATCATGGTTTTTGAAGGTATTCCGGGTGGGGAAATGGATTGTTGGAAGGGCGTAGATTCACCTGAGCAACACCTTGCGCTTAGTAAGCAATTAGTTGAAAAGTTCGTGCCTGCGCAGGCGCACCGTTGCAAAGATATAGAGATGACAGACGACAATGGTCGTCTCGCGGGCCGATTCCCTCCGACGATCAAGCACGTGATTGGCACACTGCCATCGGGCGCAAAAATCATGGGCATTGGTGACGCGGTATGTTTGAATGACCCTATCACCGGGCAGGGTTCAAATAATGCCAGTAAAGCGGCAAAAGTGTATTTGGATGCTATTCTCGCACGAGAAGATCAGCCCTTCGATGAGCAGTGGATGGGTGAGACGTTTGAAACGTTTTGGTCGATAGCTAAATACGTGGTTGAGTGGACTAACGGTATGCTGCTTCCACCGGCACCGCACGTACAGGCCTTGTTAGGTTTTGCTAATACCCACAATGAAACGGCAAAAAAAATAGCCAATGCATTTGATACACCACATGACTATTTTCCATGGTTTATGCAAGCCGATGCGGCAAAGAAATATATGGAATCCGTTTCCGCTGAAGCGTAGGTTTGTTTACAGGTTCAGGACGAAATGTCTTGAACCTGTAAAACTGCTTTGCTTATCCTGTCTGGTTTACCCCTGCAGATTTGAAAGACATTTTTTAGCTAAGCTATTTGCTTCCAATTCAATAATCATGATGGGCGACTCAGCTAAACTATGTAGTTGTATTTGATATTAAACTTTTTTTGAGATCGTATTGGGTCAGTGTTATCGACGGGAATTCATCAGCACTAATGCGGCGTTGATGCTCTGTTTTTTTATCAGTCAAGGGCAGATCTTCGGTAGTAACAAAATAGGTATGGTGGGGGGTAGCTGAAACCACCACTGGTGGTAATGCCTTGAAGTTTTATTCTTCAGTTCGTTTAGATATGCGCCGCATCGGTGCGGTTAAAGACGGCGAAGAAGTGATAGGT
>TARA_R110000868_G_scaffold259293_11_pt1 | contig 10511 bp, 2 predicted proteins | sample TARA_R110000868 | Tara Oceans TARA_R110000868 (sample SAMEA4397489) | marine metagenome | biome: Polar Biome; feature: [SRF] surface water layer (ENVO:00010504); material: water (ENVO:00002006), including particulate matter (ENVO:01000060) such as... | depth 5 m | reverse complement strand
TATGATTACAATAATATACATTACCACACCTATGGTGAAACTAGTTCGAACTTCCCACTTGATTCTAACGGCATTTATGTTACTCCACCACAGACAGGAACCTATACTGTATCTCACAATGAAAAGCTTTGTGAGTCAGGAACCTTGTGCGTGATTGTTTCTGGATATAATATTTCTGCATTTACTGGCATCCCAGACCTAAGAGACAGAAGAACCTTTGGGGAGAGTCCAAACAATATTGACGTTAATGGAGTAAAAGGAAGAATTAGGCCATTTGGTGTTGACAAAAAAATGTATTTTGATTTCATTGATGGCTTCTCAGCAATCAGTGACGATTATTACATTGAGGATTTAATCGCTCCTGATGTAATCTCTATTAATATTCCTTACAATGCTGATTATGTTGGTAAGTCAGGTTTAGTTTATGTCATTGATAGTGATCAAAATATTAAGAGTCATTTAAATCCTAATCTAGATAATGAATTAATTATTTCATTGGGTCAGCTAAATGGTCTCGATTATGTAACTAAGAAGAAAATCTTTAATTACTTCGATCATGACACAAAACGATGGAAGCACACAGTTCATTTCAAAGATAATCAAATGCCTTATCGTGGTTATGATATTACATTGAACGGTGAAAGTGCCAAGTTCTTATCTATAAATCCGAACAAGATTAAGTTATCTGGTATAGAATATTCGTTTGATCCTATAAATCCAACATTTACTGCTTTGACCAATAATTCATTGACAATACCAAGCAACGTAGCAGAAGTTAAATTTAGAGTTGTTACTTTGGATGGTGATCAAGACTTATTTAGTAGTAATGCTCAACATTCTACTCCTAGAGTTTCCATGTCTGGTATTGGTTCTTACAACGTAGAATTTAATGAGCCTGGAAATTATGGTTATCATGGTAGTGGTTGGGCAATAGGTCTTGAATGGCGTCCTCCTGCTGAAGATTTTACTAACAGAGAAACAACACTTAAAATTTCAGATTTTACAGGATCCACTACGCAAGCACTTAACATATCTAAATTTTTGGTACCTGAAATTACACCCTCCTACACAGGGTATGCTGTTAAAGACACTAACTGGCAGCTTACCTTTGATGTATCGAATATAGATGTAGACAGCAAATTAATAGCTAACCAAATTATGTTTACATTATCTAATGCTCCTGTTTCTGATCAGGTCAGCGTTAAGCACAAAGATGATACTTCGATTGTTTATTCTGGAGCAGCAGGCTCCACTACAGGAACGTATTATCCTCAACTTGTACTTACCGACATTACTACTAGTCCATTCACTCCATTGGCTACTGGTACTGGATCTATAGTTGTCTTAGATCATATATCAGATCAGCCCACCTTTGATTTACAGGTCAACAATAAGCCTGTAGCATATTATTTAGATATAGAACAACAAGAGCGTATTAAATTCCAAGTGCCAGCAATTTTAGGTCCTACTTCATCTGAGGTGCTAGATAATTTCAGTATAACGCTCAATCATAATGCTAATTACGAGCTGGCTTTATATTCTTCAACATATAATAGTAATACGCAAAGATTTGATATCGAACTTATGCCTCAGAATACAGGAAATTCAAATTACTATTCTGATTCTGCTAGTTTTGCTAATCAGTCTGCGTCTATATCATTTAAACAGCCTGTATATGATTCATTTGGTAATTATGCTTATCAAACATATTCTAAGAGTTTTGGATTTAATGTCATAACTTACAAGCCTGTTCAATTTGGTCCTATTGCGAGTCAAAAAACAGGAGAATTTGGAGTAGATGCTCCATGGACACTGGATTTCTATGTGCTCAGTGGCATTTGCGAACATGACGAGAATCAAAGACCAAATGTTAGAGTTTTCGACACTCCCAACATGGGTATATATGGAACTAATCCTATTGAATATGATACAACATATACCTATGACAGTTCTTTGAAAAAATGGAAAGTTCAAATTATATCTAGACAAGATATGTTTCAAAATTATATAGATACTACAGGATTACATTCTATATCAATATATCTAGAAGATGATCTTAAAAACAGTACATCAAATTACGAATATAGTATTAAATATACCGGTATAAAAGAATTTAAAAATATAATACCAGATGTTTATGCCACTCCTAATAATCATTTCTTTACAAAAGCCGATAGTTTGGATCTTAATGAAAATAATTTAACGGATGATATTAGCTTTCCTGGTTCTTTAAAAGAAAATAGTATTTCTTTGAGTTCTAGTAATACAACTCGTAGATATGACAGAGATTTACAACTTTGGCAAAATTCTTATATGGGCGATAGGATGGATGATAAGTTTGATGTTAGGCTAAATACAAATGGTAGCACACTTTCTGTTCAGTGTAAAGGTATAGGAAAAGATAAAATTATAGCAGTTGCTAAGTTTGATACCATAGAGATAGAGAGCAATGAATTACAGGGTTTGCCTTTAACTATTACTGGTATTGCTGGTTTTGAAAGTCCTATAGATTCTGGTATATTAGTAGATCAAGGACTCAAAACTTGGGAACTAGACTTTAAGACTATAGGTGGTTTAGCTCATGCAAATTATCCACCAACCATTAGATTAACAAATATGCCTACAGCTTGTTCAGGATTTGATCCTTTGATAGATACTCAAATGCAATGTATTACGAGTGAGCCAACATGGAATCCAAATGATCGGGGCGGTTCTTGGAGCTATAGCTTCTCCGGAGTTCCTTCTTGTACATTATTGGGAGTATTTGACTTCAATATTTTAGCTATAGATACAAATACAGGACTTCTTCCTGCTAGTCCATACTTGCCAGATACTGATAGTGTAGATTTCAGATATACCTATAGGGCTGGTCAATTTTCTGGTCAGCCTCCACAAATTGTGCCAAGCCCATTGTATCAAGGCATGGATGTCATGAAGCCTTTGTGCGGCCCCACTCTGTATAAAAAACAGGCCGATTTCGGTCCTAGTGAACCAGGTGTATGTGAGATAGCTACTGGTATAAAAAGTTTTTCAGTCAGTGGTTCTCTTCCTTCTGGTTTGAGTTACAGTTTATATTTTCCGGAGCCTGGAGAGACTCCTGTTGAACCTTACTCTAATCTAGGTAGTGGCTATATTCTTATAGAAGGTTATCCTACAGAATTTGCCAGTGGAGGAACTTATTCCGAACAATTGACATTAAATATTGTTGACGCTAGAAATTTAACTGATAGTCTGACATTTACTTTTGTAGATACTTCTACTCCCAATGATCCCGATATTGGCATATCTGTTTATTTTGAAAATGACAAAGCTGTTCTTTCTCCTAAAGGAGGTAGCGGTTTTGTATTAGGCAGCTCTACAAATTGGAGACCACCACCGATTGAAGAGGCTATTAACTGCAATAGTAGGTTACCTCACAATAGATGTGGCATTGTGAATATTACATATTCTGGTAGTCTAGGTGCTGATACTAAAATTTATCTTATAGAGCCATTAGATAATGATTCTGATAATGATCTATCTGTTGGAGATAGCTTATATCTAAAGATATTAGATGCTAATAATGATGATTTAGATGGTACATATGCATTACAGAGTAATAGCACAGGCAAATATATAGATGCTGGAATTAGTGCAACTATACAAGCTACTGGTCTTGGTAAAGTGGTTGTAGGGGCACGAGAAGATATTGATTTAGCTAGTGATTGGAATAATTTCTTTAATGGTAATATTATCGATAGTCTATCTTCTTGCTTACTAGGTGGAGCACAAATAGGTAGAGAGGATATACCGGGGAGTAATAATAAATTCGGACTAAAGGGCATGCTGGTACCAACCTTCACTACAAATCTTTCAGGAACGACTCCGTTACCCACAAGCGATACATTATTTTCTGGTGTGAAATTCGATAGAATCAATTCAGAAACAGATATTATTTCTAAGGCATCCTGGTCTGATTGTTGGCAAACAGGCAATGTTTATCTAAGTGGTGTTGTGGTTCCCCCAGTACATGCAGAAATAGTTGATCCTCCACCAGCGCAAGATTACTTTTTCTCCTTTAATGGTTCAAGATTTGCATTAGCTACTAGATTGTCATTGGGCGAATCTGAAGTACAAAGATTATTAACAGATAATCAACGTACTGGATCTCTTAAATATATCTTAGAAGATTTAGTAGGCAACTCAGGCATACAAAGTGGCACAGTCGGTGCTGGTAGTAGTTTTGATACGAAAACGTTAACGACCGCAGCAGGCACTGTATATAAAATTACCATTGAACATGAGGGTGATGACTTTCCAACATTTAGTCATGATAAATTACCAGCAGATAAAAATGAATATATTTGGGCTCATAAGGGAGATATTTTAACCACAATACCTACACAAAGCACATTCCCTCCAATTATTACGGTTGGATTTGATAGTATTTCTGTGGTTAATAGCTTAACGGATTCAGATCCAAATGGTCAAGTCATGGCTCCTGTCATAGGCATTGCCGTAGGTGGATATGTACCAGATAATGCTGGTATAGGAAACGCAATACCTTATAATCAATCAGGGACAGCTAGTGTTTCTGGTCAGTGGAGTATAGAAGATTTCATGCCTAAATTATCTGGAATTATACAAGAGCAACTTACTAAAGTGGCTATCACTGGATTAGATGCTAGTTATTCAGCAGTTACAGATGTTGTAACCATACAAAGCACAGGAGCACCTGTTGGTTCTGTTATCGGAATAACATTAAAGGCTAGTAATGGTAATTTATTAGAAAATAAAAATTTACTTGTTGAAGAAGCAAATATTAACGGAAGTAATTTAATTTATACTAATACTGATTTATCTAGTAGTAACCTAAGTGATATGTCTGCAAGCATAGAATTCAAAAACATAATAGAACGAGTAGATGCTGATAATAATAGATTGGTTGTTAGACACAACAATCTCACAATACAAAGTGGTGATAGTCTATCTTTAGATAAGAATAGAGCAACTTCTGTTGAATTAAATTTATTAGCTGATTCAAATCCAGGAGTTATTACTGCTACCTCGGGTGCTACTAATAATTTGGCTTATATAGTAAGTAGTAACAGTTCTACTACTTGGAGAAATAGTTTTGCTTCTGGTGATTTTGTTGATATATATAAAAATATAAATGATAACATCAAGATAATGCCTTATAATACTACATTTGTTACAGAAGGTAAATATGGTTTCCAGATCACAGGCAGATCGAATGTTAGAGAAAATGAAGATCTAATATATAAGATTTGCACAATAGAAAATTCTGGCGCTCCTATATTCGATAACGCTACTTACCCTCATGTAGGTGTTGTCGCTAAACAAAATTTCCGCAACTACACATTGCATGTTAATAAACCCATAAGTATAGCAACCGGAACTGTAACCAAAGCTGGTAACACTTTAACATTTAGCACAATCGGAGGCAAGCGTCCGATATCAAGCAATTTCCCAGATATACAAATAGCAGCTGGAACTAACAGTTTTGACTATTGTGGATTTTTACGACATAGCTTGAATCCAGATAGTATTCAAGATGAATATGATAGTGTTAATGATAGATTAAATATTAGTTTAAATTTAGATTCTAAGTATGGAATTGATTGGAGTCAATACGTTCAGATTAAGATTAAGGTTTCAGACGAAACAGGCACAGACGAATATACTTATACCTATTAGATAAATAATTATGGCAACATTACATATCAAACCAACATCTCCAGCACAAGCAGTTTCTGTTTCTCAAGGAACTGGTGACACTGTAAATATTGTTTCATCTCCCGCAGCTGCTGCTGAACTTTCTATAGCAGTAGGTGTTCAAGGGCCAGAAGGTCCTCCTGGTTCAGGATTACTAGGCCCAACCGGACCACAAGGACCGACCGGCCCTAAAGGAGATATTGGATTAACAGGGTCCCAAGGTCCAGTAGGTACTGGTGTTGGGGCTATTACATTTAGTAATAATGTTAATAATTTTACAGTTGATGATTCTAATTCTATAGTTAGATTTTTAGCTGGTGCTGGCACTAGTCTTTCGGTTAGTGATTCAAATAAATCTATCACTATTACTAACACAATGGTAGGTCATCAGCATGTTTCTTCTGATATTACTAATTTTAATGAGTCTGTAGATGACAGGGTTGCTGATCTATTACAAGAAGGTAATAATATTAGTTTATCCTATCAAGATCCTGATGATAATACTTTGACTATTGCAGTAACAGGACTAACTATTGGTACAGATGTTCAGGCATTCAATAGTAATTTACAAGACATAGCAAACCTGACTACTACTTCTGGACAATTGCTTTATACTAATGACAATAGTGATTTTGAATTAATTACTTTATCCAATACTACTAAAGAATTTTTAAATGATGTTAGTACAGCAGAACAAAGAACTACATTAGGACTAGGTACTATCTCTACGTATAATTCTGGTGAGTATGCAAGTACTAATAGAGGTAATACTTTTGTTGGAGAACAATCATTTAGTGATGGGGTTATTAATAGATTTTCAGCATCTATAAATAGTCAAACATCAGAAACATATCAGATAGTGCAAGAAGATAATGGTAAGACTATTACATTTGATTATGATCTTAGTTCGGTTTCTGTGTCAATGGACAGTACAATTAATGCAGGGTTTAACTGTTTAATAGTTCAATTAGGTAGTGGACAGGTTCGTATGAATAGTTCTGTAAATAACAGATATAATCATACAAAATTAGTTGGACAATACTCAATAGCTACTTTGGTTAAAATTACAGAGTCCCCTTCTCTCGTTATATTGTCTGGAGATACTACAGATGCTAACTCTGGACCATAGGATAAAAGATCATGATACTACCACCATTTTTTGGCGCAAATTCAGTTTATGATGAAGATGACGTGAAAAATGTAATTATAGATTATTTAGCTGCTGATATATTTACTTTTGTTGATCCACAAGCAACAGCTTCTGTAACTTATTTTGCAGCAGATGTTGCTGCTTTTGATAGTCCTAAGTCACTATCGTCTGTAACTTATTTATCTGCTGACACACTGTCTTTACCTAGATTAGCAGATGGCGTTGCTCTAACATATGAAGCAGTAGATATATGTACTTTCGACCCTCCTCCAGAACCTCCACTTTTAACAAACTTTTTAAGTACCATAGTAAGTGATACAGAGATAGAATTTTCTTGGGATACTCCGTATAATAATAGATGTCCTATTACAGAATATATATTACAATATACAGATTGTTTTTTAAGTGATATATTAACAGAGGACAGCAAAAGTATTATCGAAGAAGCAAATTATGTTTCTGCTGAGAATCAGGATCGAATAGTTTCTGAAAACTCTAATCAGATTATATCCGAAAATGCTAAACTTATTGGAGAGCAACACAGAGATAATTGCACATATCAAGAATATGATCGTAGAAAAGTATTAATAGAAAATAGAGATAGGTTAAAAGCCAATACACAACTTTTTATTACTGAGCAGTCTAGTGGTATAGGTACCGTAAATAACATTTTAGTGCAAGATTTAATTAACAATCAGCCACATATATTTAGAATTGCTGCTGTTAATTGTGTAGGCACAGGAGAGTTTTCTACTACGGGTATCCTTACTCCTGTCGGTCCGATTCATAAATACTGTGATATTAAGTTGTTTATGCAACCTAACAGCACTAATGATATAGATCAATCTTTAGTAGATTATTCTTGTAGAGAAAAAACTATAGATGAAGTTGCTGGTGTTCAAGTTAGTACACAATCTAAATTTGGTCTTGGTGGTTTGTATTTTAATGGTGTGTATGATGCCCTGCCTTCTCCTGGAACTTATTCTCATGTAAGAGTGAATGATAATTCTACTATTACAGGTGATGATTGGTCACTTCTTGAAGACTTTACTATAGAAATGTGGGTTAGACCTAGCAGTTCTAGTCATAGTGATACATTAATCTCTGCTTATACTCAAGGTGCTGATTCTGATGATATGGATGCTAATAGTAATTATTGGAGACTATTCAGAACTAGTACTGTTTTAACTTTTCAAGCTGTTGTTAGTGAGTTGACTAATGAAACAGGAGAATATGGTGAACCTGTATATAATAATGGTACATTAAACTTAAATTATACGGGAGCTTTACCTACTGGTGAATATACAAATATTGCAATTAGTAGATTTAATAATATTGCTAGGCTATATATTAATGGGGAGCTAAAAGATAAAAAAGAATTTGATAAAAATATTGCTATTACAGGTGCTGGCTATCTTATAATTGGTGGTAATCAAGGTCCCGTATATGATGTCTCAGATACTTTTGGTATTAGTAGAGGAGCGATACAAGCTGGTACTCAATACATTGGATATATTGACGATATTATGATTAGTGATAGTGCTCGATTTGCAAAGACTAGTTTTGTTCCAGAAAAATATGATAATCCTGCAGATTGTGGTGATTGTGGAGGCTACAATGTGGCATCTACTCTAGCAAGTGTTTCAGATGAATTTATTCCATAAGGGGTATATACTATATAATCAGGAGAAAATATGGCCATTTTATTTTTCGACGGTTTTGACCGTTGTACTATCACGAAACAACTAGATAGAAACTACTGGAGCTTTCAACCACTACAACCAGTAGACTATGAAAAATATGCATTTGGAGGATATAGCTACGATCATACTGAAACTAATTATAATGCAAATAATAATTATTATACTTATAGTCCTAATAATGGACATCTACCTACTAGTAAATATCAAGGAGGCGATTCATTCGCTGGGGCTTCTAATACTTATCCTGGATTTGGAACCCCTCTAGGATTTTTAGCATTAAATAATATAGATATTAGTGATTCTAATCTGCTTGCTCCTCTTACTTATTTACAAGTTAGTGGTTTTAACTTACCACAAAGTGGTGAAAGTTTTTTAAATTTTAGAATACACGGCATAGAAACTAAAGATATAAATTATCACAGTTTGGATCAAGCAGGTAGATTTGGTTCAAAGCATCCTATGGTAGCATTTTGTAGTGGTAACACTACAGGATTAATTTTAAATATAATTAAAACTACAGGAAACCAGCTTGAGACTATAGAGAATACCAAAATGACAATAGGTCTAGAGGTCGAACAACTAGCAGGTGTTAGTGGATCTTTTGATCTTAATATTGCCAATGATTTACAAGATTATAGGATCAGATCATTATATAGTAATGGAGGAGCATCATTTCATAGCGGCACCGCACAAGCTGCTGATTTGAGCGATCTCGAAGGTAGAATATTAATGCCTGTGACAGATAGAAATACTTCCTCTCCATATATACCACAAAGTAGATGGTGTCATTTTACATTTGGCATTATTCAAACAGGAGTTACTCCAGAGATCAAAGTGAAATTAGATGATATTGATTTACTAACCATACCAACAGATGATACTATTACAGACAAAGATCTATGGGATAGTAAAATAGGTATAAGTGGATTTAATTATGATAATATAAGATTTTTCAATAGGACTTATAATGGTTCTATTCCTATAGCTTATACTAGTAACTATGCTGGCACCTATAGTAATCGTATGAACGATGTAGAGTCCAACTATTATGAAAGAGGAGCTAATACACTCCTAGATGATATCATCTTAAATGATGGTAGTGGAACAGCTAATACATTTTTAGGAAAAACTGCTAAGGTTATTCCTTTTACTCCGGGTGTCATGGGCCAGTATTCTACTGACCTCTCAGACAATTCATCACCCGCCTTAGATCCTTATAGAGAATGGACAACCAACGCTACTAGTCATAAATTAGCTTTAAAGAATTTCGATGGAGATACAGGTAAGATTAGTAGTGCTACGCGTGGTAAGCTTACTGCTGTTCCTTTTGGTAGCGGAAACATAGAGGGTATTCAAGCAACTGATAATTGGAGACGGGAGATACAAGATGCTATTGGAGGAATAAAGATATATACTTCTGCTAAAAAAGAATTTTTAGATAGTTCATTCGTTCCCGTTATCAAAACAGGAGAATTAGATAAAGATTTTGCTAGTAAAACTTCATTGTTAATAAGACCAAGCGGTGGTTTAGTAGATGCATTAAAGAAAGAAACTATAACTTTTAGTCCTGTTGCACCAATACCATCACTAACATCTATTAGTAAATTTGGTTCAGGTGTTAACATGCATGGCTCACATTTTGTGGTGCCTTTTATTGAATCTTATACTGATTTGTATAATAATAGTGCTTACGACAACAGCCATTTATATACTAATAATTCAACTTTATTCAATGATAATAGATTTGTTATAGAAAGTTGGGTGTATTTTACTGGATCAGAACCTATTGATCTTTATAGAACAACTCCTCCTACGGGATATGAGCATGGTGTGCCAACTAGAACTCAAAGTTTTAACATATCTTGCGACCCAGAAGGCATAACACACAGTGTGAGTACTAACGGAGATACTCTTACTCATTTTCATACCCAAGAGGTTAAACT
>TARA_R110000868_G_scaffold3811_8_pt1 | contig 10513 bp, 8 predicted proteins | sample TARA_R110000868 | Tara Oceans TARA_R110000868 (sample SAMEA4397489) | marine metagenome | biome: Polar Biome; feature: [SRF] surface water layer (ENVO:00010504); material: water (ENVO:00002006), including particulate matter (ENVO:01000060) such as... | depth 5 m | reverse complement strand
AAGCCCTGAAATTAATGCAGGCAGGCGATTACAGTGTTTTTTCTACCTATGATGGAGTGGTATCCCTCATCTACCCTATAATCCCCTTATTGTTAATACTGGAATTTATTCTTGGCCTGGTATACAAAAAACCAAATACCAAAGTGTATAAGGTAAACTTTCTTATCTACATCTTTAATAGGTTTATTGGCAGATTTATAGCCATAGCCATGGTAACCTTTATAATTGGCTGGCTGCAGCCACATGCCCTATTCCAGACCAAAATGACCTGGTATTGGTTTATTTATGGCTACATCGTTTGGGAATTTGGTCATTTTTTATACCACTATTGGGGGCATAAAGTCCGGCTATTTTGGTGTTTACACTCAACCCACCACGCACCAGAGCAAATGAACCTTTCCGTTACCCATGCCCATTTTTTTCTAGAGGCCCCATATGCCGATGCCATTAGAACTACAGTCTGCATCCTTTTGGGGGTAGAACCGGTTTTACTTTTTTTGATCATGTTTATAGATGGTACCTACGGAGCTTTCATACACGTGGGCGAAAATATGATGAAAGATGGTAGAATGGGTTTTTTGAACAAAATTATCCTAACACCCTCTCATCACAGGGTTCATCACGCCAAGAATCCATTGTATATGGATACGAATTTCTGTAATTTATTGAATATCTGGGACAAGGTATTTGGAACCTACCAGGATGAACAACATGATATTGAAATTGAATATGGAATTACACGTAAAATGAATAGCGGTAACTTTTTGGATGTTTATTTTGGTGAATTTCTAGCCCTTTTCAAGGATGTGGCCAGAGCGCCTGGTATAAAAAACAAACTTCTTTACATTGTAATGCCTCCGGGGTGGAGCCATACAGGTGAACACCAGACTTCAAAGATGGTACGCGGAGCCTATTTAAAAGAACAACTGGCTAAGGAGTAAATACCAAGGTAGCTATCACAATACAGTGATCGCTGGCATAATTCTCGCAAAGCACCTCATAATCCAATACCTGCCATTTCTCAGCTTGGTTGAACATGATATGATCAATGCAAATATTTGGGCCGGTTGCTGGAAAAGTTCCCGCCCAGGCATTGCTATGCTCAGGCTTTTCAAATTTTTCCAATAGTAATTTAATGGTACTACTTTCGGGAACTGCATTTAGATCCCCAACCAATAAAGTGGGATACTCTGTATTGCCAAGACTTTTCAGCATGGCATTGGCCTGCATAATTTTATCGGCCTCATCTTTCTGGTGATCCAAATGGGTAGCCACAAACTGGATGGTATTGCCATTTTTGGTTTTGATACGGGTCACCAAAGCAGCCCTAGGTTCGGAATCCGGCAAATGGGGCAACGCCAAATTTTCACTGGCAACAAAGGTATTTTTGGAAAGCACCGCCTCTCCATACTCACCTCCATCATAATACATGGCGCGTGCAAATAATGAAGCCATTTTTGTCCTAATACCCAATTGGGTAGGTAAATCGTAATTTTTTGCCCTTTTAGTCTTAAAATCAACCTCCTGCAGGGCCACCAGATCGGGTCGGTAATGATTTATAACCCCTGCCAGGGTATCCAAGTTAAAATCGTTTTTGGTGGTAGCCCCATGGAGAATGTTAAAACTCATCACCCGAAGCGTATCAGCTTGTGCAAGACTGAAGAAAGAAGTACTTGTACATAAAACAAAAAGAAACAATTTTAAGGTCATTGGTTTCATCTGGTATAAAAAATTAGGGTCGGATTATATTAACCCGACCCTTGTTCAACTATTTTCTTAGATTCCGGCCACCGCCTTTATCTCAGCTATAATTCGATCGGCCAAGCCATCGGCTTCGGTCTGACTTTTGGCTTCCGTGTAGATTCTGATAATCGGCTCGGTATTGGATTTACGCAGGTGCACCCAATTCTCGGGAAAATCGATCTTTACCCCATCAATAGTGGAAATTTCCTCCTTTTTATATTTCTCTGCCATGGCCACTAGAATTCCGTCCACATCCAAACCTGGAGTCAGTTCAATTTTCTTTTTACTCATAAAGTAACTTGGGTAGCTGGCTCTTAGCTCGCTTACGGTACCTCCCCTTTCTGCCATCAACATTAAAAACAAGGCCGTTCCTACTAGGGAATCCCTTCCATAATGACTTTCAGGATAAATAATACCGCCATTGCCCTCACCTCCAATAATGGCCTTATTGGCCTTCATTTTGGTCACCACATTTACCTCCCCTACTGCAGCGGCCTCATAGGTGCCTCCATGTCTTTCAGAAATATCCCTTAAAGCTCTGGAGGACGATAAATTGGAAACGGTATTACCCTTTGTTTTTCCCAACACATAATCGGCACAGGCTACCAAAGTATATTCCTCACCAAACATTTCTCCCTCGTCCGTAATAAATGCCAAACGGTCTACATCCGGATCTACTACAATTCCAAAATCTGCTTTTTCCTTCACCACCAACTCGCAGATATCGCCCAAATGTTCCTTTAGGGGTTCCGGGTTGTGGGGAAAGTGACCTGTTGGGTCACAATACAGCTCAACAACTTCTACTCCCAATTCTTTTAAGAGTTTTGGGATGGCGATGCCTCCTGTAGAGTTAACACCATCTACCACTACCTTAAACTTGGCAGCTCTAATAACATCGGCATCCACCAAGGATAACTCCAAAACCTCATCTATATGGATATCTATATAAGAATCATTTTTAGTGATTGTACCCAAGTGGTCCACTTCGGAGAAGTTAAACGCCTCTTTTTCGGCTATTTCCAATATTTTTGCACCTTGGGCAGCATCCAAAAACTCCCCTTTTTCATTTAAAAGCTTTAGGGCGTTCCATTGTTTTGGGTTATGACTTGCCGTTAGAATTATGCCCCCATCGGCCTTTTCCATGGGAACCGCTATTTCTACCGTAGGTGTAGTTGATAAGTTTAGGTCAATTACATCTATTCCCAATCCTACAAGGGTGGAAACTACCAAATTTTGAATCATTTCTCCGGATATGCGCGCATCACGGCCTATGACTACGGTTAGTTTTTCCTTTTTAGAGTATTCTTTTAACCAAACTCCGTAAGCGGCTGCAAATTTCACTGCATCAATTGGAGTTAAATTGTCTCCCGGCTTGCCACCAATGGTACCTCGTATCCCTGAAATAGATTTTATTAAAGTCATATTTTATTTATAAATTTTTACAAATATAAAAGGTTAGGTTTAAATCCTATGCTGCTAAGTTGTAAATTCGAACTTAATAAACTTCAACGGGGGTCAATGAATTTTTTAGCACATCTATATCTTTCTTTTGAGGACGAACAGATTACCATCGGAAATTTTATAGCAGATAGTATCCGAGGCAATAAATACAAGCACCTTCCAGAAAAAATTCAAAAGGGAATTGTGCTTCACCGTGCAATAGACACTTATACGGATAAACATCCAATTGTAAGACAGAGTACCAAACGCTTGCATGAAAACTACAGTCATTATAGCGGCGTAATTGTAGATATTTTTTATGACCACTTTCTCGCCAAGAATTGGTCGGATTACGCGGAAACCCCACTACCCCATTTTGTCGACAATTTTTATGACCTTTTGGAAAACAATTATGAAATACTTCCTATTGGTGTAAAGCGCATGATGCCCTATATGATATCTGATAATTGGATTTTAAATTATGCCAAGATGGATGGTATATCCAGGGTTTTGAATGGCATAAATAGACGGACCCAAAATAAATCTAAAATGAATTTTGCCATTTTGGACCTAGAAGAACATTATACCGATTTTGAAAAGGAATTCACCTTATTTTTCGAGGAATTGATAGTGTTTTCCAAACAAAAATATCATTCATTACTGTGATTAAATATACTTGGAACAACTGATATAAACCAACTGTGATCTTCCATTAATAACCCCGCAAAGAGAGGCCATGGTTAAAAATACGGACAAAAACATGTACAGAATATACAAACACTTGGTATTTAGACACATAACGTTCTTATTCTTTGCAATTGCCTTTGTAGGCTGCAAACAAAGTCCTGCTTCTCCTACCGGTTTGGTGACCGATAAGGCCATGGTAGTTTCCGCGCGTGAAGAAGCCTCCAAAATTGGATCGGATATCCTCCAAAAAGGGGGAAACGTCTTTGATGCCATGATCGGCACGGAACTGGCACTTGCCGTTGCCTATCCGTATGCGGGCAATATTGGCGGAGGTGGTTTTATGGTATACCGAAAGGCTAATGGGGAAATAGGAGCCTTGGACTATCGCGAAAAGGCGCCATTGGCAGCACATAAGGATATGTATCTGGATTCCTTGGGAAATGTTATCCCGGACAAAAGTACCTTGGGTGCAACTGCGGTAGGGGTTCCTGGTACGGTAGCAGGGGTCATGGCCGTTCATGAAAAATTTGGTTCCCTACCCTTGAAAGATATACTGGCACCAGTTATACGGTTAGCTGAAAAAGGAGTTATTGTTACCGAAAAACAAGCCAGGCGATTGGAGGATTATCGTGAAATTTTCATTAAAGTGAATAGCGACACCACTTTTTTTGCTACGGTTTACAAAGAAGGGGATTCCATAAAATATCCCGCATTGGCGAAAACGCTTCAAAAAATCTCGGAAAAGGGTAAGGACGGATTCTACAAGGGAGAGGTGGCTGAAAAATTAGCGAGTTTTATTCAGGCCAAGGGAGGTTACGTCACTACCGAAGACCTTGAAAAATATGAGGCCAAATGGAGGTCTCCACTAAGCTTTAAATATAGAGACCTGAAAATTATATCTATGAGCCCCCCTAGCAGTGGTGGCTTTACGATCAATCAAATTTTCAAAATGATGGAACCCTATGACGTATCTTCCTTTGGGCATAATTCCGTTAAAACCATTCAATTGTTCTCCGAGGCTGCCCGTAGGGCCTATGCCGATAGAAATTATTTTCTGGGCGACCCTGATTTTGTGAGTATTCCTTTAGATGAACTCTTGTCAGAACAATATCTTAAAGAAAGAATGCAAAACTTCTCATTTGATAAGGCTACGAAATCCTCGGAGGTATCCCATGGAGCCGTACAGATCGTAGAGAGCGATCAAACCACCCACTATTCTATTGTAGATTCTTTTGGGAATGCCATTGCAGCCACAACGACTATCAATGGCGGTTTTGGCTCCAAACTTTACTCGGATGAACTTGGCTTCTTTCTTAATAATGAAATGGATGATTTTAGTGCCAAACCAGGGGTTCCCAATATGTTCGGGCTTGTGGGTGCAGAGGCCAATAGCATTGCTGCAGAAAAGAGGATGCTTAGCAGTATGACACCGACCATTGTTGAAAAAGACGGCAAACTATGGATGGTGGTTGGCTCTCCCGGGGGATCCACCATAATCACAGCGGTGGCACAGACCATTCTTAATTGCTACGAATTTAAAATGAGTATGCAGGATGCGGTCAACGCTCCCCGTTTTCACCATCAATGGTTGCCAGATGCCATAATTTTTGAACCGGACGGATTCCCTACAAGCTTAATGACCGATTTAAAGAATAAAGGTTATATCATTAATGAGGAAAACACCCCGGTTATTGGTAAAGTAGATGCCATTAAGGTTTTGCCCAACGGAAAACTGGAAGGGGGTGCCGATAAACGCGGTGATGATACCGCTGTTGGATTTTAATTAAAATGGACTTAGGTTACTTAAACACGAAGATTGTAACTAAAGCATGGGCCATCCATCCAAAATAAAGATAAAAGGTGTTGAAAAAATTAGGTAAAATATTATTAGGGACATTAGTACTATTGTTCATACTCGCCGGTATCCTCTACACCGTTTACAATGAAGAGCGACCCACTGGCCTCAAGAGTGACAAGGCTGATAGCTTGGCCTTAAAAATGTTGGCGGCCCTTAATAACGAGGCCTATAAAGAAACCCGTTTTCTGGAATGGTCCTTTGCCAATGGGAAACACCATTATCTTTGGGACAAGGGAGCCAATACGGTAATTGTTGCTTGGAGCGATTACAAGGTACATCTCGATTTAAACGAATCCTCAAAAAGTTCAGTTTTAAAAGATAAGGTTAGTATTAGTGGTGCTGAAAAGCAGAAGCTCATAAAAAAAGCCACCACCTTTTTTAATAATGATTCCTTTTGGCTTGTAGCCCCCTTTAAAATTTTTGACCCCGGTACCAAAAGGGGTATTGTACCCTTGGAAGATGGTACCGAGGCACTGTTGGTCACCTATACCTCGGGCGGTGACACTCCTGGTGATTCCTATTTATGGAAATTACAGCCCAATGGTTTTCCTATCAGTTTTAAGATGTGGGTAAGTGTTATCCCTATAGGCGGTATCGAAGCCAGTTGGGACGAATGGCAAATTACCGAAAGTGGTGCTTTTTTGCCCAGCAAGCACAGCATTGGCCCAATTACTTTTCATATGGGGGATGTGAGGGCGTATAAGTGAGCAATTGGCAGTATTCAGTATTCAGTGAACAGTTTTCAGTGAAGAGTTTTCAGTAGCTGAATCAATTAACAGTGAACAATTAGCAATAAACAATGTTAATGTTGAATGTTTAATGTTCAAAGTTGAAAGTCGTCATTGCGCGTTTACCTGCCGAAAGGTAAGCCTGCCTACCTTTCGGCAGGTAGGCAATTTTATTAAGCGCAACGCAATAAAATTGTATCGAGAAGTAGAAGAACAACACCAAAGCAGTTCTCGATACTAAAAGCCTATCGCTCGTCACTTCGAGCTTGCCCGGCCGTCAAGGCGGGTGATTTTATGGAGCGCAGCGAAATAAAATTGGTTTGAGAAGAACTCGAACTGACGACAGAATCAAGAACATAGAAATTCAAAAGTTTTTGTCTCTGGTCGGTCTCTTTATTATTTATTCTTTACTCTTTTTCCTATATATTCTGCCTTTTGCCTTATGGCCATCTCGTCATTGCGAGCTTGCCTTGCCGGCAGGCCTGTTCACCGATAGGCATGGGCAGCGCGGTAATCTGTTTAATATAGAACCATTCCCCCAAACCAAAAAGTCACCAATAGATTTTTGCAAATCATATTGGTGACTTTTAACTTTTAAGGCTATGGGTACCCCTATTTAAAATCGGGCCAATACTCCTTTACTTTTTTTCGTAAAAAGGCTACACTGCGTTCCAGTTGGTCCATACCGTCCACTCCATCTTCAATACTGATCCAACCATCGAAACCAACTCTTTTCAGTTCCTTAAAAATAGCATCATAATCGTTTAGGCCTTTACCTATCTCCCCATGACTAAGCCTTTTGGCGTAACCCATGGCACCACCTTCTTCCTTACGCAAATCCTCTATGGTTCCTTCTTTAAGGTAGCGGTCACTGGCGTGCATGGTCACGACGCGGTCGGATACCCGGTAAAGGAGTTCCAAGGGGTCCTCCCCTGCCAAAAAGGTATTGCTGGGATCATAATTGACCCCGAAATTGGGATGATGGATCCGATCTACCAATTGACAAAAAATGTCCATTTGTTGGGCAAACTCGGGATACTCCCAAAAATCGTCCTTATAGTGGTTTTCCAAAATTAAGGTAACCCCCAACTTTTCCGCATGGGGAAGACATTGCTTTATGCAATCGGCGGCAAAGCTAATTCCTTCTTCCATAGTCAATTCGGGACGACGTTGTCCTGACAATACCCTACAATAGGAACCGCCCAAGGCGTGGGTCATTTCTATCCACCCTATTTGTTTTTTAATTTCATTTTCACGAAAATCGGCATCGGGATGAGTAAAATCAGGGGAACAACAAAGCATGGGTATTACTTTTCCATGGCGTTCCACCTGCTCCCTAAAAACGGGCCAGTTGGCTTTATCACTCATTTCTAAAAATCCGGCATACCATTCCAATCCATCTACCTCTAGCTCAACCGCCAGGTCGATCCATTCGGAAACCTTCATAGTTCCATCCTTACAAAGTTCATGCATAAATGCTTTGGGAAATACTGCTAATTGTGGCAAATCTTTATTCTTTTAATGTTATTAAATTATTTCTTTTTGTGGGAACCTTCCCAGTTTTTAGGGAGGTTCCTCCCTATTACGGGAAACTGTTCCAAGTCCATCACTTGGGAACTAACAGGTCCGCATTCATCGGAGAGCCAATACAGGCAAGCTGTGGCTATTTCCTCAGGGGTAAAAATTCGTCGGGCGGGTGCAAAAATATCCGGAATATCCTTGTACCAGTCCGCTTTCATCCCCTGCTCTTTCTTATTCAAAATTTCCTTTTCCGTAAGTACCCAACCTGGATTGATCTGATTTACACGTACCCCATTTTCCCGAAATAGACTGTCGCCCAGATTTCTTGTCATGGTCATCAATGCACCTTTGGACATACTATACGCCAACAGATCCGGTTCCCCGCCCCAGGCGTTGATAGATCCAATATTAAGGACACAACCACGAACCGGGGACAAGTGGGGCAATGCCGCCTGAATGATCATCAGGGGGGCAATGGAATTAACGGCCAGCATACGCTGAATAAAAGGTACCTGGGTCGTAACCACATTGGAAGAAGCTATATAGGCCGCGTTGTTCACCACCGCATTTAACTGCCCGAATTTAGATATGGCCTTTTTTACCAGTAACTGCGGAGCACTTTCCTCCGTAATATCCATGGTAATGTGAGCCGCGTTATCAGCCCCCAATTCCTTCACTAGGGCCAAACCATGGTCTTCCTCCAATCCGTTGACAACTACCTTGGCCCCTTCCTGTACGGAACGCCTGGCTATAGCCTTGCCTATACCGGTATATCCACCTGTTATTAATACGACTTTATCCTTTAAACGCATAGGTTTTAATTAGGTTTTAAAACACTTTTCACCACCTTACCGGAGTGCATTTGATCAAAGGCCTCATGCCAATCCTTTAATTCCCAAACCCCACCAATAATTGGTTTTACATCCAGGGCTCCGGAAGCCAAAAGGGAAAGCACTTTTTCCCAAATGGGATAATTATGGCTAAAGCTACCCTGAAGGGTAACATTCTTTTGCACTAATGGATCCAAGGAGAAGTTAAGAGGTTGAGGGCCCCACCCTACTTTGGTAATATGTCCGTTCGGTCGCACCAATTGCAAGGCTATTTTTAAAGTAGCACTGGCTCCTGCTGCATCTATAATACAATCCGCTCCCAAACCGTCTTGTTTATTGGCCCAAGCACTTGCGTCTCCTACTATTCCTTCGCAACCATATTGTTTGGCTATGTTTAACCTTTCCCTGTCCCCTTCCAATCCAACAATGGCCACTTCGGCACCGCATAAACGCGCCATGGCGGCACAGAGGATACCAATGGTCCCAGGCCCTAAAACTATGACCCGATCTCCCGGTTTTATTTTTGAGTTCATCACAACGGCACTGTAGGCCACCGAACAGGGCTCCGTTAAACAGGCTTGCTCAAAAGGCAGGTTTTCAGGTACTGTATGCAGACATCTTGCAGGCACCTTAACAAAACGCGTCATGGCACCATTTACTCCATATCCAAAACCTTTCCTTGTAGGGTCTAGGTTATAAAGACCTTGTCTGGTAAGTGGACTGTTGGGATCTATTACGGCAGCCGTTTCACTCACTACCCTATCTCCCTCTTTCCATCCGCTAACCCTACTTCCCAATGCTACAATATGCCCTCCAAACTCGTGTCCGAGAACTACGGGATAATTTACATGCCAACTATGGTCGGCCGTCCATTGATGTAGATCACTTCCACAAACCCCAACGTTGGCTACTTCCAACAGCACATCATCTTCCCCAATGGTTGGTTTTTCTATTTCCCTAATCTCTACACTTCCTGGTTTGGAAGAGAAATTTACTACTCCTATTGAATTCATCTTAATAACTCTTTATATTTTCTAATTAGTGTTTTTTATCGTGTTACTTCCCCGTAGGCATGGATCTTTTGACAAATAAGTCGCAACGAACTTTCCAGGTCACCATCGGCCGTTTTAAAAGAATCGGCATCTATGGTCAACGGCGCTCCCAAAACAACCATGGGCGCTCCAAATTCTGGACAGCGTATGGCCTGCTCCAAGGTAAGTCCACCTACAGCTTGTACCGGCACCTTTACGGCCTGGACCACCTCTCGTAATTGATCCATAGGGCTGGGCATTTTTAAGCCTTGGGCCGCTATTCCCCTACGTTCGTCATAGCCAATATGGTGAATTATATAGTCACACCCAAGGTCTTCCAACCATTTGGCCCCTTCCACCATGTCCGGACATCCTAAATTATCCCCCAATACCTTTACGCCATAATCTTTCCCAGCTTGTACCACTACCTTAATGGTTTCGGCATGGGCCCTGGCCATTACTACCACATGGGTGGCACCTGCCTTGGCCATCATTTCCGCCTCCAGATATCCTCCATCCATTGTCTTAAGATCGGCGACTATAGGAATATTTGGGAAAGCTTCCCTCAATTTTCGCACCCCGTGCAGCCCCTCTGCCAAAATAAGTGGTGTTCCAGCTTCCAGCCAATCCACACCTGCGCGTAACGCCATGGCTGCGGTTTCTAATGCTTCATCA